>Ga0157358_1000422_pt1 | contig 17561 bp, 20 predicted proteins | sample AttcapACBM2_FD_111484 | JGI IMG/M metagenome (GOLD analysis project Ga0157358, IMG submission 111484) | Fungus gardens microbial communities from leaf cutter ant in Botucatu, State of São Paulo, Brazil - Atta capiguara ACBM2 | ecosystem: Host-associated > Fungi > Mycelium > Unclassified ... | reverse complement strand
TGTATTGTCATAGTTAACAGGAAAGCCATATACTTTACGCAGCTCTTGAAGATAATATCGATCAGGTACAATCTTGATGATATTTCCCTCTGACTGTAACACCCGGTTAAACTCTTTATAGTTGGAAGGTGTAAAAATATTTAAGACACTCGAAATAGAAGCGTCAGCAAAGGGCAATCTTGTTAAATCTGCCAAACTTAGAAAGGCTGAAAAGGGCAAGTCAGTCGCCATTTCAATACCATCCTTGGCAATATCAAAACCAAACTTGTTGCCTTGATAAGACAATAACTCCAAAAACTTACCTTCACCTGTACCCACATCCAACAAATTGCCAGGTAAAAGGGCTGTTTCAATCTCCTTAAGTACAGGTGCGTACATTCCAGCCGCGATTAAGCGACGTCTTGGTTCAAACATCTTCTTTGTATAATGTTCCGTATCTGCTTTGGTTTGTAAAAAGTTAACATATCCTTTTTTATTCAAATTGAAGGTATGCTTATTCTCACAACGTAGTGCATAAGGCTCCAAAGAAAAGGGAGCATGACATAAAGGACAGCTGAGACTTTCTAGATTTTTTTCTAAGTATCGATAGGCTTTTTCAATTTTTTTTAACATAGGTCTATTATAGCATTTCCTCATGCGCTTTAATTTTTCTGACTTCAACTCCTCACAGGAAATAAGGAAAACCCAAACACCCAAGAAAATCTTTCTTCTATTTATGTAATATTTTATATTCCATCGCTTATTTACTCATTAAAAACAGCAAAGCTGCTTTTTTTGTTATAATAAAGAAAAAGTCAGAAAAGGAAATAAAGAAGCCAATGATTATTCGTGAACTTTGTGTTGAAAATTTTACTGAAATTCCTCAAGCAATTGCTGCAGGAGTGGAGCGTATCGAACTTTGTGATAACCTTGCTGTGGGTGGGACAACACCGAGCTATGGTGTCATTCAGCAAGCCGCTGAATTTATCGGAGACCAAAAAACTACTCTAGCTGTTATCATCCGCCCACGTGGAGGCAATTTTGTCTATAATTCTTATGAATTAAAAATCATGGAAAATGATATTCTCAAAGCGATTGAAGCTGGTGCACAAAATCTCGTTTTAGGCGCTCTAACAGAAGACAATCAAATTGACCTTGAAGCCCTTGAAACACTTCTGGTGGCCTCTCAAGGCCTTCCTGTAACCTTCCATATGGCCTTTGATGAGATTGAAGACCAATATACAGCTATTGATACACTCATCGAAGCTGGTGTAGAAAAGATTCTTATGCATGGTGACAGTCTTGACAAACCACTCAATACCGACAAAATTGCAGACCTTGTTAAATATGCGAATGGAAGAATTGCTATTATTATTGGCGGGGGTGTAACTGTCGATAACTTTGAAGAATATGCAAAATTGACGGGGACAAATTTTGTCCATGGAACAAAGATCATTGCAAAATAAAAAACAGCTTAAGCTGTTTTTTATTTGCCTTTCAAACGCATTTTTATATAAAATTTCACTAAGAGGAAATTCACCAGTAAAAGCACAATCAGATAAAGGCGTATTTGCAGAAAGATTAAGCCAAAGATGACTTCTACGACTGTTGCAAAAAGCATTATACGTGAAAGTACATTTTTAATCGCTGAAAATTTTGAAGACTGACGTAACGGATAGATTCGCGTCAAAACTTGATAGTCAAAAGAATCTTGCAATGCAAAAAGTTGAAAAAGCAACAAGTAATTAAAGACCGATGCTAAAATAACAGCAAGAATCGGATTGCCAATGAAGATTAAAGAAAGCACACTCAGCGCAATTAAACGCAAGGTCAGTGAGAGATAATCTCCTGAGCGCAAAAAGGCACGACTAAAGAGATATTCATAGGTCCGAAGTGTTTTAGGTAAGAGAAAATCTAAAAATTTGCGACGACGACTTTGTGTTTTCAGTCCTTTGACATTGGTAAAAAGGGCAAAAAAGCGTAACGTATTCGTTTTGCGGTTTTCCTCGTAGGCAATAAGTCTCTCCCAAGAAATAATTCCATTGGGCATGAGTTGCCGTAAGCGAAGGCCTAAACCCGCTGCTTTTAATAAAACTAAAAGGACAAACCATAGCAATAGATAGAGGAAAGACCATTTTAAAAGAGGTGCCACAATTCCAACTAAAACCAGACTAATGAACGCAGGAAAGAGAAGCGAACGGAGGCAGGACGAAAGTAAATGTTTGCGCACTGCATTTTCTTGCGGTAAGAGAAATACCTTATCAGCAGGTTCCACGAAGCTGGCCAATCTTCCAAAAATCTGGCTTAGAATTGTAATTAAAAAGACTAAGCCAACTTTTCCCGCAGTGTTTAAACTGTGAGCTTGTAAAAATTGAGCATACTGTACGGCTAAAGCGCCCAATAAAATCATCAAAAAGAGGACAAAATGATCATTAAAAACATAACGCAAATATTTGAGATTTTGCCGATAGTATACTTTGCGGCGTTCTTCAAATAAGCTATTCATGAGCACTTACACCTTTCGTCAATTCTAAGTAAATTTCATCCAAGCTGGCCTCTTCCTTGCCAAATTTGGCACGTAAATCTTCCATAGTCCCTGCAGTCAAAACCTTACCTTCATGAAGAATGACAAATTTGTCACAGAACTTTTCTGCGGTTGAGAGAATATGCGTGCTCATCAAAATCGAAGCTCCGGCATCACGCATGGAAAGCATAAGTGTGATTAAATCTTGAATCGCTAAAGGATCCAAGCCTAGAAAAGGTTCATCAATAATGTAAAGACTTGGGTCCGTCAAAAAGGCACAAATAATCATCACCTTTTGCTTCATCCCTTTAGAAAAGTTGACGGGGAACCAGTCCAACTTATCCTCCAAACGGAAGGTTTTTAAGAGTTCTTCTGCACGAGGCATTGCTTCTTCTACAGGAACGCCATAAGCTAAAGCTGTGAGCTCGATGTGCTCACGAAGCGTTAATTCCTCATAAAGACTTGGTGTTTCTGGGATAAAGCCAATCTTTTTACGATAACCTTCAAGATCTTCTTGGAGCGTAATTCCATCCAATTCGATCTGACCAGAGTAAGGTGTGAGCAATCCCATAATTTCCTGAATAGTTGTTGATTTACCCGCACCATTGAGACCTATGAGTCCAACCAATTCTCCGTCCGCTATCTCAAAGCTTACATCTTCAAGAACCGGATTGCCAAAGTAGCCTCCAGTCACGTTATTTATTTTTAGAGCCACGTTAATATCTCCATTTCTATTCAAATTTAGTATAAGTTAATTTTATCATATCGCCCCTTCTTTTGCTTTCCTCTAATGTCATCTCTTTTTTCTTAATTTTTGTCACAAACTTATAAAAAATATATCCTAACAAGTCTCACTAAGCAAAAGTAAAAGAATTTGTTATAATTTACTTATAACAAAGTAGTGTTCAACTTTTGAAACTCTACAAACGAACAGGGAGATTTCTTATGGATAATTGTATTTTTTGTAAAATAATTGCGGGTGAAATTCCAAGTACGAAAATCTACGAAGATGATAACTTGATGGCCTTTCTTGATATCACACAGACAACAAAAGGCCATACTTTAGTCGTGCCTAAAACACACACACGAAATTTATTGGCGATGGCCCCTGAGCAAGCCGCACAGCTTTTCTCTAAAATCCCAGAAATTGCCAATAAACTTGTGGATTCACTCGGTGCTAAAGGGATGAATATTTTGCAAAATAACGAGGAAATAGCTGGGCAAACGGTCTTCCATACTCACGTCCATCTCATTCCACGCTATGCCGAAGATGATGGTTTCTCTGCTGCTTTCACAGCGCACACTTATGATCTTAATGCAATTGCGGAGGAAATCTTATGAAAGAATTCATCAATGATGTTTCAGAAATCTTTTCAAGACTAAGTAAAGAGATAGATGAAGTCAAAGCTAACTTAGAAAACGTAAAAGTGGAAGCAAAAAAGGCTGAACTCACGGGACAAGAAATTCAAAGAAAAGTGAATGAATTCCAAGCCCTTGCTCAGCCCAAAGTTGATAAAATCAATGAAATTTTAGAAAAACTTTCAGAAAAAAGTAGTGAAGAATAGTTCACTACTTTTTATTTGACTTAATATAAAATTGACTTCCCCAAAATATCCCTACAAGTTGAGATATGATAAATGATCCGGCGATAATAAAAAGTTCCGTTCCCTCACTATCATATCTGATATATGTGAAAAAATAACGCGAATGATAAAAAATAAAGAGGAAAAACACCAAGAAAATATCGATAATGAGTAAGTAGGGCCCGGCATGAGTGCCGTCATGTTTCACCAAATGAAAAGTTGTAAAGAGTAACAGTAACGAAATTATTTGTAAACTTATCAAGGGAAATCCAAATACTGTTCCAATAGAAATAATTATCCAAACGGCTGCTATAAAGCCTATCAATAGGGTCATCTTCTTCATATTACTATTGTAACATGAAAAAGAACACTTTTCTAACCCAAATTACTAAAATTACGAATATATTTCTAAAAATATACAAAAAAAGCTCCCTGAGGAGACTTTTTTATTTTTAACTTAGAAGCTTGTTGTATCAACTTTAACACCAGCACCCATAGTTGTAGTAACTGAAAGGTTTGTGATGTAAGTACCTTTAGCTGTAGCTGGTTTAGCAGCAACAACTACGGCATTGATCGCTTTGAAGTTTTCGATAAGTTTTTCGTTGTCGAATGAAACTTTACCGATTGGTACGTGGATGTTACCTGCTTTATCAGCACGGTAGTTAACTTTACCAGCTTTTGATTCTTCAATAGCTTTAGTTACGTCCATTGTTACAGTACCAGTTTTAGGGTTTGGCATGAGGTTACGTGGGCCGAGGACACGTCCAAGACGACCTACAACAGCCATCATGTCAGGTGTTGCGATTACAACGTCGAAGTCCAACCAACCACCGTTGATTTTAGTCACGAGTTCATCAGCACCTACGAAGTCTGCACCAGCTGCTTCTGCTTCTTTAGCTTTTTCGCCACGAGCGAAAACAAGAACACGAGCAGTTTTACCAGTACCGTTTGGCAATACCATTGCACCACGGATTTGTTGGTCAGATTTTTTAGTATCGATGTTAAGGTTGTATGCAACTTCTACAGATGCATCAAATTTTGCGATTGAAGCTTCTTTAGCGAGTGCTACTGCTTCTTCAACGCTGTAAAGTTTAGTTGCGTCTACTTTTTCGATAGCAGCGCGCATTGATTTGCTTTTTTTAGCCATTTCTATATTTCTCCTTGTGGTAATATCGGTTGTCTGTTATTATAACAGCCTTCCACTTGTGTGGAATATGAGCGATGATTAATTAAGAATTAACCTTCTACTACAAATCCCATAGATTTCGCAGTACCTTCGATCATTGACATTGCTGCTTCAAGTGAACCAGCGTTAAGGTCAGCCATCTTAGTGTTTGCAATTTCTTCAACTTGTGCTTTTGTTACAGTTGCAACTTTAACTTTGTTAGGCTCACCTGAACCTTTTTCAACTTTAGCTGCTTTTTTCAAAAGAACTGCTGCTGGAGGAGTTTTTGTAATGAATGTAAATGATTTGTCTTCATATACTGAGATTACAACTGGGATGAGCATACCAGCTTGGTCAGCTGTACGCGCGTTGAATTCTTTAGTGAATCCCATGATGTTGATACCTGCTTGACCCAAAGCTGGACCAACTGGTGGAGCTGGTGTTGCTTTACCGGCAGGAATTTGCAATTTAACGAGTTTTTCTACTTGTTTAGCCACGATAAATTTCTCCTTATAATATTGTTTTTCGTGATGTGGTATGATGATAGACCATTCTATCTTCCACGCCTATATGCTAAAAACATACTTAAACAGTCTACCAAATATAGGGGCTTTTGTCAAGCCTCTATATTTCAATGTATTCATCACATGCCGCAACAACAGCAGGATCATGCGTTACAATGATCACTGTTTTTCCTTTTTCTACTTCTTGGCGTAATAATCCCAGTATCAAGACTCTATTTTGCTCATCTAAAGATCCTGTCGGCTCATCAGCCAAGAGGATTTGACTGCGCTTCAGTAAAGCACGCGCAAGAGCTACACGCTGTTTTTCTCCACCTGATAATGCATATACCTTTTCATTCAAGTGATGAGGGATCCCAACTTGATTTAAAACTTCTCTCATCCTACGGCGCTTTTCTGTCTTTTTTATTTTTTCATAGACAAGAGAAATGTTTAGATTTCGCTCAATGCTCTCATCTTCAATCAAGGCAAAGTTTTGAAAAAGGAAGGAAATAAAATTGCGTCGCATAAGCAGTGCCTCCTTACTGTTTATCTGTGGTGCTTTTTTCCCCGCTATGTAGACCTGTCCCGAATCCGCTTCTTCGATTAGTCCAATAAGATTAAGTAGAGTTGACTTTCCAGCTCCGCTTCTTCCTAAGATAGCTGTCATTTTCTCAGCTGAAATACTTAAGGAATAGCGATCGAAAATCTGATGTTTACCAAATTTTTTGGTCACTTCTTGTAGTTCTATCATGCTTTGTTAAGCTCCTTTCAGGGTGGTGACTAGTTCTTTCTTTTCAAGGCGTGAAAGAAAGTGGAACACTATGATAAGTTCAATAAAAGCGTACAATATATAAGCTTCAATAGTTGCTCGCTCATATCCCCGTAGTAAGGAATGCGTTAAGAAAATCAAATTTTGAATAACAATAAGCATAAAAAGTATCTTATATGTTCTAAAGTATGAAATACCTTGCACGCGACTGAGTACTAATTTTTTCTTATTTATTTTGAAATAGATGAGCGTTGTCGATAAAATCATCAAAATAAAAAGGACAAAAGCTAAAACATTCATAAAGACCCATGTTATCGGTTCACCAATAAAACGTTTCACCTCAATTTCGGCGATTTTTGATGCAGGGACAAAGGAGACAAAATTTGCCGCTACCTTGTCTTTCTTCAAGCTCGGAAGTAACTCTAAATACGTTTTTTCTACGCTCTCTTTTATCGGAATCAAGACACCAAGGGTATTTTCACCGTAAAACATATTACGGTAAGTATTGGCCCCGGCATTATTTACCGTGTGCACCTCGATTATATCTGCTACAAGCTCTTGTTTTTTTCCGTTAGAATAAACACCGCCTGCTTCCCCTTCAAATATAGGCATGCTTTGTCCATCTTTGATCATAATAAATTGAAGCTCTGTTGCACGAAACCAGGCTCCCTCCATTCCCAGCAAACTATTATAAGCTTTTTTTATATCTGCTAATTGACTTTGATGACGTTCGTTGACGAGCAGAACACCTTTTTTTGTACTTTTATCTATATGAACTGGCTTACCCTGATTATCTCTAACAGAGTATTTATCTAGATAAGCAGAATTAACTTCTATTCCTTGATAATCTTGTAGTTTCTCATGCCCCAATAGTTTCTTGGTGGCGTGTAAACCCCCGTTACTTTCTATATATTTAAACATCTCTGTATGCCTCGAGCTATCTTTAGCTTCGGAATAACCTAAATTCCAACCTGCAAAAACACCGTAGTTATCTAAGGGTGTCTTCTGCATTAAGCCTAAGCTGTTATTCAATAAAAGGATAATCCCCATACTTGTAGAGATACTGGCAGCAAAGATATAAACTTTAACCAGATAAACCGAGATGTGGACACGTTTGAGGAAAGATTTATTATTGGCTTGGTTTGCTAGAGAAGACCTACTCACTATACCAATAACAAGCAGAACTAAAAGCATACTTAAGCCCATAAACACACTCAACCACATCATATATTGAAAATCGAAAGCTTTTAAAAGAAAGATGCTATTCAATAACCATACAAAAAGTTGGACTCTCAGGAAACTCCTCATATAAATACGCAAAAGGATTTCCCAATTTCCTATACCATTAAGAGCATATATAGCAATTTCTTTACTTCGTAAAATCAGCCATACAAAAAGGAAAATAAAATAGAAAAAGAAAATCATTTTAATGAGGAAACTGTACATATCATTCACTCGAGTGATTAAAGGGTAAGGATTATACCATTCGGGTTGAGAAGCTAAGCTGCTTGGACTAGTGGCTAGCGCAAATTTTCCGTTTATTTTTGTACTTAAAGCCTCTAATATTTTCTCTTTTTCACTTGATTCAAAAAATATTGCCGAACCCTGGTATTGTTCATCCGTTAAGTTTTTTAATGGTGCATTGCTCACTCTTACTTTTGCACCATGATCCATAAATTCTTTTTGACTGTGTTGTTTATAGGCAGACTGAAAGTAGACTATATTAGTCATTGGTCGGCTATAGTAGATATTTCCTTTACCGTCATAATCAGCACCAATAAAGCGAGCACGAACAGTAAAAGGAGTGTTATACTCCCTTGATACTTCCTCTATAACTGAGATAAGATCTTTTCGCTCAAGTATTTTTACATCATCTGTCTCATAGCGCTCAGCATCTCTTATTTCAGGCGGATAAATTTGTGTATAATTCGTTTTACTCACATATTGAGTAAGCCTGTCCGCCTCAATGTCGTTGTAGCGCATATAAGCCATCATCACACTAACTAAAGAGAATAAAAGCAACAATGTAACTTTTAATACTTTATTCATGCTCCCCTACCACTTGTTGCCCCTTGCTTCATACTTCCAATCCATTTTTCCATAATAATCGCCTGTCGACGATGTCCAAACTTTCCAACCAGGACCGTACCAACCACTATACCCTCTTCGTCCTCCAGATACGAAGGCTTGACTTTGATGAGAAACAGCCCAGTTATAATACTCTGCTGTCAAGGTCTTTTCCCCCCAGGAAGCATCTGGCCAAGTCCTAGAATAGGCCACCTGTCGCCCATGCTTGGTGAAATTACTTTGCAAGATACGAACAGCACGCTCTAGCTTTTCCACACTGTCTCCAAAAACACCATCGGCAGAGACTTTGTCAGTAGTCATAATCTGACTTGCCCCAAAAAGAGCTAGTCCTAAAGTTGATACAGCAATAATTTTTTTGAGTTTCATAACACTTCCTTCTTTCAAAGATAAATTTTTCTGGCTCGACTGTACTTTTTAAACTCCTCCCTTTATTTTTTGTTTCCTTTGCTTAGTCTAACATGAAATTTTTCTTATATTTTTTCATCAATATTTATTTTTCATGAGAAAGCAGAAATCCTTTAAGCTTGAAAAACCCAGCTGCCATATTTAGGGGGAAATCAAAAAAAGGCTGAAATAATTCAGCCTTTTTTATTTATTCCGTAATGACTTCAACCTTATAACTATCTGGATCAATGAGGAAGCCCCTTAAGTTCTGCAACTTCAAATCCAGCTTGCTTTTTTTGCTATGCAATTCTTCTAAGTTATCAGCTGAAATACTTAAGGAATAGCGATCGAAAATCTGATGTTTACTAAATTTTTTGGTCACTTCTTGTAGTTCTATCATGTTTTATTAAGCTCCCTTCAGGGTGGTGACTAGTTCTTTCTTTTCAAGACGAGAGAGAAGGTAGAAAACCAAAGAACTCTCAATGATCATAAATAACAAATAAGCTTGGATAATTTCTGTATCATAGCCAATGGACCTTGAGTGAAGTGCAAATACAAGGTTTTGAATGAAAATCATCGCCAGTAGTGTACTGTAAGTCCTCAAAAATGAGAAGCCTTGCACACGATAAAGTGCTAACTTTTTTCTATTGCTTTTAAAATAAATTAACGTTGTAGAAAAAATCAACAAAAGGAAAAGAATAAAAACGAAGAGGTTTCTAAATGCCCAACTCCAAGGATTTCCTATGGTATGCTTCACATCCATTGCAGCTATTTCCCTCACAGGAACAAAAGACGTGAGTATACTCGCCATCTTGTCTTTTTTTAAATCTGGCAAAAGCTCTAGATAAGTTTTCTCCACATTTTCTTTAATGGGAACCAAGACACCCAGAGGGTTAGCACCTTGAAACATATTAATATAGGTATTATAGCCTGCATTTTTTACAGTATGGACTTCAACCAAATCCGGTTGAATTTTTTCTTGCCTTGCCTCATAGAAGCCCGTCTCGTCCATTTCAAAAATAGGAATTTTTTGATTGTCTTTGATCAAAAAGTAACGTATTTCTTTTCCCTGAAACCAAACATCTGGTAATTCTTGCAGCTTTTTATAACCTTTTTTAATTTCATCCATCTTATCTTTCAAACGCGCATTAACCAAAACAATCCCTTCACTGGTATGTTTGTCTATATTTATAGGTTCTCCTTCTGTATCACTAATGCTATATTTTTGTAAATAAGCAGAGTTGATCTCCACAGCTTGATGTTTTTCTAAATTTTTCTGGGGTAGATATTTCTTTACTGCGTGTAACCCTCCTTTATTTTCCAAATAAGCAAAAAGATGTCTACTTCTCACAGCTTGACCATAACTTTCTGAATAGCCTAGACCACCTTTATAAAATATTCCATAGTCATCTATGGGCGATTTCTGCAATAAACCTAGACTACTGTTGAGTAAAAAGATAAGTCCCATGCAAGCATAAACGCTGCTCACAAAAGCTGCTGTTTTTGCAATATAAACGACTACATTTGCCTTTTTCAAGAAAGACTTGTCATTGGTTTGATTAACTAGAGAATTTCTAATCACAAGACCGATAATCCCCCTCATAAGGAGCAGACTGAGTATAAATAGAAAGGCTAAGCGAGACAGGTAATGAATGTCAAAGCGCCGTAAAATAAAAACACTGGCAGACAAGATGACGAAAGTTTGTGTAACAAGAAAAGCTTTAAGATAGATACGATTAATAATCGCCCCTGCTGACAGACCGTTAAGAGAATAAATGGCCACTTCTTTACTCCTTAGTATCGTCCACACGAGTAATAGGATGAAGTAAAAAATGAAAATTACTTTGATAAAAAACTCAAGTCTTTGATTATTTCCCAAAATCGGAGGTACATGCACATACCACTTGGGTTGTGTAACCAAATGTGTTGGTGTCGTTCTCAAGGAAAATCTTTGATTCAACTTTTGACTGAGTGACTGTAAAACATCTTCTTTTACTTTTGACTTAAAAAGGATCGCTGCCCCTTGGTATTGTTCATCCGTTAGTTTATTTATCGGTGCATTTTCAATACTCACCGGCTCTCCGTGATCTTCATAAAACTTTTTATCGGGCGACTGAAAGTCTGTTTTGAAAAAAGTAATCTTTGAGAGAGGCTGAGCAAAATTAACCCTTCCTTTTCCATTATTTTCTGAACCAATAAAGCGGGAACGAACGATAAAAGGAGTATTGAACTCCTTTGAGACTTCTTCCATCACTTGAATAAAATCTTTACGCTCCAGAAATTCATGCTCTGAACCTTCCGAGAAATTTTCTATATATTTTTCAGGTTGATAAATCTGGGTATATTCTGGGAGCGAAACAGCTTCGGTAAGCTTCTTTGCTTCTTTATCATTGTTGCGTATATAGGCAAGCATCAGAGACAAGATTGAAAAAAGGAGCAATAAGGAAATTTTCAAAACTTTATTCATAGATTACCAGCGATTTCCCTGAGCGTAAAATCCCCAATCATAGGGATCATAATGATCGCCACGAGAAGATGTCCAAACCTTATAACCTGCTGGATACCATCCACTATAGGTACGCCCTCCTCTTCGAACATAAGCCATGCTTTGATGAGGTACGGCCCAGTTATAATACTCTGCTGTCAAGGTTTTCTTACCCCATGATGCGTCTGGCCAGGTTCTATAATAGGCCACCTGTCGTCCATGCTTGGTGAAATTACTTTGCAAGATACGCACAGCACGCTCTAGCTTTTCCACACTGTCTCCAAAAACACCATCGGCAGAGACTCTGGCAGTAGTCGTAATCTGACTTGCCCCAAAAAGAGCTAGTCCTAAAGTTGATACAGCAATAATTTTTTTGAGTTTCATATAAAACCTTCCTTTCAAAATTTGAACATTTTTCTAGGTTAACAGTCCTTTTTAACCTCCTTCATTTGTTTTATATTTCCTTTTATCAGCCTAACATAATAATTCACTTATAATTTTTCTTTCACATTGAATTTCCATGAAAAAGCAGAAATCCTTTAAGCTTGAAAAATGCTGCTGCTATATTCAGATGGAAATAAAAAAAGACCGAAACAGTTCAGTCTTTTTACATTTTATTTCACTCCGCAATCACTTCAACCTTATAACCATCTGGATCAATGATAAAGTAATAACGTGTGTCTGAGTTAGGAAGCCCTTTAAGTTCTGTAACTTCAAACCCTGCTTGTTTTTGTTTGGTATGCAGTTCTTCTAAATTATCAACCGAAATAGCAATATGTCCATAGCCATTACCCAAATCATACGCTTCATGATTGTAATTATAAGTCAATTCTAATTCATAGTCATCACCAGGTAAAGTCAGATAAACTAAAGTGAATTCATATTCTAAAAAGTCACGCCGACGTTTTTCTTCAAAGCCAAAAGCTTCTTGATAAAACTTGATTGAAGCATCCAAGTCTTTTACGCGGTAACAAGTGTGTGCCATTTTCATTGTTTTTCCTCCATTTTTAGGCTTCTAAGTACATTGCCCATATATCATCAAAAAGTCCCAAGTTAAAGTAAAAAGGGGCATAGGTCTCCAGATATGTGGAAACTTCATCAAAGTCTTTCGATTGTTTGGGAAACTGTGTGTCCGCAAAGGCAAGATTAGCTAAACGTGTCACATCATCCACCTCAACGGGCGCGCGATGGCGCATCAAATAAGTATAAAAAGGCTGTCTCATTTCCAGTTTTCCTCCAAAAACTCATGACGTAAGCGGCTAGATAAAGCATAACGCTCAGGATTTGTTTTATAAAATCCTTGATGATAGTCCTCTGCGGGCCAGAACTTTTGTGCAGGCTCTATTGTGGTGACAATGGGGCGATCAAAACGTCCCGAGTTTTGAAGAGCTACTTTTGATTTTTCAGCAATGTTTCTTTGAGATTCACTGGTATAAAAAATGACAGGCCGATAGTTGTCTCCACGGTCCTCAAATTGACCAAACATATCTGTTGGGTCCGTCTGCTCCCAGTAAAGCTCTACCAAGTTATCATAAGAAATCTTTTCGTTATCAAAGATAATTTCCACTGCCTCAGTATGTCCTGTCTGATGGTTACAAACTTGCTCATAAGTTGGATTATCCACATGCCCCCCTGTATAACCGCTTGTCACAGCAAGAATCCCTGTTTGTTCCTCAAAGGGCTGTACCATACACCAAAAACATCCGCCCGCAAATATTGCTCTTTCTTTACTCATCCTCTTCCCCCGTTCGTTCTTCTTAGTTGAAGATATTATAACAAAAGTCCCTCTTTCATGCACTTATTTTTTTCTTTTAATGCCAAACGGTGGTTATTTATGGGAAAATAAGGTCCAAAGCTCAAAAAAGTTGGAAATCATTCCAACTTTTTTGCTATTTATTAGAGAAGTTCTGTTCCTTCTGGTCCTTGTGTGATTTTTTTATTCTTCATCAAACCACCAAGCGCTTTTTTAAATTGTCCTTTAGATATACCAAATGTCGCTTTGATATCATCTGGCGCTGACTTGTCATTGAAAGGCATTTTTCCGCCCATACTTTCAAGATAAGCAAGGATCATCTGTGCATCAGCATCCAACATTTCATAAGCACGTGGTTTCGCACTAAGATTTAAACTGCGGTCTTGGTCACGGAAACCAATGACACGTACCTGAAGCTCTTGTCCAATCCGAAGTGTCCCAAAGGCTTCGTTAGGATGAATAAAACCAAGCATATTATTATCTGGAAGATAGACGAAGGAACCTGTTTCTTTGTTACGATAAACAATCCCGCGTAAGTCTTGGTTTTGCATATTGTCATAGGCAGGTCCTGACATTTCCCAGAAATCTTGATGCCAAGCTAACTTGCCCCAAAGACGATCTTTAGCATCAACGACGATTTTGACAAAGAGCTTGTCCCCTTTTTTAGGCCATTGTTCTTTATCTTCTGGCAAAGGAAGATCATCGAGCGAAACTACGATATCTTTCCCCGCTAAACCAATATCAACGAAAGCTCCCAAGTCACGACGCACATCTGTCACTGTACCCCAGCCGAATTTTTCGCGTGTTGCAGTTGGTTCTTGCGTTGTCATGCACATCTTGTCAGATTTATCCACATAAGCAAAGCCTGTGACGATATCCCCTACCTGATGTTCTCCTTCTGATTTTGCCAGACGGATGATATTATCATCTTTCTGCAAAAAGTAAAATTGATCATTCTCAGCCGTAATAATCGCTGAAAATGTAGTTGCTAATAAATTATTCATTCTTTTTCCTTAAAAACGGCTCCGCAGAGCCGTTTATTTCTGATTGTTTTTTGCTCTCTTTCGATTATATAGAATAAAATCTTTTACAATCAAATGACGATACAAACTTAAACATCCAAAAGTTCTTTTTCTTTTTCGGCAGCCATTTTATCTGCTTCTTTAACAGCATTGTCTGTTATAGTTTGAATGTCTTTTTCGAGTACTTTCAAATCATCTTCTGTGATTTCTTTAGCTTTTTCTTGTTTTTTCGCTGTATCGATAGCATCACGACGGATGTTACGAATCGCAACTTTTGCACCTTCGATGTATTTGCCCATCTCTTTAACGAGCTCTTTACGACGTTCTTCTGTCAACATTGGAATAACCAAGCGAATAACTGAACCATCATTGGCTGGTGTGATTCCAATATCACTTGCATTCAAGGCATGCTCGATATCTTTCAAGATTGTTTTATCGAATGGTGTAATCATCAACACACGCGCTTCTGGGATTGTGATTGATGCCATTTGATTCAGTGGTGTTGGTGCGCCATAGTAGTCCACAGAGATGCGGTCAAGCAAGCTTGCATTGGCACGACCTGCACGGATGTGACCAAGGTCACGTTGCAAGCTGTTCAATGAGCTATTCATACGTTCTTTTGCATTATCAATAATTTCGTTTGCCATGATTTTTCCTTTTTATTTTATTATCTATTTTATTCTACTGTTGTTCCGATTTCTTCACCTTGAACCACACGTTTAATATTTCCAGATTCATTCATGTTGAAGACAACAAGTGGAATGTGGTTGTCCATTGACATTGTTGAAGCCGTTGAGTCCATAACGTGAAGCCCTTTTGTGATAACGTCCATGTGTGTAAGATTGTCAAATTTAACTGCGGTGTCGTCAAGTTTTGGATCGGCATTGTAGACGCCATCGACACCATTTTTAGCCATTAAAATAACATCCGCATTAATTTCTGCTGCACGAAGTGCTGAAGTTGTATCTGTGGAGAAGTAAGGTGAACCTGTTCCACCCGCGAAAATAACGACACGGCCTTTTTCAAGGTGACGTTCAGCACGACGACGAATGTAAGGCTCTGCGACAGCTTTCATTTCGATAGCTGTTTGAACACGGGTAGGTACGCCAAGTGCTTCAAGTGTATCTTGAAGAGCTAAGCCGTTCATGATAGTAGCTAGCATGCCCATATAATCTGCTTGGGCACGTTCCATACCGATTTTTTCACCGGTCACGCCGCGCCAGATGTTTCCGCCGCCACAAACGATGGCGATTTCTGCACCAAGAGCATATACTTCTTTGAGCTCTTCAGCAACTTTTTTCACTGTTTCAGGATCAATTCCAAACCCCTTTTCCCCAGCTAAAGCTTCGCCAGAAAGTTTCAAAAGTACGCGTTTATATTTAATATCAGCCATAGTTACCTATCTCTTCTCTATTCTTTTTTATCCCTACTATTTTACCATAAAATTTAGCTGAAAAAAAGACCAGATGGTCTTTTAACAAGATTATTTATTTTTTGCAGCTTCAACATCACGCGCAATAACCAATTCTTCATCTGTTGGTATCACCAGAACTTTAACACGTGATTCTGGAGTAGAAATGATGCCATTCGCCCCGCGGACGTTCTTTTCTGGATCGATTTCCATACCAAACCATGACAAACCGGCTACAATATCGCGACGTGCATCGGTATCGTTTTCCCCAATACCTGCTGTAAAGATAAGCGCATCTGCTCCATTGAGGACACCAAAGTACTGTGCGATAAATTTCTTCAACCGATCAATAAACATTTCATAGGCGAGGATAGCTTTTTCATCGCCTGAGTTACGTGCTTCCTCTAGATCACGCATATCACTTGAAAACTCTGATACACCAAGTAAGCCAGATTTTTTATTGAGCACATCAATAACATCTTGCGCTGAGCGTAGGCTAGGATCACTTTCAAGCATATAAGAAATTACAGAAGGGTCCATTTCGCCAGAACGTGTCCCCATCATCACACCAGCTAAAGGTGTGAAGCCCATTGAAGTATCAATAGACTTTCCGCCTTCTATAGCGGTAATCGAAGCACCGTTACCAATGTGAGCGGTGATAAGTTTTAAATCTTCGAGTGGTTTTCCTAAAACTTTTGCTGCTTCACGTGACACGTACATGTGTGAAGTTCCATGCGCACCATATTTACGAATAGCATAGTCGGTATAGTATTTTGTTGGAATTGGGTAACGGAAAGCTTTTTCTGGCAATGTCGTGTGAAAGGCTGTATCAAAAACAGCTACAGAAAGCGCATCTGGAAGCAAACGTTTAAAAGCCTCGATCCCCAGCACATTTGCTGGGTTGTGAAGAGGGGCTAAAGTTGAAAGGTTTTTAATCTCTTCTAAAACTTCAGGAGTGATGACAGTAGAGGTATTAAAAAATTCTCCGCCCGCAACTACTCGGTGACCAATGGCTGTAATCTCACGAAAACTGCTAATGAGTTTAAAATGTATCAACTCGTCCATCAAAAGCAAGACTGCTTGACGATGGTCAACAATATCCTGCTCTCTTTTATGCACTTGATCATCAAACTTCGTTGTTGAAATAGAATCTTTCAAACCAATACGTTCAAAAATACCTTTAGCAATAACTTTTTCTTCTGGCATATCATAAAGTTGCCATTTTAGTGATGATGATCCAGCGTTAACAGCGAGTGTTTTTTCCATATTTTAAAAATCCCTTCAATATGTAAGTGTTTTCTTTTTGTCTTACTAGTATAACATAACTTTAAAAAATATCTTAAAAGAAATATTAAAAAAACGGCATTTTACTTGCCGTTTTATTTTATTTCGCTTTTGCAGCTTCAACATCGCGTGCAATAACAAGCTCTTCATCCGTTGGAATAACGAAAACTTTGACACGTGATTCTGGTGTTGACATCTCCCCTTCAAAGCCAAACACATTCTTAGAGAGATCAACATCAATACCAAACCATGACAAGCCTTTTAAGACTCCTTCACGTACTGGAGCTGAGTTTTCACCCACACCGGCCGTAAATACAATCGCATCAGCGCCGTTCAAAACAGCCAAATATTGACCAATAAATTTTTGAATACGATCAACATACATTTCGAATGCTAATGCTGCATCCGCATCCCCAGCATCACGCGCAGTAATAATTTCACGCATATCAGAGGACAAACCAGAAACACCCAACAACCCTGACTCTTTGTTCATCATATTCACAACGTCTTGAGCATCCTTGAGTGAAGCATCGTTAGCAATAAGATAAGGGAAAACAGAAGGGTCCATATCGCCTGTACGGGTTCCCATCATAATACCTGCTAAGGGTGTG
>Ga0157358_1000419_pt1 | contig 17593 bp, 15 predicted proteins | sample AttcapACBM2_FD_111484 | JGI IMG/M metagenome (GOLD analysis project Ga0157358, IMG submission 111484) | Fungus gardens microbial communities from leaf cutter ant in Botucatu, State of São Paulo, Brazil - Atta capiguara ACBM2 | ecosystem: Host-associated > Fungi > Mycelium > Unclassified ... | reverse complement strand
CGGGATTTTCATATAAAAATAGGTGGCCGCCTGTAACAGCTCTCATTTCAATATTGTCGGCCTCGCCGGATTTAAGGCTGTAGGCCGGCTTGATAACCAGATCCTGCAGGGCATAGATGGAAAGACAGGGGATGGCGGAGAAAAACGGCGGCTGACGTATCAGGTGCGCCATCGCGCCCAGCTGGTTTAGGCAGGCGGCTGCAGAAGGCGGATCGCGTAAAAACGCTTCCCTTAACGTTGCCATCAGCGCCATATCATTTTTTGCCGCCGGACTGAGTAAATTCCAGGTAGCGATCCGATAAATATCCTCCATCGGCAGGGTAAACAGGTACGCATTAAAGGCGGCCGAGCTGGCATAGCAAAATCCGTCATGATCGACCGGATGACAGCTGCCCAGTAAGACAAGCGAATCAACAGCATCAGGATAATGGCTGGTAAAATACTGAGCGGCAAAGCCGCCCATAGAATAGCCGATAAGCGTGACGCTACCTGCTTTCCGGCCGATCAGGAAAGCATTCAGATAAGTATTAAAGGCGTCGAAAGCGTTGCGGCCATCTTCCTCATCCGCAATCCCATCAATGCAGTAAACGCGGTGATGTGTAAAACAGCGGGCCAGCGGAACAAGGCTCCAGGCGCCAAACATATAGCCCGCCAGGATGATAACGGTATTGTCGCCCTCGGCGCTGATTTCATGACACCGCATCAGAAAATCTGCTCGGCCTGAGGCGGCGCGGCAACCACATTAAACAGCTCCATCAGCGTTACCGCAGAGTAAAATTTTTCCCTGTCGATCGCCTGCGCGGGACAGTGGGCGCGCGCCATAAAATCTACCAGCACGCGGGTTTTTAAGAGTGAATCCAGCCCAAGATCGATCTCCAGATGCAGTTCGCCGTCGCTTTCCTCAACGGGTTCCAGACTATATTTATTAATACAATCTATCAGAACCTTATGCGTTGCTCTGTCCGTCGGCGAAGCTGAACTCGTTATATCCCTGTCCGTAGTCGGCGTTATCACATTCGTTAACTGCTGCCCGAAAGAGTCGGCCAGTCGTGCGATGATATCTTCTTCGAAAAACAGCGAGTCATAGTTAAAGGAAACTTCCAGGCTTTCGCCATACTGTATGACCATCACGTCCAGCGCGCCCGCCAGATTCGTTGTCGCCAGATAATAGTGGTCGATATCAAAATTCTCGTGTCGTAAAGGAAGCGAGGTGGTGCCATAGAATGAAAAATAGAGGTTGGTCGGCATACTTTTACGCAGAGCGAGGGCAAAAGCGTCATCGTTCAGGCGAGAAGGCAGAAGCGACTTTTTAATCGATGCCGCATTTCTCCTGGCCATCAACTGATCCACTTCGTTCCCCATGCACGCCAGGACATAACCCTGCAGATCGGTAAAGCGCTGCGCCGGGGACTTTGCTTCGTGATCCTTACGTTGCGTATGCATTAAAAAAGCCTGAGCAAAACAGCCCACCCTGTTTTTATCCAGACTTTGATTATTATGCTTTCTGCCGTGGGTGGGGATCTGTAACAGCAGCTCGTCCACGTCAGGCTGGGAGGCTAAAAAGCTGTCAACGAAACAGCCCATGAGCCAGGAAAAAAGCGAAATTCTGTGAGCGGTAAGATAGCGATTAATTTTGTGCAGCGCCGCAGCAGACACGCTTTTTTGGATTGTTTTATAACGCCCTTTGCGATGCAGCAGAGGCCTGTTGTCAGGGTTCCAAAAAAAGCGTTTGGTAAGGACGGTTTCAGCATATTCGCGGGTAAAGGGCGAGCTGGTTTCTTCGCAGACGGCGTAATTATCCAGATGCGTTTTATCCTGGTAATATCTTTCCTGAGCGGAAAGAGTGACCAGGCCCGGCCGATCCAGCACAGCAAGGTAACGATTGAGCAGAACGTCCACGCCGAGGCCGTCAGCGAGCATATGTTCAACCGCCAGAAGCACGGCGTAACGCTGCTGCGAAAATTTAATAACGCACAGCGTATGGCTGTTTTTATTCAGCGTGTTCATTTCTGCATTTAACAGCGTCTGGAGATTTTCTTGTATGGCCGCTTCAGGCGATAAAAGCTCGCTGTTGATAAAGCGGAAACAGTTTTCGTCAGGCAGCCGATCGTCAAGCGTCAGCACCAAAGGCTCAGGCTTTTCACCCCGATAATCCACGCTGATATTCATTTCATAACTGGTGCGTACCCATGCCGACCAGGCAGAGTAAAATGCGTCTTGACTGATAGCCGCTGGCGATTGCAATGTTACGCCGCTACAGACGACGGTATTGCCGCACAGGCCATTCCAGACGGAAAAAAGGTGTTGCGATGGCGTAGGCGTCATCACGATGCTTTCATCGGATTTGTTACTTAACATGTTTTATCTCGCTGATTTATTATAACCAGACGTCTTCAACGTCAGGGCGAATAGCGGCATCAGAAAAGCGCTGTAATAGCCTTTCTGTCATACTTTCCATTCGCTGTCCGCGGGAAAGCATCCTCGATAAATATAAATCTGGCCGGGATCATATATTTGGGTAAAACGGTTGTTAAAGCGTTGCGCAGTTCCCTTATTTCAACGGGCCTGCTGGTTTTTAATGCCATGCCGATAAAAGATGCTGTTTCATCGCATGCGCAGCTGTAAATGGCCACCGCTTCTTCAACATAGTCAAGCCGTAGCGCATTGGCTTCAACTTCACCCAGCTCAATACGATAACCCATATGTTTTATCTGGCTGTCTTTACGACCGACATAATAAAAAAGGTTGTCTTCACCAATAAAAGCCAGATCGCCCGTTTTATACAGAAGATCGGTAAAGTTATTATGGGCTGGATTCTGTATAAAACTTTCTGCCGTCTTTATCGGATTGCCTAAGTAGCCACAGGCCACGGACAAACCTCGCACCCACAGTTCGCCGCTGCTGCCCGGCTGCCGACTCAATACGCCTTCATCCGTACAGATATACATTTCCATATTCGCGCGCGGTTGGCCAACAGGCACAGACTTTTGCTGCGCATCAGGGACAGCGTCAATAATGTGATAGGAACAATCGACGGTAATTTCCGTAGGGCCGTACATATTGGTAAAGCGAATATGAGGAAAAAGCGTCATCCAGTAGCGCAATACGGCAACGGGTAAAACCTCCCCGGCACACAAAATTTGCTTCATGGCAGGCAGCATATCGGCCTGCAGGCGCCGGGTCTGTTGCAGCATTGCCAACACGGAAGGGACACAGAAAAATACGCTGATCGCTTCTTCACGGAGCCAGCCAGCGAGACGGGGGATCATCATATTCACGCTTTCAGGCACCAGATGCAGGGTGGCGCCTGTTTTCATGGCGGTATAAATATCAAACGTGGAGTTATCGAAGTAGAGCGGCGCATGGTTGGCAATTTGATCGTCCGCGCTCAGTCCATAGACCTCCACGCACCAGTCAATATAGTCAATGATTGCGCCATGCGGGATCATTACGCCTTTGGGCGTCCCGGTCGATCCTGAGGTAAACAGCACATAAGCAAGATCGACTGAAATAGTATTGTCGACGGGACGAGTTGGCCGGCTGCTGTCAAAGTTAAACGTGTCGATATTAATAACTTTGATATGCTGACCAAATTTATTAAAAATTTCAGACGCGCGATAAGCGCTGTACTGATTAACAATAACTATTTTTGCCTGGCTTTCCTGCAAAATGGCGGCCAGCCTGTTTTCGGGCGTATTATAATCCAAAGGAATATAGGCCGCTGAAGCTTTTACAATCGATAGCAGGGATTTAATGGCGCCAACAGATTTTGGCATATAAAAAGCGATCATATCGCCTTTTGTTACGCCACACGCCTGCAGGTGAGAAGCAAAAGCATCGGTAAAATTATCCAGTTCTTGCCAGGTGACGGACTCAGTGACTTCATCATCATGATACTTTACCGCTATTTTATGCGGAAAGCGCTTAGCCGAATCAGTAAGATAATGCTGAACTGCATTGACCATTATTTAAACCTTTTAATCAGAGAAACAAATCGGCAGAGATAATCCGCTGTTTTTTATCACAGGGTCAGGCAATAACTTTTTACCAATCCAGGATCGGATAACGAGGACATCAGGATCCGGTTCCTTATTCAGCGTTTCCACATCGTAGCCTGTCGCACCGGCGCAATATACGACTGTCCCCGGCTCCCTGCCGTCAAATATATCGGTCGGAACGGCTTTTCCGGCGGCAATGGCTTCAGCCAGCGCGCAGACGATTTTATCAACGATAAGCTCTTCTTGCCCAAACCAGGCCGCGAACTGTCGTTCCTGAAACAGCGCGGCGTTCAGTAATTTTCTGATGACACCCAGCGAGGCCGGAATAATTTTGGGCTGCAACGACCATTTATCGTACAGGTCGCTATAGGCCATGGCGTAAGCCAGACGTTCGTTGATAGCGTCTGGTTCGCACGGCATATGTTTTTTCCATTTCGCCACCAGGAGCTTGAACGTGAACTGATAGCGTTCTAACTCTTTGGCCTGGATAAGCCATGCGGGACTTAACGCCGCAAGGCTGTCTGGCAGCGACGCCAGCGCCTGAACGAAGGTGGTGGGCAGCTTCGCCATCGCGCCCTGTGGGGCAAGCTGTAGGCTGCCGACGGGTAATAGTGATAATAAATCTGCGCTGCTCAGCGCATAGCGCTCTGTCGCCGCGACCACCCCTATCGGGCAAAGCAGCAGGTTTAGCACATGCGGGCTGTTATTGAGGCTGGCTTCACTCAGCAAGGGCAGGGTCGTCACGGGCTGTAGCCGTTCCGTTTGGCGTTCGCTCACCCAAAAAGCATTACGACAGAACCTGCCTTGTACCGGGTCAGGGCGCCACGGCTTGCCAGCCAGCCAGCTTGTCAGGTTACGTGGCGCGCAACTGTTATTTTCACAGAGATAAAACCCCGCTGGCAGCGGCTCTGTGGCTATGGCTGGCCGCGATGATGCCCGCCACTCGCCTAAAATAATATGGCCGTTTGCGCCACCGGAGCCAAAAGAGCTGATGCCGGCAATCCGTCGCGGCATTGCTGTCCATTCCTGCCGCTGCCGGGCGATCTGCAGCTGAGCAAGCCTTTCGGCAACCAGAGGATTCAGCGTCTTTGCCCAATGACTTCCGGGAATAGCGTTAAAGCGAAACATCAACAGCGTCTTGATAATGGCTGCCAGACCGGCCGCCGCTTCCGTATGGCCAATTACTCCCTTAACGCTGCCGACCTGGCAGGGATGATGGCCATAGACATGCGCCAGCGCTTCAATTTCCAGCGGGTCGCCTAAAGAGGTGCCGGTGCCGTGCGCTTCGAGATAAGACACAGCCTGGGCAGGAAGATCGGCATCGGCGAGCGCCAGGTTTAGCAGTTCGATTTGCGCCGCTACGCTGGGCGCGGTGGGCGACACTGCCCGATTGCCGTTATGATTTCCGGCCATCCCTTCAATCACGGCGTGAACAGGGTGATGCTCTTTCAGCGCCCGCTCAAGCGTGGTTACGCAAAGAGCAGCGATACAGTCACCGGGCACGTAGCCGTCCGCCGTGATAGCAAACGGCGTACAGCTGCCGCTGCGTGAGAGCATTCCCGCTTTGGCAAAGGCATAATATTTTAACGGATGCAGGTTCAGGTTGGCGGCGGCGACGATAGCATAATCCGCGCCGTTTTTTACCAGCTGAGCACGGGCGTCGGATAGCGCCATAAAGGAAGCGCTGCAGGCGGTATTGATCGCTTTACTCTCGCCGGTAAAACCAAAATGTTGGCTGATGCGGTTGGCTAACAGCGCCTGATAATTACCAAACACCGTACCCGGCCCAACGGGTAAATCGCTCAGGAGCTGGTTGTGCATATTTTCACTGTCCATGCACCCCACTGAAACCGAGACCCGCTTCTCCGCCAGCGTGCTGGCGGACAAACCGGCATGGGCCAGCGTCTGCCCGGTTACATGTAATAGCAGCAGCTGTTGCGGATCGACCGTAGCGTGTTCTGTCGCCGGGAACTCAGGCCAGATGGCCTGTTTAGCGCCGGGAAGATCGATAGCCGCCATCCATTTAGCACTGCTTTTGTTACGGGCGAACTTGTCTTCACTATAGAAATCCGCCAGCGGCCAGCGATCCGGCGGGATCTCAGTGAAGGTGTCTCTTTCCGCGCAGAGTAAATCCCAGAGCGCTTCTGGCGAATCGGCCTGAGGGAAAATGCCGGCATAGCCAATGATGGCAAGCTTATCGGTGACGTTTGCTGGCATTATCCACCTCAAACCATGTTCTCGCGACGTTAACGTAGCTTTGTGAACCGATCATCATATGCTGTCTGCCCGTCTGGATATCCCTGAGCACCCGCTCAAGCGGATTACGCCGCGCAATCGCCGCCGTACCCATCTGGCGATAGGCGATCTCAGCGATTTCGGCGCAAATCTCGTTGGCAAAGGTTGCCGCTAAACGTATCTCGTTTTGCGTCTGGCGAAGGATGCCGGCGGTCTGCTCTACTTCGTGCTGAGCCTCGGTGGTGGCCGAGGTTAAAAAAGCCTGGGCGGCCTGCAGCCTGGCGGCGGATCTGGCCAGATCCAGTAAAAAGGTTTCTTTTCTGGCTAACGGCTGGCTTTCATTTGCGCGCAGCGTTTTTCGCGCCAGCAGCAGCATTTCATCGATCGCCCGCTGCGCCATTCCTAAAGCCCAGCTGCCGTGTGAAACCGCAGATATTTCCGTAATGCCGATACGATGCAGCGCGCCGCCGCGTAAGGATTCCGGATCCTCAAAGCGATAGCAAAAAGCGGAGGGAATAAACAGATTTTCGCAGCTGTAGTTAATGCTGCCGGTGCCGCGTAATCCGGTAGTGTCCCAGTGGCCGGAAAGCGTCAGCGACTGACGAGGAATAACGGCAATCATTATTTCCGGTCTGCCGTCCAGATCCTTAACGACTTCGCTGTTGTCGACCTGGATAAAGCCAGCCACTGCCCAGTCAGCATGATGGATACCGCTGCCGAAAGCCCACTTGCCGGTCAGCGTATAGCCACCTTCGGTAACTATGCCGCGGCCGTTTGGCTGGTACTGCCCGGCGATAAGGGGGAAGGCGCCGTCGGCGAAAACCTGCTGCCAGGCGGAGGGCTGCAAATAGAGCGCGCAGTGGGTTGTGGCCAGCACGTAGGCGATGGATAACCAGCCGAACGAACCGTCAAGGGCGGCGCAGGCTTTCCATAGATCGATCAGTTCGGCAGCATCGGTGCAGTTTCCTCCCACCGGTTGCGGACAGAGATGCTGCCAGATACCGCAGCGGTTAGCGACAGCTATGGCTTCGGCAGGCATCTGTCCCGCCGTCTCGGCTTCATCAGCTAAGGTACGCAGCGTAGCCTGATGAGAGTGCATACGCTCTTTGATTTGTTGGCCTGTTTGATTCACTGCATTTTCCCGGTGCGGAGAGTTATCTGACCAATACGGTCTGAATGACAGAATTGATATTATTAACGGACTCGAAACTTTGAGCGTTTAATGCCGTGTGGGGAAAACGAATAGAGAAATTTTCCTCCAGTGCGATCATTAACGTAACCGCCTGCAGCGAGGTCATACCCAGATCATAAAGGTTATCTTCGTTCTGCAGAGAAGTGGCGCCGAGTAATTCAGACAGGTTTTCAGTAGCGATAGTTTTTATACGCTCGGTATACATCTGTTTTTCCTTTTTATCGGTTAATGTAACGATTCTCTTAATCTTTCCAGCAGCTGCACGCAGCGCTTCTCGTTTTCCACTATGTCGGCAATCAGCGTCAGGTTACGTTGCAAAATAGCGGGTTTACCCTGGCTTACCGAATAGAGATGGAATACCTCGAAAGAGCGCCACAGATCGCCTATTTTATTATAAATTTCAATTAGTTCTTTAAAGCAAGACGGCTGCGCTTGCGCCGCCGGATGGCCGCCATCCTGCAATGCCTGTAAAAAACGAGCGTTGGCATAACGTTCACCAAAACAGCGTTCAGCCCAGGGAATAATAAAAGCGCGATCGAAGCTCAGGAGTTCAGGATAACGTTGCTGAAACTTGTCAAGAGCAGCCAGGCCGGCATGGCTCTCGCTGGAATAAAAATGTGTTAATATTCTTTCCAGATCGGCTTTGATATCAATCTCAGCCAACGCAACGACGGGGGGGATTTTGGCCAGATGAAACAGATGGCAACTGCCTTTTGAACGGATAAAATAGTCCGCGCTTTTTTTCAACTCTGTTTCTGCAACGTAAGACTGGCCTTGTTTGCGCTCAAGCAGTCCAAACTTTTCTGTTTTCTCCGCGTAGCCATTAACAATACAGACGCTTAAAGAGTGCCTGATGCCATAATTAACGCTCTCTGGCAAATAAAAAGGGTCGAAAATGCAAATAGCATGATCCCCCATCTGGTGCAGGCGCTGTATTAATCCCGTCGCGTCAAAAACCATTTCTAAAGAAATGGCGACGCCGCATCTTTCTCTGATCCTGTTAACCACGCGGTCGGTCATCATTTCAAGACTGTCGTTACATCCCCATGCCGTATCTATTCCAAAGTTGGAATGGGTAGGGGTGAACGCATTACTTTCGATGTTTTTAAGATAAAACTCATGTTCAAAATGGGAAAGTGAGAAATTATCAGCCAGCTGATTATGTTGGGCATAACATTCAAGGGTAGCCATAAAACAATTAATATTTTCTGTTGAAGGCATGGTGGCGTAGTGAATAAAGCCACCATCCTGAACGGACTGGTTCATGGGCTTGTTCTCTGGTTTATCCGTCTCTGATTTTGGCAAAAAAAATATCAGATGAGGAAATCAGTGTCCAGACAGTTCAAGAAAATAATTTAATGTTTACAACGGCGATTCGACATGTTAGAAAAAAACAGGCCGCAGTAATTCAGCGGGGTAAAGGGTGGATTTCCTTAAAAATTCCCAATAAATCAAGTTGTTGCTTTAAGTTCTTAATTATTTCTCTTTGCGAATTAATAATCAGCAACAAATTAATCATTAGAAGATCTTTTTGTTTTGAAAAATATTCATTTGTAAAGTGAAAAAAATTCTTATGTTTAGAGCCGGTGATCGACGCTGTCGGCAGGCGCGGAAGTAAATTATGACCCTGGCGAATAGGCTTAATAACAAAAAGGGAGGAGAGAACTAAGGAAAATCCCAAAAGATATTTCGCTGAATACCCGACGCTTGCAAGGCCGTTGTGCTTTCTTTTTCTAAATTTGCTGTTTTAAGGTTTTTCCTGGTTCTGCAAGGCAGGTAATTTAAAAAAACAATGCCACCCAAAAGATGAGTGCATAACACCTTCGTAAATGAATTAAGGATGTAACGTGAACAACATGTTGATACCTGTATTAAGCATGATGGAACATGCAAAAAATCGGCCTGATAATATTGCGTTGGTTGATGAAAATAGTGAATTAACATGGATGCAGCTGCATAACACAGTAGTAAATGTGGCAAAAAAGATTGCACCCGTGCTGAGCGTCGGGAAAGAAAAGCGGGTAGCGGTTTTCTTTGATGGTTCAGCAGAAATGGTGATCGCAATCCTGGCGGTACAGCTGGCAGGCGGCGCTTATATTCCCCTTGAGCCTAAGATTCCCGACGTACGCATTGATGCCATTTTTGACGCTTCATCGCCAGCCCTGATGCTGACCGACGGTAAAAATCGTCAGGCTTGCGAGGCTATCGCAGCCCGGCTGGCTGTGCCGCTGGCCGTCATCGATGCGCAGTCTTCCCAGCCCGTAACAGAATTGCAGGGTTATAGTGCCGCCGGAGACGCGCTGCCGTCGTTAACGCCGCAGATGCCCGCGGTCGTTTTCTTTACCTCCGGCTCTACTGGCAAGCCTAAAGGCGTGGAGCTCAGCCATATTGGTTATCAACGCTGGTTTGAAGGCGTACAGGAGCTGATGGCGGTTAAGCCGGACGACCGCGTGGCTTTAACCACCAATCACAGTTTTGATCTCTCGCTGGGAGAGATCGTGCTCAGCCTGGTATCCGGCGCCGCGCTTTATGTACCTTCGCAAACGGTGGTGCGCGATCCTTTTTCGCTGCTGCCCTGGCTTGACAGGCATAGCATCACCATCTGGCAGTCTGTGCCCTCGTTAATGCGGCAGATCTTGCACTTCTTTCCGCAAAGCGACGCGTTACGTACGCTGCGAATTATGATGTTTTGTGGTGAACCTCTTGAAGTATCTCTGGTGGCCAAATTTCGCCAGGCGTTTACTCATACCTCAGCGCAGCCACTAAATCTTTACGGCCCTGTGGAAGCTTCAGTTCAGGTCTCCTGGTGTTGGGCCTATGAATATCTGCACAGCGCATTAACCGTGGTGCCGCTTGGCAAGCCGCTAAAACATGCGCAGATCCAGCTAGTTGATTTTGGCGAGGGCAGCCAGGAAATACAGGTCAGCGGAGAACATCTGGCCTTGCGTTGTCTTGACGAGGAGAAAACGCGGCAGGCATTTATCGACCACGATCCGTCCCGGCCGCGCTATTACCGCACGGGGGATATCGGCGCGTTAAACGACAACGGCGATATTGAATATCGTGGACGCGTGGACGATCAGGTCAAGATTAACGGTTACCGTATTGAGCTTAGCGAGATAGAAAAAAATATTATGGCACGTTTTGCGGCAAGCGATGCCTGCGTCATCCCGGTTTTAACAGAGGATCGTTATGAACTGGCGGCCTTTGTGGTTGCTGAAAACCATGACAGTAAAGCCTTACGGCGAACGCTGGCCGAAACCCTGCCGGTTTATATGCTGCCCCGCCGCGTCTTTTTCCTTGATGCGTTGCCTCTGACAAGCAACGGCAAACGGGATAAGGTCAGGCTGAAAACGGAGTATCTGTCATGAAAATGGGGGCGATAGGCTACGAACTCGGCGAGTTTCCCGTGGCGCTGGAAGACAACGTTTATCTGGCTAATGTGCGCAAGAGTCAGCTTTTTCTGAGAACCATGGGGTTTGGCCACTACCATCGTACTGAACGTACGCTTGGCGCCTTATCGGAATGCGCTATTAAGAAAAGCTTCGCCAGGGCGGGCATTACCGCCGCGGAGGTCGATATCGTCATTTATGCTTCCAGCACGTTTGGCGATCGGCACGGGGATGTCATTGATAAAGATGTAGCCAGCTGCCTGATTAACTGCGGGCTGGAGCATGTCTATCCCATCGGCGTTTATCTTTCCCAGTGTAATAACTTTTTTGCGGCGCTGGATATCGCCGCACAGTATCTCAAAGGCGAAGAGGGTAAAACCGCGCTGTTGGTGTTTGCCGACAGGGTGTTGGATGAAACCACAAGGTTCAAAAATCTGGCTATTAACAGCGATGCGGCCGTGGCCTGTCTGGTGTCGACCCGCCCCGATAGTGAACTGGAATTCGACGTCAAGGGCATCAGTAAACGAACCCGGCTGACGACCGGCGACATGATTGACCCGGTCAGTAACGCTATGGATCGCGAGATCCATAACAATTATCTGGAAGGGATCCGTTACGTTTTTGATGACGCGCTCACTCAGGGACAGCTACAGCCGGAGAGCCTGCAACAAATTATTTGCCACAATTTCAGCTATAGCGCCCTGCGACAGATCGCCAGCGCTATCAGCCTGGACGATAGTCTGTTTTACAAAAATAACATACCGGTATTTGGTCACGCCTATACCTGTGACAGCTTGATCAATCTTGACAGTTATTACCATGAAAACAATTCCACTGTAGATCATCAGAAGTATATTGCTGTTATTGGGACAGGATTATATTTCTGGGGAATGGTGGTTTTAAAACCGATAAAAAAGGAAAAAGCATGATCGCTAAAGAGACGCTACTGGACATCTGGAAAGATACCGCTCAGCTTAAAGAGATCGATCCGGACAGAACGCTGTTTGACCTGGGGATGGATTCAATAAAAGTCATCGATATCTCAGAGTCTATTTTCAAATTAAGCGGCATCCGCCTCGAGTGGGAGGAGTTTAACATTACCTCTTCGCTGAACGAGGTGTATGACCTGCTCAAGGTTAAGGCGGCGTAATTTTATAATAAGGGCGACTCTTATCGCCCTTCCTATTTAAATCAGGGCGTTATGAGCAATTACATCGTAAGACTGGACGTTGAGCATCACCAGGCAGGTTTAGTGGCTATTGAAAAGCAGGGCAGCGCATTACAGCTTTGCTATAAAGATAAAGAGCAACGTATTGAGTGGAATGTGCCCGAACCCCTGATAGCTGTCGGCAGCGAAGAGGGGCATCTGTGTTTTACATTTAGCCTGGCGAACAACGCACAGCTAAAGAAAAAGCTTTATTTTAACGACGGGACGTTTGGGTTTCGCATTCCGGATGGGATCAGCTACTTTCTGACCTGTGAAATAGCAGCATTTCCCTTCTCTTTTTACCAGGCGAGAGAAGGTTCCTGCATTACCTTCATTCATCCTGCGGCTACGGTTAATTTACAGGTTCATATAGAGAAAACCGTTTGTGAAGATGCGGCGACGAAGAAATATTTTACTGACTATACGCTTATCAGTGGTAACTTGCGGAAAACCTGTCGATTGTACGCCGGTGACGATATAGTCATTGGCGAATACTGGCTTTGCCAGAGTCCGAAAGCGACGTCCTGGCCAGTTTTTTTGATCAATAATCACGCTATGGATAAACAACAGGTAGCCCGTTTGTGTCCTTAGCAATTTAAAATTCAAGTATGCGGTATGGAAGCGTGATGGTATGAAATTATTTTTAAAAGGCACGGCGGGCAGGTTGTTTATCATAAACGGACTCACCGCTCTGTCTTATGCATTCATATTACCTGTAATGAGCACGTTTTTAGTCGAGGGGCTAAAGGCACAACCGACTTTTATTACGCTTTACAGTATTGGTTTTGCCACCTCGGGGATCGTTTTCAACCAATGGATGGGGAAAATGGTGGATCAGGGGCACAGCAATAAAAAGCTTTTTATCTGTTCCCTTATCGCTATCTTTTTGTCCGCCTTAGCTTTTTTATTATGTCACAATGCCTGGCAGGCCCTGTTGACGGGCGTTTTTCTTATGGGGCCGGGCAACGCTTCTGTACCGCTGCTGCTCTCTATGATCCGGCACTATTCCGTTAACGCCGGGGAAAACGCCACGCGTCTTAACAGCCAGATGCGGGCAGGCGTGTCGCTGGTGTGGATTGCCGGCCCGGCGCTGGCCTTTATTATGGCCGATGCCTTCGGATTTCGGTTTAATTTTATCGCCTCGGCTTTGCTGGCAGGCTGCGTCATTATTTATTCTGTCTTTATGCTGGATCCTGCGCAGGTGCAGCCCGTTAAGTCTGCTGTAAAAGAGGTCGGCCGCCGCGCCGTTCCGGCAGTGGTCTGGTTATTAGGGGGCGTAATCGTTTTGTCTAACCTCGCAAACCATCTTTATATTACAGCGATGCCACTTTATATCCTGCGCGAAATAAAATTACCCGGCTATTTCCCCGGCCTGTTGCTGGGAATGACGGCTTTGCTGGAGATCCCGGTGATGCTTATCGCATCAGGATTATCCGAGCGCTACGGCAAATTTAAAGTCATGCTGGCCGGTTTTTGTTTTGGTCTGGTCTATTACTCGCTTCTGCAGCTGGCGGACTCCATGGTCACGCTGCTGCTGCTGCAGTGTTTTAACGCTTTATTTTACGGGGTCTTTGTCGGGTTAGGCGTGACGATTATCCAGGAAGCGCTGCCGGAAAAAAGAGGCTTTTCCTCCGCGTTCTATTCCAACTCAATGCGGGTAGGAATGATGCTCGGGACTTCTCTTGCCGGCATCCTGGCGCAGCTATATAGCTTCAGGGTAGCGCTGTTGGCGCCTGTGGCATCCATTTCTTTGGCCGCGCTATTAATACTATGGGTAGCATTATCTTCTGCCTCCCAAAAATTAGACGTTGCCCGTGCAAATGATATCTGAACCGACGTTATGTTTGTGCGCGCCGCCTGGTACCGAGCCACGGGCGGCCTCTTTTTGACAGAAGTTGCCATTTAATGAGGGAAAGATGGAAAGGAAAACGTTAGTGCTGGTGGGCTGTGGTAAAGAATTATACAGGAAGTACCTGCTGGAACAGATTGCTTCTGAATACCACGTCTGGCTTATTTCTACCGATGAGGTCACCTGGCAAAAACCGTTAATTCAGGGTTCGATAAAGGTGAGCGATTACGCTTTTGATACGATCGTGACAGCGGTGGATAATCTTAAAAAAGATTTCCCTGTTCATGGCCTGATATGCTGGGACGAAAGATTTATCATGGTAACCGCCGACGTTGCCGGGCATTTTGGCCTGGCCTCAGCAGGCAAAGAGGGGATCAGGGGATGTCGGGATAAATCCCTCTCCCGACAACGATTATCCGAGGCGGGTCTGCTACAACCTAAAAGCCGGTTATGCCATACGCTGGCGGAAGCACAGGCTTTTGCCGACGCTACCCGCTACCCGCTGGTGGTAAAGCCTCGTGGCATGGGAGGCAGTATTGGCGTGGCGCTGGTAAAAAATCCGCAGGAACTTGTTTTACGTTTTAATGAAGCTGATGCTGTCAGTCATCAAGGGGCGGCAGATTTTCAGAACGGCGCCGTGCTTGAAGAGTATATTGACGGGCCGGAAATTAGCGTTGACGGCAAGATAATCGATGGATGCTACCAGCCCATGTTTGTGGCAAGAAAGCGCATCGGTCTTGAACCGCATTTTGAAGAGCTGGGGCATACGCTTAGCTATAACGATCCGCTGCTGAGCGATGAAAATTTACTTACCGTGCTGGCCTCGGCGCATCAAGCGATTGAATTTAAAAATGGCGTAACGCATACCGAGTTGAAAATAACGCCGAAGGGTTTCCTGATTATCGAAATCAACGGGCGTCTGGGTGGCGATCTGATCCCCTGGCTTGCCACGCTTGCGATGGGTATAGCGCCCGGATTGATTGCGGGCAGGATTGCCTGCGGCGATCCCGTCGATGCCGTCGTGCCGAAAAAAAATCTCAATGCGGCGATTAGCTTTAAATATCCGGAATTCGATATGACGGTGGATGGGGTTACGCTGCCAGCGCCGGAAATTACCTGGGATGCGCAAACTTATTGCGTACAGCTGGCTTATCCGGGCGATAAACTGGCGCTGCCGCCGTCCGGCTACGTTGCCCGCGCGGCTTATTCATTATCTGTTTTTAACGAGGGCGTAGAGGGTGACAGGCTGTGCCGACAGCTGCTGGAGGCGGTGACGGTTACCGGCTCGCCGCTTACCGAACCCGTACTTTGAACGGAAAGCCTGCTTTTGCCGGCAGGCTTGCCAAATCGGTTATTCACCGACGCCGCGCCGGTGAATAACCGCCGACAAAGCCTTAAGCGACGGCCTGTTCCGGCAACCGCATCAGTCCGCCAGTTTCTCACTCAGCGCGGCGGCAGCGGGTTTTTTCCATTGCGATTCCAGCTCTTGCAGCGATTTGCCCTTGGTTTCCGGCACAAATTTCCACATAAATATCGCTGCCAGCAGCCCCATTACGGCATACAACCAAGAGCCAGCGTTTTTTGCTTACCGCCAAAAAGGTACTGCATACGCCAGTATTTTGAGCCGTTGGGATGGATGAGCAGATACATACCGAAGCCGTCCGTGAGCTTAACGGCTTTCCCGGAAGGCTTTGTATTTCTTATTTTTATATCAGTAAGTAAGCGCCACAGGTTAGCCCACCGTCTGATGGTACAAAACAGATCGAACCGGATGTACCAGCAAATATACCATTAAATGAGGGTGGATGGTGCCGTACTTTATCGGACGTGGTGGAACACGGGGGAAAGGATAACCGCCTGATTTAAAAGCGGAAAACAGACGTTATGGAACGTCTGCTGACCTGAATATGGCTCCTCTGACTGGACTCGAACCAGTGACATACGGATTAACAGTCCGCCGTTCTACCGACTGAACTACAGAGGAATCGGTTTCGATGGGGCGCATAGTAACGGCCGCATCCGGGCGTGTCAAAGGCCGAATGTTATTTTTCTGCGCGTTCGGCCGCAAAATCAGCAACCCGCTCTGTTTCTCGCCCGTTCGGGCAAAATTCAATCTCTTGCGCCAGATCGCACTTTACGGCGAATGCCGTGCTGATGTTAGAGGTGTGTCAAAATTTTGTTATTTGTCATTTTTAAAACGTGCGTTTCGGTGCTTTTATAGAAAAAGTTTCAAAAAAGTTAATTATGAAATAATTGCACTGTTGTGCCGCTTTCTCGTTTTTTTTTAGGCCTTAAACCGCCTGCAGTTAAAGTTAACCAGATGATAATCATAGATAAATATCAGGGAGCTGCTGACATAATAATTGCCTGTTTACCGTCTTAAAATTTTATTTGAGCGCCGGTGAAGTTGTGTGAATGTAAAAAATATCTTTCATTCGAGGTCCAGCCAGCCGCACAAGCAAATCACAAAAGGGCTTTATCATGAAAAAATTCGTTGCAGGGTTATTGTTGGTTTGTTCACTGCCTGCTGTCGCGCTGGCAAAAGATCTCCAGATTGGCGTGTCAATGGCGCTGTTTGATGACAACTTCCTGACCATTGTTCGCAACTCCATGCAAAAAGAGCTGCAGAAAGAAAATGTTAAAGGGCAGGTGGAAGACGCGAAAAACGATGTCTCCCAGCAGCTGCAACAGGTGCAGAACTTCATCGGTCAGGGTGTGGACGCCATTATTGTTAATCCGGTCGACACCAATGCGGTAAAACCCATTATGGATCAGGCGAGCAAGGCGGGCGTGCCGCTGATTTTTATTAACCGTCGTCCTGCCGCCGAGCTGACAGGCAAAATGGCGTACGTGGGATCCAATTCGCAGCTGGCAGGACGTTTGCAGATGGAAGCGCTGGCTAAGCAAATGAATTATAAAGGCAACGTTGCCATTCTGTTAGGCGATCTGGCCAATGAATCGACGCGTGAACGAACCAAAGGCGTGAAAGAGATTGTCGCTAAATACCCTGGCCTGAAAATCGTTCAGGAACAAACGGCGAAATTCATGCGTAATGATGCGGTGGATGTCGTCAGTAACTGGCTGACCGCTGGCGACGATATTCAGGCGATCGCTTCCAATAATGACGAAATGGCAATTGGTGCACTCCAGGCGCTGGGTAAAAACAGCGACCACGTGCTGGTGGCGGGCGTTGACGGCACGCCGGATGCGATGCAAATGATCAAAAACGGCAAAATGGTTGCCACCGTTTTCCAAGATGCGAAAGGTCAGGGCGAAGGCGCGGTACAGGCTGCGGTGAAGCTGGCGAAAGGTGAAAGCGTCGAGAAGAACGTCGACATTCCTTTTCAGCTGGTCACCAAAGAAAACATGGCGAAGTTTACCAGCCTGAATCAAAAATAGCCGGGGTGCACCATGACCGCATATGCGCTTGAAGCCGAAGGCATCAGCAAGTTCTTCCCGGGCGTAAAGGCACTGAACAACGTCTCTTTACGGGTCAGGCCCGGCAGCGTCCACGCGCTGATGGGTGAAAACGGCGCGGGGAAATCCACGCTGATGAAGTGCCTGATAGGGATTTATCGTCCGGATGAAGGGTTAATCCGTGTCAGGGGCGAAGCGGTGGCGTTTCAGGATACGCTGGACGCGCTGCGTGCGGGTATTTCGATGATACATCAGGAGCTTAACCTGGTGCCCCATATGACGGTGGCGGAAAACATCTGGCTG
>Ga0157358_1000418_pt1 | contig 17636 bp, 17 predicted proteins | sample AttcapACBM2_FD_111484 | JGI IMG/M metagenome (GOLD analysis project Ga0157358, IMG submission 111484) | Fungus gardens microbial communities from leaf cutter ant in Botucatu, State of São Paulo, Brazil - Atta capiguara ACBM2 | ecosystem: Host-associated > Fungi > Mycelium > Unclassified ... | reverse complement strand
TAGGCGTTCAGAATTTATCAAAACAGTTGCGCAGCCAGAAAGGGAGATCCTACAAAAAAGATTTTATAAATAATCCTTCACATTGTTCACCTTTCAATTTTATCTATTTATATTAGTATGTTAGATGGTTATGGATGGGTGAAGGGTGATGTATATCATTCACCGCAAGTTAACGATGGTCTAAAAAAATGGCTTTCGCTGGTTGAGGCAGGAGCCTCATTTGGGGCATACGATGTTTGGTCGTGCGGATGATGACGTACGTAATGGTGTTGTTAAGACGGAAGTCACGCCGGCGCAGCGCCAGCACCTCGTTGAGGCGCCCGCCGTTATTCCACAGGGTATTGACCAGCGCGTGCTGCGTCCAGTCCGGCAGGTGGTGCAGCAGGCCGGTGACTTCAGGCGCCAGCAGGTAGCGGGGCAGCTCGACGTAGGCCGCGGCCATGGACTGCAGCGCCAGCGCCCGGCGCATAAACCGGGCAGCGTGATCGGCCCGTTAACGGACTGTAGCGACATAAACCCTCATTCTTCAGTGACAACGCTGTGAGAAATCTGGTGGGATTGACCCCTACAGATTTCTCAGATTTCACACAGCGGCGCCTGTTCCTGAAAGATCCACTTTCGCCTGTATGGCGGTCGCAGACCACCCAAAAAATCCGCGGAGTGGATCGGCGTCATTTTCCTGTTTATGGATATATACCATAAAACGGAACAAAATAGCAGGCGGGGCAGGGCGTGTGCGGATCCTGAAAGGATCCACTCATACCAAGATAAGGGACTACAGAGGGAGATCGACACCGTATGTGGTGGCATGAGCGGAAAAATGCCCCCTGACATCCTCTTTCCGGTTATGGCGGAAAAAGTAAAGGGCCGGGGAAGGAGGAAAGGCAGCAATGAACTTTCAGATGTGATATCGGGGAAGTTAAAATAAAGAATAGGGTATCAGTACTTTTGAAAGATACCGGCCAGGTACAAAAAAAACTTTATTGGCCGGTATATACTTCCCGGAAACGTTAATCCACGGTCATTTTAAAAAATATTTTAATTGCAAGAAAAATCTGCAAAAATAACGAAAAAATAAAGCTTGCATCTTGACAAATACTGTGAAATCCGGTAACATTGGCCATGTTCAAAAAAGGAAGCAAATCTGTTTCTGGGACATTAGTCGGGTCCTCTGAGAATAAAGACAATAACAAAGTCAGAGATTCCGATTGGTGTGTCCATGCCAGGCTCTGACGAATGTCAGAGTTTTTTTTTGCTCTGCGCAAAATAACATCTTCGCTTTATCGGGGTGCAACGCCCGCGGATAACTGCGTCCATAACAAGCTAACAAGACAAGAAAGCGAGGTGAGCTATGTAATAGATACTATCTGGAATACAAAGAGCTTTTTTTATTAATCAACAAGGATTTTCAAATGAAAACCATGTTTAGAAAACAAGATGTGCATTTTTTATTAACCCATTATACAGGAGAAACCCATGGGCCTACTTACGCTAAATATTTACAACGGTTGTACCATCAACAGTCAAGTTCAGATCGAACCCGCGCACCGCCCGCCTGAGAACAACGGCAATAACGGCAACAAAGACACGTGGATTGAAATATTGTTGGGTGTCGCCGTATCTTTCTATGCGGATCCGCACTTGAATGGAGTAAAGGCAATGCTTACGCAAGCCTTGGAAGTATTCCATGTTTCACCGGACTACGCCCCCACTGTTTCAGCACTGGCATGCTTCACAGTGGTCTGCGCGGCGCCGGCAGTCATTCGCAGGGGGTTTCGTAAGGTTTTGAAATAATTAGTTTTTACAGTATCAGGGTGTGCGATATCCTGATACTGTTTATATTAACAGACCTTTGCTCACAAAACAACCACCTGCATATGTAAGTGGTCTAAGAAGCAGGGAGGCTTCACAGTATGCTGACTATCTATTGTGTCGTACGCACATCGTAATCAGCTATTTCATTACAAATAAAATCAGCGACTTTTTCTTGATTAAGTTGTGTCATATGACGCATATAGCCCTCAATGCTGTGATATCTTTCAATAAGACGTTCCAGGTGCATTGCGCGTTTATATTCTTTCAGGTAACCCCGAATTTCTTGACCCGATGCTTTTTCATAAACCCCCAGAACAAACAATTTGAAATAATATCCATCATAATCACAATAATCGCTGAATGTCTTTACATCCATTTCGCTCATGATCTCGTCATTAATTTTCCGAGGGGTTGTATTACTTCTTGTAGTGTATTCGCTGTCCGCAAGGTTCTCTGTAAACTTCTTCGCATATCTGTGGCTACTCAAAACCTCATTGATTCTTTCATGCAGATCTGCTCTCAGACAAAGATGTACAGGAAGTGAATTCAATGCATGAAAAGCAGTATTTTTCATTGGATTATTAAAAACAGTGATAACCATAACCATCGGAGAAAACAGCCTGATGTCCGGGACCTCAAAGCTTCTCGATTTATTTACAACGCTTTGTTTTAGGTTTTCATCAAAATGCGACTGAACATTTAATACAAGATCATGGACATTACTCTGCCAGTCATCCCGCATGAACAATTCATTGGGTGTCCGGGGGAACATAAATATAGCATGCTCAAAAAAATCGAAGTCATGCAGCAGCTGCTGATAGTAAGGGTAAGAAGAACTTTTCGCTCTTTCATCTCTGACATTCAGTGCATTTACTGCGATTAAAAGCAGTACGTCGTTCCGGATAGTCGACCTGAGTGGTGAGGTATAATTTTTCTGAAACTTGAGGTTATCCTTACCGCTAAAGTCTCCGCTCTCTCTTACATATTTCAGCAGATGATAAAGCACTCTCATGTAGCGACTGATTATCTGGTGCCCCGTCAGGAACGAAAAACATTTATCTAACGTAGTATCGTAGATGTGTTTACTGAAGAACGCTTCAACGCCTTCCTTGTTTTCGTCTAAGTAATCACACAACTGGCGATGGTAATTGTCATGCTGTGCAAGGAGCATGTTGTACCGGCTTTCAAAAGCTGTTCGCCTGTTTGTGGCCTGGGTTTCCTCAAGCGTTTGACTCCCCAGATGCATTGTGGCTTCCATGGATTCACGTGCAATTTGCGCACTCTCTGCCGCCCTTTTCGCGGCCATCCAGGTTGCAATGGCTCCCCCTGTCGTAGCCAGCGTAGTGATTAGCGCTGCCACGGATGACCAGTTATCAAAAACCACTTCAAAAAACTTAGACACTCCCCATATTACAAATATGAATAAGGCAAGAATGGCTAAAAATAGCACTACACTCCTAATTGTTTTTTTTACTCCATCATATTCATCCAAAATAATTTCCTTTAAAAAGTAAAATGGGATTTAACTCAAAAGCCTATCGTTTTTTTGACTTAACAAATCGACTTTTATTTTTCAACTCCTGTCAGAATAGCCTTTCAAAGAGAAGTGTTATTCCACTGGCCTGAATAATTTTAATTCACTGATTGCACTGGGCTTCAGATTCTCTCTGCTTATTCACTTAGAAAATTCCGGCAACTCTTTGTAGGGAACATACGGCTTTCCTGATTCAGAGGCCTGCCTGATTTTAGCGTCCAGCATTACAGGAAAAGGAATACCATCACCCAGGCTGTGATAGATATCTGCACCGCTGACACAAACTACACTGCTTCCGCGGCCAAATGCTTCAAAACAGTCCGGAGTAAAACCGTTCCAGCTAATAAACACCCCTCTGGTCCAGCTGGCCTTCTGCCTGAGTTTACCGTCAAAGACATGAAGGTCGGGGGCCGGTGTTGGGCCTTTGTGCCACTTGGCCTCCAGAAGGTAGTATTCTCCCTCCATTTTGAAGCTGCCATCGATTTGCTCGCCGGTATTCCGGAACCCTGCACGTGGCTCAAGCCTGAAAGCGGCAAAGAGCTGTTTTAGCCATGTTTCAAAACGGTACCCCCTTTGATGCGGAGGCAGGGTTTTAATACTGTTCATTTCATCCGTGAGTCCGGCATAACAGACACCGGTATAAGCAGGCACCGGTTTGCTGCCGCTCTGATCAGGGCCAGAAACCGAATTGATCCTATCAAGCAACTGGTGATAGTCAGAACTCAGGCGTTCGGCTTCCGCAGGAGCGGTCTGCATTTTATAGCTCCACAGCCTGTCGGTAACACGCAGCACCGTTTCGCGGTCAGACTTTGAAATAAGACGCCAGAGACGTTTGGCCTTTGAGTTCGACTCGTCGTCAGCCATATAAACAGCGTCATCAATGTCTATGTTAAGTTCTTCATCAAAAAAAATGGTAAATGTCTTGTTCGTAAAATCAAGAATATACCCAGGGCTGCTTTCAAAAATCCGGGAGAAAAGGACGCTGTCCTGATATTTAATTTTCATTTTATTATTCACCTTTGTTCATTCAGCACCCGAGGCGACAAGGGTTATACCGCCGGTGCTTTTTCATTATCTGCATTCTTGCTGCCCGCAAAAAAATCGCGATAGCCAACCGGATAATAGACATTGGCTGTTTTTTTAACATCGCTGTCATCGTCTGCATCTTTACCAACCCGTGTTAGCAACCCCATACTCAGCAACAGACCATAGGCCCGGGGGATCTCTTTTTCAGGCACGCCGGTTCCCTCGTTTATCTTCTCGTAAGACGCATTAACACCGGGAGAAAGATTGTCTCTGACCTGCAGCAGGTACAGCCAAATCTTTAGCGCATAAAGTTCATACTTGTTGCGCTTGGTCAGCCCTGCAAAGCCCATAATCACCCCGTCCTGGCCGAGCAAGCTGCGGCGTGGGAGTTTGCACCAGCCGTTAATTCCGTTATAACCGGCGATGACATACAGGTTGCTTCTCCCCTGAAGGTATATCTGAATGATGCATTCCTTCCTCAGTACTTCTAGCCCCCCGGCAATCAGTGCCCGGCTCAGGCCTGTCATCCGCATCAACAAATCATAAGTCACAGAAGACGCGTAGACCTTCAGTTCTTTCGCTTCTAAAAATTCGTCAGTTACATCTGACGTCCTGAAGCGATCCTCACTGGTAAGGGCAATCGCAATAAAAATCTGAAGCGCGGCGATCTTGTGGCTGCGGGGTGAACCAGCGTCAGTCCATTTCAGTCCGACCAGCTTTTTATTACGAATCCATTCTGAGGGCATTTTCACCCATAGCTTGTTCATGAACGAGTGCCTTTTAGAACGCATATCAGCATCACGAGCAGCGCGATAAACAGCGATGCACAGACCAGCAGTGGCATCAGGCTGCCTGAAAGGCGTGCAATTTCATTAATAACAAAAATAAAAATCACTACGGTATTCATAAGTCACCCCTTCAGATTTCGTCATCATTTTAAGTTTAAATATTGATAACAGCTCTATCTAGATAAAGGTGACTCTTAACTGACTATGATTTATTTAAAAAAGCCAACTATAACATATAGATAAATGAATTTTTTACGGTTCTTGGGTTTAAGAAAACAGTTCACGAAGATGCATAGTATTGCGCCACTGAGTTTATCATTACGTGGTGCACCCTGAACGCTTTAAACGCTCTCGACAGAGTGCATCCTGAGATACAGGTTTGGGTAACAAGTTCAGCTGAATAGCCAGCGCCCGGCACGTGCGGATTCAATCAGCATAGCGATCGTAAGAGGGATGGCCTCGCGCGGATTTCTGTGATAATAGCGGCTGGACATCACTTGATCGGAATCCATTCCAAACCCATCGGCAGGCATTTGGCCGCATCTTCCGGGTCCTGCTTCATGTCCAGGTTGAGCGACATCCCGGGCGTGAGCGTATTTTCGCGCATCTGTCCTGAAAAACCTACCGCAATAAATCGGTGATCGGGCAGAGGTAAATCGGTCTTTTCCCCCTATACGGAATATAACCTGGTACGCCTGGCTGCGCACGCACCGGCCTCGTGCAAAGGGGCACGGTTTTGCGAACATTATCCCTATGATTCGGTTAGCTTTTTTCCCCTGAGCCAGAAATGCCAGGGGCAGGGCCAAACCAGGCACTCTTTGCTGGATGCCTGGTAGGGGAAAGAAAAAGACAATATTATTGTAATGCATGATTGCATTACAAAGCTTCAGCATGCATAGTGTCCCCGTCAGTTAACTGTAATGCACTTACGCATTACGAGTGCCATGATAGGGAGAATGAATATGCAAAATGACGATCCGCTTGTCACCGTCAACATCCGCGTCAGAAAAAGTCTCAAGGAAGGCTACGAAAAGGTGATTGAAGGTCACGATATAAACCTCACACAGTCGGTCACAGGCCTGTTCGAGGTGACTGTCAGAAACGGGACGCTGCCGTTTAAACCGGTAACGGACTATTTTACGCCAAAGGAACGCTTTCAGACCGCAACGGAAATGGCCGAAGAGCTGGTGCTGATGCTGAACGCGACTATGAGCGGTGAGGAAGTCTCTCACGCTTCCGTCAGCGTGGCACTCAACGCGCTGGAAAAAACCGCCCACTACATTAACGCGCACCTAGAAGAGATGAACGAGTTTGAAAACGGACAGTTTCGCTCGGAGGGTATGACGTTCTACGTGGCTAACCTGACCTGGAACAACCTGCTGCATGAAATTGGCCAGGCTGAATACAACCTCCGGGTGGCAGAAGAGTTTAATGCCCGCCGGGAAAAGCTTGCGGCCAGCGCGGAGTCGATTACCTACCTATGCGGCGTGCTGCGCCGCTATATGTCGGGTGAGAAACCCAAGACAATCTCATGGTCGGAGCTGAGGAACCCGCGCCCGCTGGTACCGCCGGTCTCACTGCAGGCCTCCGGCGTGCTGGCTTCCCTGCAGTATGAGACTGAGGCGGCAACGTGTTCGCTCACCCTGCAGAACCCTGAGCCTGGGAAAGTGCTGGAGTACATCGGGCCGGGCACGCCGTTTCGCCTCTTCGTTTATGGTCCGGACGCCGCCGGACGCAGCGACCTGGCGCAGTCGCTAATGGCGTCACCCCTCGGAACCACTGCCGTTCTGCTGGAGGGCCGGGGGCTTCAGGATGGCTATTATGCCAATCGCCTTTACACCGAAGGAAAGGGCGCGATTATTAACATTGACGCCCCGGATTTTCCGTCGATGATGAAAAAGCTGTACGGCAGCATTACGCCGCTCATCGACGAGCCGCCGGAGGCCCACCTTTCAGCCACCGGTGACGCTTAGGCATTGGCCGCTGAAGTCTCCAGCTCAATGCGTCAGCCTGGACAGACGCAACTCATCGGCGGGGCCGGTAAAAGGCCCTAGCCGCAACGGTACAGACCGGGACACACTGCACATCCAGAGCCGCGTAAGCGGCTTTTTTATTTTACCCGGTTCAGGATCTCTTCGCCTTTCGTCCGGCGGGCAATTTCTCTCGCCGTTTCTTCAATGCCGGGGTAGATGGTACTGGGCTTGATATTAAGCCGGCTGAGCTCCTGCAGGATAGCTTTCTTGTTGCTGACGTAAATGCGGTCCACTTTGAGTCCGCTGTGTCCGGTATCCGGCAGCACGGCCTCATGTCCGAACAGCAGAAACGCCCCGGACTGAGAAGAGATCCGCTGGTTGGCAATTCTGCCGCGGACAAAGAGTATGCGACTTAAGTCGTCAGGCCGTATTCCGTTTTCGAAGTAAGGTTTTTCCGCCCGGATAAAATGAAGCAGCCTTTTCATTTCATCCGTTACTTTTCCTTTTTGGCGCAGCTTCAGGGGAACGTTCGTTTCGGGTATGACCTTATTTTTATCTTCCACGTTAAGCAGGGACAGGTTGGTGATGCAGCTGACGGTATCAGAATTATAAAATTTGATGTCATTCGTCAGTACGGAAAAAATCTTCACATCCCCGACCTTCTCTTCCTCCTCGTTTTTATCGAGCATATCTGCGCAACAGAAATAGAGGGCAACCAGCGGATTGGCTGTGACGTCCAGCAGGCGCGTAGGCAGGCCATAGTGCTGCATCCGGACCAGCTTATCGAGCATGAATTGGTCCTGATAGAACTCGGCCGGATGGGCCGTCAGGATCTCGTTAATCATGCTACTTTCTTTTTGCCTGTACAGCGGCACAGCATCCTCTTCGCGGAACAGAGAGGGTTCAAGCTTATACTTAAAGTCGCTGTGCCCCCGGTAAAACACCTCATGGCCATCCTGTGCCTGAAATTCGTTTATTTTCTGCAGAAAAGCCTCTACCGACCTCACGCTCTGCTGGCGTTCCAGTACCCCCGGGGGCAGTAGTGGTGGAGGGGGCGGTGGTGGCGGGACGAGTGTTGGTACTGCCGGAACCTTTAACTCAAAGGCACCCATAACTTCAGGAAGGCTGACATCCTTGATGGCCCAATGGGTTCTCCCTGTTTCAAAAAGGTGGAAGAAGAACCGGTCGGCCAGCGCCCGGTAATTATCGACGATCACTTTCCCGAAGTCATAGTATATTCGTACCGCATAATCTAGATGTCTTCCTTTGACGTTCACGCTCTCAAGCATGCCCACCCTGATGTTGGAACACTCATATGACTGTCCGTCCGCATGCCGTTCATTCGCGAACTCGGTCATCAGCACACAGGGAATGAGTTTGAGGTCTGCCAGAACCTTTTCATTTAGTTCTCTGAAGATGACCGAAATGGTCTCAGTCGTGTACTCCAGATAACGATTCAGGGGCATTGAGCTGTGGGCAAGCTGGCCTGCGGGAACATTCCAGTCTTCATCACCCACTTTCATTATGAGATTTATCACGTGCTTCCCTTCAGGTTCATTAATGAGTCATCAGTGGGATAACTTTATTACTTTGCCGGCATCAGATAAATAAAATCTGCTTCTGCGGCTTCCTTTCCTGGCTGACTGGCATCGCAGGCCAGCACCTGATTACGGGTTATGACCAGAGTGCTGGTGCACTTCAGTCCGCTTTCATTTAACTATCAGTAAAAAATTAAAAGCACACCAGTTAGATATTATTTTAATATTAAAAAACTCGATTTCTCGCTATTACAGTTGCCTGACTGTGATGTCATGTAGACATCACACCGCTTCCTCACTGGGTAAAACTATCTCGACAGATACCGTTTCTGACTTCCCTTTTACCTGTCATAACTTACAAGGGTAGTGGAAAGCTGACGTAGTTAGCGTGATGATACGTTCTGACACAGAGCAACTAGTTACGGCAAAAAGGGAACTACATGAATGAACCTTTGGTGATCCAGTTTCAGGCAATGGCAATGGCAATGAACAATGAAACGCCCATTGCTTCGCTGCTGAGAATGGCAAAAACCATCGCGGTGAAACTGGATTTGAAAGATGTGGATGACTGGATGACCTGTGAGCTTAACGGCTATACCCGCAATGCTTCCGTACCGGACTACCGGATAGTACGCTGCAAACTGAAAGGCATCCATAATTTATTTTGCAGGAGTGTTTGCAAGATTAATACTACTGCTGTGGGGACATTACCCGAACGGGTCTGCTTATTTGTAGCGCCAGCGTCCTGCGCGGGCTGATTCGATCAGCATCGCAATGGTGAAGTCAGGAACTTCAGGAACGCGTCGCCGGTGCCGAAAAGGATTCAGTATCGTCAGCAGGGGCGGCTCGGGTGGATAATACCTTGCAAGAGAGAAATTATCCCTGCTGACGTTAAACTGCTTGAAAAATTCATCCATCAGCGACCGCGCCTCATCTTCACTGAGATGAAGATCTGCATCCAGATCGGTTTCTGGTCTGAGTTCCTGCTCTGTGAAAACGCCTCTTCCGTTATGACGCTTAACCAGTGCGTAAATTTTCGCATCGAGTTTGTCGGTTACCATAGTTTATCATCCCTCCGTGCGATCCGGTTGTATTCAAGGACACTGTGATAGGCGATTTGCGATACGTCAGAAACCAGAATGACCCAGCCCAGAACCGGAATTGCCCGTCCTGTAAATGTACCAATTCTGGCGACCATGCGTATTCTCAATGTGGACGGAGGATATCCTCCAACAAAAGAGGGCAGTTTAAGGCCCCAGGGAAAAGTGGCATCACCGAAAACGCGCCTTGCCGCCCGCGAAGCCAGCGACGTTCCCCTGACAGCACCTCCGGGCTTAGTGCGTGTAGGCAGAACGTTTGCACCAGAGAGAACGGCAACAATGGCAGAAAAATCTTGGACTCCCAGTTGGACGGCTACCTGCTCACAAAAAATCATAAAGAACAGCTCACCGGCAGACAGGTTCGGACGCCCCGCATAGAAATAGGTCTGTCCCAGCTCTTCAGTTGTATCCACTTTCTGCTCCCGTAATCGCAGTTACAGCGATCGTCCTGACGTGGGTCTCAAGATACCGCTGAGCGTGACGGCTGGCAACCTGACGGTCAGGAATTTACGTCTGCCATCTGCTGACCGAAATCAGTTTCCTTCAGATAAGGATAGGATGATTCTTTCGCTCTGATATCTGCCACGTTGAGCCAGTTGACCGCAATCACCAACAGAACGTCATTACGTATGGTGGATCGGACGGGGGAGGTGTACCTTTTCTGGAAGGTTATTCTGTCATCGTCAATCAACGTACAGTCCTTATCAACCAACCTTATCAGATGGTACAGCTTTCTCATGTACCGGTTGATAATTTCATGGTCGGTGAGGAACGAAAAACAGGCATCCGGCGTCGACGCGTTAAGGCTGTCATTAAAGAAACGGTATAAGTCTTTCTGGCCGGATGTTAAAACTTTACCTTCCTTATACTCTTTCTCACTTATTTTATTTGTATGGAGGTAATCACACAGTTGGTGGTGATACTGATCGTGCTGAGCCTGGCGTACCGGGTTTCAAATGTCATTCGCTTGTTAGTCAGCTGGGTTTCTTCTAGAGTCTGCCCCAGCTTGTCGCACAGTTGCAGGCAGAAGACTTCTGGCAATTAAGGTGGCCGGGCACGCTGGTACAAATGGCCCGTCATGTAGGTGAGGATTCACCTGCACGTTTTTTTGACTGGATGGATGGGCTGGGGCCAATGCCTTTTGAAGCTGCTTGCCGCATAGAACAATTTATTGACTTTAGCCGCGACAGGTTGCTAGAAGGTTTTTCTGATCCATTCCCGCTAGCTGACATCCGGAATACGGCTGACTACGAACAGTTCTTCTGCCCAGAAGGAAGAGGAGACTGGCGTTTTTATTTGATCAGCTTTAATGACGGAAACCTGATGTGCCTCCGACATGATCGCAGTACATCTACCTGGTTAGCAGGTCATATGGGAGGAAGATTCTACCTGCAAGACGGCATGGGTAGTGGGGGCATGGGTAACCTTAAGCGGTTTCTTCAGTTTCTTAAGGCCCACCGCATCCAGTTGAAGGCTCACAGCTGCGAGCGCACATAAAAAAGCTAAAATACCGGCATGCATCACCCCGCCTATTTTACTCGGAATTCAGCACTGGCTTTGACCTACTGGCTGCCAAAGCTACTCGAGGGAAAACTGCCTAAACATTGGGCGGCGGACTCGTCAGAGCTTTGCTATATTCTGGAAGATGTCCGAAACACTTCTTACAGTAGCATTTCAAAAAAACGCATATGAACATTCAGACCGCGATGCCCAACAATGTTCTGTTTGGGACATTCCGTAAGATTTATTATTTACTAGCAATCTGACCTGATTGCTTCTGACGCAGGTCTGCAGTGCTTAGCCTGCCCAGTGATGCCGCATCAGCGGCATGAAGGCGCCAGCTGTGTCAGACAGGGCGGAGTGGCCACATGGCGCCGGTAGCCCGGCAAAGCCGATTACTATCTGACAGGTTACGCTCATCTTGCGTTTATAGTCCGGGATCTTGATGTTATCTTGAGCAAATTATCGGACTTCGGACTGTGGCTGGAAGATGCTAGGGAAAACTAAGACAGTTTTGTCAGGCCCCATGCAGGGAACCAGAGTAATATATTTACAAAGCCCTGATGGTCAGGCGCTTGAGTTGATGGAACGTAGTTAATGAAATCCACATGTTATGACTTATTAAAACAGTGATATTTGCGATATCCGCTTGTCACATTTTCCGGATTTGCGAAAAAACAGTGTGAAACCCACCTCCACGCGTTAGCATGGAATAAATGCCGGAATAAGAGAAGATGTCTGAAAGCGCGCTTACGACGCTCTTCCGGCATCGTGCGCATGGTCAGGATGAAACCACCACGGAATTCTGCGCTTAATTGCGCATCCGCTGCTCCTTTGCCTAGCAGGCACGATACGGCAGCCTGATAAACCAAATCCGTCAGACAAGAGGGAACTGCATGTCAAAAATCCATCACATGGCTGGTGACAGAGAGGCCGGAAAGCACGTCATTTTTATTCACGGGCTGGGAGGTCATTACAAAGACACATGGTCCTGCGGCAGGGATAAAAATGCTTTCTGGCCAGCGTGGCTGGCTCAAAATGAATCCGATGTATGTGTCTGGTCGATTGAATATGAATCAAAAGTGGCTTATTTCATTGACGATACGATGGCATTTAAAGATCGGGCAGCGAATATTGCCGAAAGTCTTTTTATAAAAAAAGAGTTAAAAACCGGCGAAATAATTTTAATCGGGCACAGTATGGGGGGGCTGATAATAAAGCAGGTCATCAGGATAGCGTTGGACCGTAAAATCTCAAAGGCGGAAGCGAATAATCTGATATCCAGAATAACTGGCACTGCCTTTATCGGGACCCCGCATACCGGTTCAGACCTGTCCACAATCGGCAATATGCTGGTTGTCAGGCTGGTAATGCGCTTAATTAAGCTGAGCCCTTCCGCGGCTACACTTTATTTATACAGAAACAATCCGGATCTGAGGGAACTGAATGTATGGTTCCGTGACTGGGAGCGTCAGAATAAAATTCCAACTCTAAGCCTCGGCGAAACCAAGAACACACGCTTTAAAGGCTGGATAGTAAAACCTGACAGTGCAGATGCAGGGCTCAAAGACCGTTTAATACTGGTTGATAAAGACCATAATAGCATCTGCAAGCCTGACGACTGTGAAGACCAGGTCTATTTGCTGATTGAGAGTTTTATTTTAAAGGAAAAAACTGACCGTCAAACGTTATGGCTGAGGGAGCATGCGGGAAAGCATTATAACGGCTGGTCAGCGTACGGTAACTGGACCGGCCCAAACAGCGATGCCGGCTACATCATTGATGAAAAAGTTAAATTTTCTGATGCCGGTTTGAATCAAAATGAAAAGGTCACCGCTGAAAGGATCATTGACTCTGTACGTAACCGCCTGAGAGAAGCAGGCGCATCGGTAAGACTGGTGGGGCTTTCCGGCGTCGGTAAAACCCGGTTTGCGCAGGCCCTCTTCGAGCCCGATACCGGGCTTAATCCGCTTTCGCAGGAAACGGTGTTTTACACTGACACTGCACGAAATCCCGACCCGGTTCCTGCGGCATTGCTTGAAAAGCTTGTATCGAGCGGCGTCAGGGCTGTTCTTATAGTGGATAACTGTGGATCGGACCTGCACAGAACGCTCACGGAACAACTGGAAAAAGATATTGGTTTTGTAAGCCTGCTGACAATTGAGTATGACATAAGGGAAGATATCCCTGAAAACACTGACGTCGTAATTATGGATGCAGGTTCAGATGAACTCATTAAAGAATTAATAAAAACGAATTACAAACATATCGGCTTGAACAATATTCATAAAATTGCCGAATTCTCCGGCGGGAATGCACGCGTTGCAATGGCCCTTGCGTCGGCGATTGGCCGCGATGACGACATATCCAGATTAAAGAATGGTGAGCTGTTCCGCAGGCTTTTTAATCAGCGACATGCTGCTGCAGAGGAGGGCATGCAGATAAGTGCTGAAGCTCTGTCCCTCGTTTACTCCTTCCAGCTAGAAGCAGAGGAGGGTCACAGCAAGGAGTTGGACTGCCTCAGCCGGCTGTCCGGCGTCAGATATGATGCTCTGCTGCGCAATGCAAAAGAACTGAAACGCAGGGGGCTTGCGCAGACCCGTAGTATATGGATGGCTGTACTTCCGCACCCTATTGCGAACGGGCTTGCCCAGTTGGCTCTGGAAAACATGTCGCACGCAAAAATTTCAGAGCATATCAATCCACATCTGACACCCCGCATGTTCAGTTCGCTAACGCGTCGCTTGGGCTATCTGAGTAAATCACCGGAAGCTCATTCCTATGCCATATCGCTCCTGGCGCCTGATGGCGTATTTGAAACCCATATTGCAGGTTTGCCGGTTGCTAAAAATTCAACGTATACACAGTGCTTCACGATGATTTCCAATCTTGCACCCGTTGCCCCATCCGAAACTCTAGATTTTCTGGGGCGCATGGCGGAAAGAGACAGAGCATTTTGCACTCGTGAAAATCCTGCATTCATCACTATCACTCGCCTGCTCCGTTCATTGGCCTATGATGGCAGATATTTCAACGAATGTGCTTCCATGCTTTATCGTTTTGCGCTGAGCGAGAAGGCGTCGGAAAATACTAATTCCGTACTGCATATTCTCAGCAGTCTTTTTGCTGCTTATCTCTCCGGGACACATGCCACCCCCGAGCAGAGGATAAGTTTCATAAAGGAATGTATTGAAAATCCGCGACGGGATATCGGTTTAAAGCTGATTGGAAGCATGCTTCAGACCGGTGGCTTTGTCTCACATCTTGGCTTCGATTTCGGCTCCAGCGTCAGAGATTATGGCTATTATCCTGAAAGCTATCAGGAATATGAGAGATGGTTCCTCGGCGTACTAGATTTTGCTGATGAGACAGTCAAAAGGTTTCCAGACTGGCAATCCGATATGATAAAACTGCTGACACATCACCTGCGCGGCCTATGGAATATCGGCATTGACTCGGTGAGGCAGGCTTTACACGACATTATAATCAGCAATCTGAACAACAAAACCACTCCTGTTGTCTGGAGCGCGGTTTCATTGGTTTTAAAGTTCGACGATGAGAAAAATTCCATCCACGAAAAAGAGAAACTCAGAGAGCTTGAAGCCGCAGTTAGACCGGACACTTTTGAAAGGAGAATTGAATTACTGTTATTTTCTAATGAGCATACCTTTTACGGTCTGGAAGAAAAAGATCAGCAGGGTGAAATCATAAGGCAGGGCTATAAAGTTGCACAGGAAAAAACCACCGACCTTGCAGACGAACTGTCAAAAAAATCTAGGAAGTTAATTGATGAGATAATATCAAGGTGCCTTACGGAAAAGGGAAATGATTTTCACATGGAGATTTTTGCACAAAAAATCAGCAACAAATCTGAGTGGGGAGATTATATTCTCCAGAAGTTAAAAGAAACCTTATTTGAGCCAGCCTCAGGCAGGCTGAATATGGCATTTATCTGCGGTGCATTTAACGGACTTTCTCAGGAAGACAGGTCTGTAGTTGATGCATTACTTGACGATGTTGTTGAAAATCCGCTTACCATGAATCTTTACCCTGCACTTCAGCTATCCGTTCCATTAGAAGAGAACGCTGTAAGAAGAATAAAGTTACATCTGTCCAGAGAAGGAGCTGATGCATCAGCATATTCTAATATCGCCAATGGTCAGCGACATGCTTTGCTCAGTGACGATAACCTTATTGATTTACTAAGCACATTAGAGTCCTGTAAAAATGGACATAACTGCGTGCTGGATATTCTCAACATGAGGATGAACTACAATTACTCAAAAGAGTATAAACCTTCGGATAATATAATCAGCTATTCTCAAGATTTCATCTGCTCTCTGCTACGTCATTTTGCAAATGTAAAAGGGTATGAACTTTCTTATCACCTTGAGATGCTGGCTAAACTAGTTTTTAAAGGTGCTTCTGAGGAGAAACTTTGTAAATTTATAGAGGCAATTTTTCATTGCTTCTTTCAGAATCCTTACTCATTCGAACTTCACAAACTGCTCAGAATAGTCATCAGTGAAAACCTGACGATCATACTGAATCTGCTTTCTCCCATTGAAGGTAAGACAGACGATGAGATTGTGCAGGGGCTGTACTTTATGCTGTATAACAACCCTCTGGAAGAAAGCGAACTTAACCCTAAAGAGGTTCTGGCTTGGGGCGACAAGGATCCGGACACGCGCTTCAAATCTATTGCAGAGCTTATGGTGCCTTATTCAAAGGCCAACGGCGTCTATACCTGGGCCGAACTGGCCCAATCCATGCTGTTGAGATGTAATGACGTTGAGGCAGTACTGGCAATAATGGTGAATAAGTTCAGACCCCGAGTAACTTCAGACGGCTGGTCAGCAAAAATGGAAGAACAACGCGTCCTTCTGACAGAACTGCAGTGTTCTGAACAGGCTCATGTTTCAACTGCAGCAAATCGATTGCTTACACAGTTTGACCGCAGCATTCAGCAGGAAAAAGAAAGCGAACGGCGTAATTTCAGTGACAGGGATGAACGTTTTGAATGAACGCTTTTATGAATATGGTAATATTATTCTGAGCTAAAATGGCACTTAAATTATCACGTGAGTGCCATGATGATTTTAATCACTTCATAAGTGAATTTAAACCGTAACCCTAATAAAGAAGTGGGGTGTCCATGAATATTCCGCTTATTTTTCTGCTATCGATTTACGCCGTCCTTTTTGCGTGCATGTTGCCATCTATCAATATTGGGGGTGCCTTATGGATTGGTTTTCTGATGTTTCTGTCGTGGAAACTCACTACGAAAAAAGTGGTTTCTGAGCCTGCAGGGGTGTCGGCCTGATTTGAGCCTTTAAGACTTACTATGAAAACGACATCCGTTCCACACGATGCGACCTTCAAATCCTTACTGACGCATCCCACGCCGGCCCGAGATTTGTTCGAAGTGCATCTGTCGGCTGACCCTGCCATCAAAGCCTTTACGGCTGAAGATACTACCAGTTTCGCCCGTGCGTCTTCGTTGATTCGGCTGAAATCCTAATTGCGTTACCACACCACGCACCGTTTTATTCTGGCACCCATCATCTGCGCAAACTCAGCTTCTTCGTTGTCGGTCATACATCCTCAGAGGTACTTATCAAAAATCCGCAGGCAACAGTGCATGCTGACTACGATCTCAAAAAGCATTGTAGTGCAGCCAGTCCTGGCAGGATAACGGATGAGACAGAGAGGCGGGCGAGCAGTACGCAGCCTGTCCTGTGAATGCCGCGTAAGCGGCATGGAGGCGACAGAAACCGTTAAGGACGGCTCTAATGGCATCGGGCGCCGGTAGCCCGGTGAAGCCGGTGACGGTTTAACAGGTTCTGCCAATCCCCAGACCTTCCCTTGCATCTAACCATGCGTGGTGATTAGCTACCACCATTAATGCAGAGTGAAAGACGTACTTAAAAAAACCGGCTTTCGCCGGCTCAGGTTGTCATGCTGCATTCGGATCGTCGCACTTCGGCAGCCAGTCGGCGCTGCTTTCGTCCGTCAGGCCGAGGTTGGTCTGCACGCCGGTTTTCGTGCGCCGCTTCAGGTAGGTCCTGCCGTATTCGCGCAGGATGCTCTCCAGGGCCTGGCTGAAGGTCTTCATGCTGAGCGGGTTGCGGTAGCCGCTGGCCTCCATGTACGCGAGATAGGCGTGATACAGGTAGCGCTTCGGCTGCAGGGGCCGGATGCTGGCGTTGCCCATGTGCAGGCCGTTCGGCTCGGCGGTCGCAAACAGGTAGCCGCAGAAGTCCACCATCGGGTCGGCGTCGCGCTTGATGCGCATGGCCTCGCCGGAGTTCTGCTGCTGCTGAAGCAGCGCGCGGGCGTCCTGCGGGTTGCTGAAGCGCTGC
>Ga0157358_1000416_pt1 | contig 17685 bp, 15 predicted proteins | sample AttcapACBM2_FD_111484 | JGI IMG/M metagenome (GOLD analysis project Ga0157358, IMG submission 111484) | Fungus gardens microbial communities from leaf cutter ant in Botucatu, State of São Paulo, Brazil - Atta capiguara ACBM2 | ecosystem: Host-associated > Fungi > Mycelium > Unclassified ... | reverse complement strand
GGGTCTTTAACTTCCATAGAGCACTCCTCATAAAAATCACGAATGTGAACAACCAGAGGGAGGATCCGAGGCCCGGATCCCGAATACTGGCGAACAACAGCCTGAGGTGCTCAATGAGACAGCGCAGGTTAACGCCAGGAATTTTAGTATGGGCGCAAACGCAAAGTTTTGCGCTCAATTTTTTGACTATTTTTTAAACCTGCACGCCAAAAATCTTTACAAGGGCCCGACCGGCTTCAGGCCGCGCCATAGAGGGCCTGAAGTGGTAACGATTACAGCAAAAAGCCTCGCGTTACGCTTAATTTCCTGAAACGGTTATGGACAGAACCCGCGTTTTTTTAACATAAGCTACCCGTTTTATCGTGGGCGGATGACAGGACGCCGCGCCGGGTCAGGAAATACAAAGGAAGCGCGGGCAACACGCTGTCGTTCTGAATGCTCTGCAGGTATCGGAAACCGCCCTGACGCAGGAAAATAAGTTTTCTTCATGTTTGAGCCGTCGATTCCCGTATCCTCGCCCGTCGAGTTGAACTATTCTTCAGAGGCGACACAGGTCGCCTTTTGCTTGTAGCATTTCTATTACAGGAGTTACTTCCGATGATGACAGGAACCATTCGCGGCTGGATGCGTCTGCTGGTGCCTTTTATGGCGCTGATGCTGGTGTTTCAGCTAACGGGTTGTGGTGATAAAGAAGCGGATCAGCGCAAAGCCTTTATCGATTTTCTGCAAAATACGGCGATGCGCAGCGGCGAACATCTGCCCGCCCTCAGTGAAGACCAGAAACAGCGTATCGGCAATTATGCCAGCGACTACGCGATTATTTACGGATTTTCTCAGCAGGTTAACCGCGCTGTGGATAGTGGCCTGAAGCCGGTAGTGGATGAGTTGTCGGCTATTCGCACGCCACAGGACTACCTGACCCATCGCGATTCTTTGCGTCAGGCCAGCGGGTCGCTGGACGTGCTGGCGCAGCAGATCCAGACGGCGAAAACGCAGGCCGACAGCAGCAAAGCCGGACTGAAACAGCCTGCGGACCTGAAAACAGTTTACGACGCTCTCTACAGCAAAGTGGTTACGCAGCCTGCTGATTCACTGCTGCCGCTGCTGCCTGCGCTGCAGAAGCTGAGCCAGGATGCCGTGCAAACAGGTGATTTCCTGCAGCAGCAGGGTTCACAGGTAAGCTTCAACGGTCAGACCATCCAGTTTCCCAGCCAGCAACAGGCGACTCAGTACAACACGCTCATGAGCAATATTTCTGCTAACGCCCATGCGCTTGGCCAGGCGCAAAACACGCTTCAGGGTCAGTAAGTTTTTGCTGCGGGTCGCGCCCGGTGGGCGGCCCGCTTCTTATCCAGGCCTCTTTTCCTTAGCCAATAGCGTCATCACACCTTACCCTGCAAATAAATTGTGATTTTCATCACGTATCAGGCATAAAGTCCGCGAAAGAAAGCGTGATATCAATCACATAACGCCGCTTCCCAGGCCCGTTTACTGACCAGGATCCGCCTGTTTTTCGTCCTTTATGTGATCAATATCACGTATTAACCCCGCACCTACCGCACCATTGAGTGACACAGATCACACTTTAGCGGGTGAGTACGCAGCGTCATCAACGCGTGCTAGAGTCCGCCTGCACAGGGCTACGTTTTAAACAAAAATCAGCGCGCTCTCTTGTCGGCGCGTACCAATAAGGGGTGTGCTTGTATGTCCTCATCAGATATCAAGATTAAAGTGCAGAACTTTGGTCGCTTTCTGAGCAACATGGTAATGCCAAACATCGGGGCCTTTATCGCCTGGGGTATTATCACGGCGCTGTTTATTCCAACCGGCTGGCTGCCAAACGCAACCATGGCCAAACTGGTTGGCCCAATGATCACCTATCTGCTGCCATTACTGATTGGCTACACCGGCGGACGTCTGGTGGGCGGCGATCGCGGCGGCGTGGTCGGTGCTATCACCACCATGGGCGTGATTGTCGGCGCGGATATGCCTATGTTTCTCGGCTCGATGATTGCCGGCCCGCTGGGCGGCTGGGCGATCAAGAAGTTTGACCGCGTCGTTGACGGCAAAATCAAGAGCGGCTTTGAGATGCTGGTCAACAACTTCTCTGCCGGTATTATCGGGATGCTGCTGGCCATTCTGGCGTTCCTGGCTATCGGGCCGCTGGTGGAAGGGCTGTCGCATATTCTCGCCGCTGGCGTGAATCTGATGGTGCAGAACAACCTGCTGCCGTTGACCTCTGTTTTCGTCGAACCGGCAAAAATCCTGTTCCTGAACAATGCTATCAACCACGGTATTTTTTCACCGCTGGGTATTCAGCAGGCCAGCGAAGCCGGCAAGTCTATTTTCTTCCTGATTGAAGCGAATCCCGGCCCGGGTATGGGCGTGCTGATGGCCTATATGTTCTTTGGCCGCGGCAATGCCAAACAGTCCGCTGGCGGCGCAGCTATTATTCACTTCCTGGGCGGTATCCACGAGATCTACTTCCCTTACGTGCTGATGAATCCGCGCCTGATTATCGCCGTGATCCTGGGCGGTATGACCGGTGTCTTCACGCTGACGGTATTAAATGGCGGCCTGGTTTCTCCGGCTTCTCCGGGGTCTATCCTGGCCGTACTGGCAATGACGCCAAAAGGCGCGTACTTCGCTAATATTGCCGCTATCGTGGCTGCTTTTGCGGTCTCTTTTGTGGTTTCCGCCATTCTGTTGAAAACCAGCAAGGCGAAAGAAGAAGACGATATCGAAGCAGCGGCGCGTCGCGTTAGCGAAATGAAGGCGAAGTCCAAAGGCCAGACCGTAACCACTGCCACCGCCAACGAAGGCATGAACGGCGACCTTAGCCACGTGCGCAAAATCATCGTTGCCTGCGATGCCGGAATGGGCTCCAGCGCCATGGGTGCCGGCGTGCTGCGTAAAAAGGTCAACGATGCAGGACTGAGTAATATTTCCGTTACCAATACCGCCATCAATAACCTGCCGGGCGATGTGGATCTGGTGATTACCCACCGCGATCTGACCGAACGTGCGATACGTCAGGCGCCGCACGCTCAGCACATCTCGCTGACTAACTTCCTCGACAGCGGCCTCTACACCGATCTGACTTCCCGACTGGTGCAGGCAAACCGCAGCGAAGGGAATCGTGAAAAAGTCACTGCCGCGCTGAGCGACAGTTATGATGACGGCCAGCAGCATCTGTTCAAACTGGGCGCGGGCAATATCTTCCTGGGCAATCATGCGACCGACAAAGAGCAGGCAATCCGCTTCGCGGGTGAGCAGCTGGTAAAAGGCGGTTACGTCGAGCCGGAATACGTTGAGGCGATGCTGGATCGCGAGAAGCTGACGCCAACCTATCTGGGCGAATCTATTGCCGTACCCCATGGTACCATCGAGGCCAAAGATCGCGTGTTGAAAACGGGCATTGTGTTCTGTCAGTATCCGCAGGGCGTGCGATTCGGCGAGGATGAAGAGGATATCGCCAGGCTGGTTATCGGTATTGCGGCCCGTAATAATGAGCACATTCAGGTCATCACCAGTCTGACTAATGCGCTGGATGACGACAGCGTCATTGCCCGCCTGGCGACAACTAACAGCGTACAGGAAGTGCTGGATCTGCTGTCAGGTAAGCCGTCAGCGTAAGCGGGCCGGAAAAATTACCCCAGGGCCGGGCATGCCCGGCTCTTTTTCGGGTCGGGCCTGCCCGGCCTTTCATTAATATGGGAAAAATTATGAAAGCTCTTCATTTTGGCGCCGGTAACATTGGCCGTGGTTTTATTGGCAAGTTGCTGGCAGATGCGGGCGTGCAGCTCACTTTTGCCGACGTTAACCAGGTGGTACTGGATGCGCTGAACACTCGTCACGAATACCCGGTTCACGTGGTTGGCGAGCAGGCGCAGATAGAAAAGGTTAAGGGTGTCAACGCGGTTAACAGCGCCAGCGATGAAATCGTTCCGCTGATTGCAGAAGTGGATTTGCTGACCACAGCAGTTGGCCCGCAAATCCTGGAGCGCATTGCAGGTGGCATTGCCAAAGGGCTGGTACAGCGCCATGAAAGCGGTAATGCGCGTCCGCTGAACATTATCGCCTGTGAAAATATGGTCCGTGGTACCAGCCAGCTGAAAGGCCATGTGCTGAAAGCGCTGCCGGAACAGCATCACGCCTGGGTAGAGGCGCACGTCGGCTTTGTTGACTCGGCCGTGGATCGTATCGTCCCGCCGTCTGCCGCTGGCACTACCGATCCGTTGGAAGTGACGGTAGAAACCTTCAGCGAGTGGATCGTTGATCAAACCCAGTTTAAAGGCGAGCCGCCTGCTATTGCGGGTATGGAGCTGACCGATAACCTGATGGCGTTTGTTGAGCGCAAGCTGTTCACGCTGAATACCGGCCATGCGATTACCGCCTATCTGGGCCAGCTGGCAGGCCACGCCACCATCCGCGACGCCATTCTGGATGAAAAAGTCCGCACGGTCGTTCAGGGCGCGATGGAAGAAAGCGGCGCGGTACTGATTAAGCGTTACGGCTTTGAGGCGGCGAAACATGCGGCCTATATTCAGAAAATATTGGGCCGTTTTGAGAACCCTTATTTGCAGGATGACGTGGAGCGCGTGGGCCGCCAGCCGCTACGCAAGCTGAGCGCGGGCGATCGCCTGATCAAACCGACGCTGGGCACGCTGGAGTATCAGTTGCCGCACGACAATCTGGTGAAAGGCATTGCGGCCGCCCTGCACTACCGCAGCGATCAGGATCCGCAGGCGCAGGAGCTGGCCGAGCTGATTAATCGTCAGGGCGTACAGGCCACGCTGGCGCAGGTTTCCGGCCTTGAGGCCGAAAGTGAAGTGGTGAAGGCGGCAGTCGCGGCCTGGCACGAAATGGCCTGACAGAAAGCCGGGCCACGCTGCGGCCCGGCTTTTCTTGCCCACGTTAAGGACGGTTTACGGATAAAATAATGCAGGCTCTGATGGAAAAACCCCAGGCTTTCGAAAATCGGGTGCTGGAACGCCTGAACGCTGGCCGCACGGTCAGAAGCTTTTTCACGGTGGCCGTCGAGCTGCTGGGTGAAGCGATCGATCTGCTGGTAGTGCAGGTATTCCGCAAGGATGACTATGCCGTAAAGTATGCGGTAGAGCCTTTACTGCTGGGCAATGGCCCGTTGGGTGAACTGTCGGTCCGGCTGAAGCTGGTTTATGGTTTAGGCGTGATCGGCAGACATGAGTACGAAGATGCCGAACTGCTGCTGGCACTGCGTGAAGCGCTGAATGATGACGGTACCGATTATCGCTTTACCGACGACGAGCTGCTCGGGCCGGTTGGCGAGCTGCACTGCGTTGACGCGCTGCCACCCTACCCCGATTTCAACAACGCCGATGCTGAACTCCGCACGCTGTTGCAACAGCGTTACCAGCAGATGGTACGCTCGACGCTGGTGCTGTCGCTGACGGCATTAATTTCCCCTATTGGTACCCGTCAGGCTTTCAAAAAGTAACCTGCGCGTCCTGCTCTTCCCTGCGCTTTCGTGTATCCTTGCCCCATGATTCACTCAAAGGTTAATGACAATGAAAGAAGAAATCCAGGCAGAAATTAAAACGCTCAGCGACAAGCTGGATGCCCTGACGCGTAAGGAGCCGCTGCTGCTGGAATCCGGTGAAGCGGAGAAATTAGGCGAGCTGCTAAAAGAAAAAGAGAAGCTGGTTATCGAGCTGGAACGCCTGCGCGGCGCGCGCGAAGAAAAACTGAGCAAAGAAGCGCAAAAGCTAAAACAGCTGCCTTTTAACCGCGTTATCACCAAAAAAGAGCAGGCCAATATGGGCGCGCTCAAGAAAAGCGTACGTGGTCTGATCGTGGTGCACCCTATGACCGCACTGGGCCGTGAAATGGGATTGAAAGAAGTCACTGGCTTCGCGAAAGTCGCTTTTTAATCCTCAGGCGGGCGCCTGCGCCCGCTTTCTTAAAGCCGCCAGTTAACACCCACCGCCGTGCTCCATGGCGATTCAATATGACGTCCCTGCATATAACCGGTACTAACGTGCAGCGACAGCGCCCGCTTTCTTAAAACCGCCAGTTAACACCCACCGCCGTGCTCCATGGCGATTCAATATGACGTCCCTGCATATAACCAGCGCTAACGTGCAGCGAAAGCGCCCGCTTTCTTAAAACCACCAGTTAACACCCACCACCATGCTCCATGGCGATTCAATATGACGTCCCTGCATATAACCAGCGCTAACGTGCAGCGACAGCGCGGACGACAGTACCGCCGTTGCGGCAGGCGTGATAGCAGCAAAGTACGAGACGAGAATTGCGGGCCTTTTATAAAAAAATACCCCGCTGACGGATGGCCAGCAGGGTATTTATCAGGCGCTTATGAAGTCAGCACCTGGCATGTCGGGCTTATTTAGCCGCAGCGAAGTTCTCTGCTGCCACGTCCCAGTTAACAACTTCCCAGAAAGCTTTGATGTAGTCAGGACGTTTATTCTGATATTTCAGATAGTAAGCGTGTTCCCACACGTCCAGGCCCACAATCGGGGTACCGGAAGCGCCAGAGATCGCTTCACCCATCAGCGGGTTGTCCTGATTAGCAGTGGAAACGACAGCCAGCTTGCCGTCTTTCTTGACCAGCCACGCCCAGCCGGAGCCGAAACGGGTAGCAGCCGCTTTTTCAAACGCTTCTTTAAACGCTTCAACGCTACCGAAATCTTTTTCGATGGCCGCTTTCAGTTCGCCGCCCAACGTGGTGCCGGTTTTCAGGCCTTTCCAGAAGAAGCTGTGGTTAGCGTGCCCGCCCGCATTGTTACGCAGAACGGTTTTCTTATCGGCAGGTACCTGATCCAGTTTGGTGATCAGATCTTCTACCGCCAGGTTAGCGAACTCGGTGCCTTCCAGCGCGGCGTTCGCATTGTTCACGTAGGTCTGGTGATGTTTGGTATGATGGATCTCCATCGTCTGCTTGTCGAAATGCGGTTCCAGTGCGTCGTATGCGTAAGGCAGGGATGGCAGTGAATAACTCATGTTCATCATCTCCATTGGTTTTTTGAGCAGCACTTCCCGATGGGGTGCCGCGTAAGCAGTCGGATCATTATAGTTAAATTAATGATCTGGAAAAGGGTTATCAATGCCCCGCTCTTTATAGGGTTATCATTGGCAACGCCTCTGCGGTGGCCGTCAGAACCCAATCTTTACCTCACAGAGCAAAAAGATATAAGCCGTTTACCTCTGCTTAAACAGCCTCTCCCTCAGTCGATCCGCTCTGCGGGCTGCTTGAGCCCAGGCCGCCGTAATACAACGTTCAAACGTTCCCAGGGTACTCAATCACGGCGTCTTTTCGGGTCAGGGAGAGCGATCAAACCAGCCGTTGGGGATGAGTATAAACCGTGGCACGACCCGGCTTGCTAAAGCCCACCAGCGTCAGGTTACTGCGCTGCGCCACCTCGACGGCCAGCCTGGTTGCGGCGGAAACCGCAAAAAGAATTTCCACGCCGCACATAGCGGATTTTTGCACCATCTCGTAGCTGGCGCGACTGGATACCAATACTGCCCCCTGTTGCCAGCCTGCCTGCCGACTGCGCAGGCCCAGCAATTTATCCAGTGCCACGTGACGCCCTACGTCTTCACAGCCGCCGACCAGATTGCCGTCCGGCGCTACCCAGGCCGCGGCGTGTGTGCACCCCGTCAGCTGCCCCACGGGCTGATAGCTTTTCAGCTGCGCCAGGGCGCCATCCAGCCGATCCAGCGAAAACGTTTGGGTAAAAGGCAGCGGCTGTACAGGCTTGCCGATTTCCGCCAGCTGCTCCACGCCACAGACACCGCAGCCGGTTCGTCCCGCCATCGCCCGACGCTGCTCTTTCAGCCCCATAAAACGGCGACTGGAGAGTTCAACCTGTACTTCAAGGCCTCCGCAGGAAGGATGAATGTCGATGCCATAAATATCGCCGGGCGAGCCGATAATCCCTTCGGACAGGGAAAAACCTATGGCGAAAGCCTCAAGATCTTTCGGCGTCGCCATCATTACCACATGCGAAATGCCGTTATAAACCAGCGCCACTGGCACTTCGTCGGCCAGCCAGTCATCCTGCGCCGTCTCCAGCGCATCGCGCTGCCAGACCTGAATTTGACTGGCCCCGGTCATCTCCTGCTCACTCGCCCTACTCATTTTTCCACCTGTTTTTTTTCCTGCGTTCAAGCTGTACCACAACGCTCGCGCCTGCAATTCTGGACCGGCAGAACGTCGACCGCAAAACAATAATCAGCGCAAAATTGTTTTGGAACGGTAAAGAGCACAAAAAGCGACCTGATTGATATGTATCAATTCCCACGCTCTCTGTGCTGTTATTTTGCCCGCTCATGGAACGAAAAGCAGGCAAATGAGATGCAGCTAAACAGACGGAACTTTTTCAAAATCTGTGCAGGCGGCATGGCCGGGACGTCACTGACGCTTCCTGCTTTACGTCGCTACCCGCAGCAGGAGCCATCCGCGACAAGCTTCTGCGCGGTCGTGAAACCCGCAATAACTGCACCTACTGCTCGGTAGGCTGTGGGATGTTAATTTACAGTCTCGATGACGGCGCTAAAAATGCCACTTCCTCTATTTATCATATCGAAGGCGATCTCGTTCAGCCGTAGGTCGCTCTGTCCAAAAGGCGATGGCGTGCCGGACTTTATTCACAGCAAGCAGCGCCTGAAATACCCGGCCTGGCGCGCGCCGGGTTCCGATCGCTGGCAGCGCATCAGCCGGGAAGAGGCATTCGATCGTATCGCCCGCCTGATGAAAGCGGATTGCGACGCCCATTTTCAGGAAAAAAACGCGGCGGGCGTTACGGTTAACCGCTGGCTGACCACCGGTATGCTCTGCTCCTCGGCAGCCAGCAATGAAACCGGGCTGATGCACATACTGGGTACGCCGCAGCTGGCGCGCCTGCTGCATCCCTTTGTCGGCACCGCGATGTTTTTCGCCTTTCTGCTGATGTTTTTCCGCTACTGGCGCCACAATTTACCCGAGCGTGAGGATCTGGTGTGGGCAAAAAATATTTATAAAATTGCCTTAAACGAGGAAGTTGGCGATACCGGGCGCTATAATTTTGGACAGAAGTGCGTATTCTGGGCCGCCATTGCCAGTTTACTGCTGCTGTTCGTCAGCGGTATCGTGATCTGGCGACCCTGGTTCGCCGATGCTTTTGCCCTTCCGCTGATCCGCGTAGCGCTGTTGGTCCATTCGGTGTCGGCTACGCTACTGATTGTTGTGATCCTGGTTCACGTTTACGCCGCTTTATGGGTAAAAGGAACCCTGACTGCAATGGTAGAAGGCTGGGTGAGCGATCGGTGGGCGCAAAAGCAACGCCCTCGCTGGTATCGTACGCTCCGCCAGCGTCGCCATCGCCTTAAATAACAGGAATTCCTGATGACTATTCGCATAATCCCGCAGGAACAGCTGGAGAAAGGCGAGATAACAATGGCGGATGCTATCCCGCCGTTACTTTTCCCCAGGCTAAAAAATTTATACGCTCGCCGTGCCGCACGCCTGCGTCAGCTGGCAGAAAAAAACCCGCTGGGTGATTATCTGCGCTTTGCGGCCGTTATCGCCAGTGCGCAGGAGATTGTGCTTTACGACCATCCGCTGCAGCTTGATTTGCGGGCGCGGCTGGCCGAGGCGGCGCGTCTCGGTAAACCGCCATTGGATATCAACACGCTGCCCCGCGATCCTCACTGGCAGCGACTGCTTCATTCGCTTATCGCGGAAATGAAACCGGAAATGTCCGGTCAGGCGCTGGCGGTGCTGGAGAATCTGGAAAAAGCCTCGGCATCAGAGCTGGAGTCGATGGCGAATGCGCTGTTTGCCAATGATTTTACGCACATTGCCAGCGATAAATCGCCTTTTGTCTGGGCGGCGCTTTCACTTTACTGGGCACAAATGGCGGCATTAATTCCAGGTAAAGCTCGCGCTGAATACGGCGAACAACGGCAGTTTTGCCCGGTCTGCGGCAGCGTGCCGGTTTCCGGTATAGTGCATATGGATACGCAGCAGGAAGGCCTGCGCTACCTGCACTGCAACCTGTGTGAAAGCGAATGGCACGTGGTGCGCGCCAGGTGCAGTAACTGTGAACAGACGCAGGATTTACACTACTGGTCGCTGGAAAGCGAAGCCGCGTCAATTAAAGCAGAGAGCTGCGGCGACTGCGGCACCTATATGAAACTGCTTTACCAGGAAAAAGATCCGGCTGTAGAGGCGGTTTCTGACGATCTTGCCTCTCTGGTGTTGGACGCACGAATGGAGCAGGAAGGCTTTTCACGCAGTAGCCTGAATCCCTTTCTGTTTCCGGGAGAGTAAATCTACACGGGGTCCATCAGCTCTGAAGGGGAATTTGCGAAATGAAATTAATTGGCACCTATACCAGTCCTTTTGTACGGAAAATATCGGTCATCCTGTTGGAAAAAGGCATCACATTTGAATTTATCAATGAATCGCCCTGGACCGATGAGAGCCACGTTCCCCACTATAACCCGTTGGGTAAAATCCCTGCGCTGGTGGTCGGGGAGGATACCTGGTATGACTCGCATATTATCGCCGCTTATCTGGAGCAGTTGGATATCGCCCCGGCGCTGTTGCCTCAGGATCGACTGGCAGCTCTAAAAGTGCAGCAGTTGGAGGCCCTGGCGGACGGCATCGGCGATGCGGGGGTGATTCTGCTGCGTGAACAGATGAGGCCGCCAGAGAAGCAGATGGAAAGCCAGCTACTGCGCCAGCGCGAAAAAATAGCGCGTGGTCTTGATGCGCTGGAAAAAGAGGCGGCAAAAGGCACAACGTTGAACAGTGAAAATATCAACGTGGCAGATATCGCCGTCGCCTGCCTGATTGGCTTCCTGAATTTCCGCCGCGTTATTCCTAACTGGTGCGTGGAACGGCCAGCGCTGGTTAAACTGGCGGAAAAAATGTTCCAGCGGGAAAGCTTTGCCCGTACGGTCCCGCCCTCGGCCTGATGTCGGCCACGAGCGCATTCGCCGCGGTGACAGCGACATGTCCGCCGCCGCAAATACGCCAGAGAGGCATAGGGTCATCATCAGCGCTGCCCACGGCAAAACCAGGCCATGAGCGGCGCTGCCCGTCACGCTTTCTGCCCGGATCCCGGTGCAGTATGCGATTAAGACAGGCGCAGTAGCTTTCCCTGTCAGCATCCTGGTGCAGTACGCTATTGAGACTGGCGCAGCAGCTTTCCCTGTCAGCATCCTGGTGCAGTACGCCATTGAGACAGGCGCAGCAGCTTTCCCTGTCAGCATCCCGATGCAGTATGCCATTGAGACTGGCGCAGCAGCTTTCCCTGTCAGCAGGGGGAGTATTCATCGGCGGTACCCGTTTCCTTCAGCTTCTCCTTCTCTGACGTCGCCCATCTGGCGCTGTTTCGCTCATCACTTAATCTGACGATTCAGCCAATGGCTCCATATCCAAAAATGAGATTCGCTGCCAGGCTGTATCGTTCCAGCTCCTTTCATTCATTGCGGATACAGGAACAGCATATGTTACCAGGATCGCTTCAGGCTCTCTGTCTGATGAGCTTCTTTCTGGCCGATGTCAGAGACGGATTAGGTCCTTTTTTAGGCATTTTTTTGACCGGACGACACTGGAGTCCGGATGAGATTGGCTTCGCCATGACCTGCGGTGGTATCGCCGGGCTACTCTCTACGCTGCCGGCTGGCGTGATAGCGGATGCTACGCGCCATAAAAGAACGGTTGTGCTGGGAGGCTGCGCGATCATTACCGGCGCAACCCTGCTGCTCTGGTACAGCAGTCAGTCATGGATGGTGATAGTTTCACAAATTGTCGTCGGGATAGCAGCGGCATTCATTGGCCCCACCGTCTCCGGCATTACCCTGGGACTGACCGGTCAAAAAGCCTTTAACCGGCAAATGGGACATAACGAAGCCTACAGCCATGCCGGAAACACCCTGGCCGCGGTTTGTGCCGGCTTCGCTGCCTGGTACTGGGGGACGGGCGCGGTCTTTATTTTGATGACCATCATGGCCATTTGTGCCGGCATCGCCACGCTTGCTATTCGCAGCCAGGATATCGATTACGATGTTGCGCGTGGTTTAGAAGCACAACATCGGCAAGAGCGCCCCATGAGTCTGTGGGCGCTGGCGCGCAAGCCTGACCTTTTAATCGCCGGTCTGACGCTGCTGCTATTTCATCTGGCCAACGCGGCTCTGCTGCCGATGTTGAGTATGCGTGTAGCCTCCACGCCAGCGCACAACGCCATCAACCCTGGCGTGTATGCGGCTGCCACCGTGGTTATTTCTCAGCTGGTTATGGTTCCTGTCGCGCTCTATGTGGCCAGATACGTGGAGAAATATGGTTATCGCCGCCTGATTATGTTGGCCTTACTGATCCTGCCTGTTCGGGCAGCGATTGCCGCTGAATTTTCCGAGCCGCTGTTTATTATTCCGGTGCAAATTCTTGACGGTATGGCCGCAGGGATCCTGGGGGTTGCCGTGCCCGGTTACATCGTTTCGCTGTTGCGTGGAAGCGGGCATGTTAATGCAGGCCAAAGCGTGGTGATGCTGATGCAGGGCGCTGGCGCTTCTTTCAGTCCCGCCCTCGCTGGCCTGATTGCCGCCCATTACTCATGGAGCACGGCCTTCAGCGCGCTGGGCTTTATTGCCCTACTGGCGCTGTTGCTGTGGTGGCTGCCTGGCCGTATGGCTTTGGTAAAAACAACCTGAACGGTGGATAAAGCACGAGCGCCTGTTACAAAGGCGCTCGTTTTTTTATACCAGCCCGCCAGGGGAATTATTCGCGCACGTCGCTCCCCCTCGGGAAACGGGTTTTTCCGTTATCCGTACTCAGAAACGCGCGCTGATGCCCAGGTTATAAATAAACTGCTCGCCGGAGCTGAGGCCGCTGGTTTGCGACACCGAGGCGAAGGCTGACGCGCTGTCGCCTAACGGGACATTCGTGCCGACAGTCATATCCACCCAGTTGCTGTCCTGAAGGGCCGTGTCGCGCACAAAATGAGTCTGCGTCGATTTTAACCCGCCGCCGGCACGCCAGACGTTATCGCCAAACTGATGGTTATAGCTGATCTCTGCCCAGGGATTGATCCAGCCCAGCGTTGAATCCAGTCGCCAGCCCAGCGCGCCGATCTGCGAATGGTAATTCTGATCGGAAAAGCGCATGGCCGTACTGCTGTTGCCCCTTTCGCTGAAACCTTTCACCTGACTGTAATCTACTGCATATTGCGCCGTTGGGCCGGTGGTCAGCGACGCGCCCAGAGGAATGTCCCAGCCGGTGGTCATACGCACGCCAAGCTGCTTACCGTCGGTATCGCCCTTTTCCGTTCGCGCCGCCGGGCCAAGGGAAAAGCGCCGCTGAATATCGTCATAGTTGGCAAAAGCGTAGTGCGCATCCGCATTTATCCAGCCGTGATCCAGAAAAGAGAATTCGCTCCAGGCTGAAAAGAGCCAGCCGCGCAGCCTGTAGTCGAAACGAGAAGAGGGATGCTGCGTATCGTCAGAGCCGGAAACCAACGCACCCACCAGCAGCGTATCGATGAGCTTGTAGTCCACGCCCAGCGTCAGGTTGTGGGTGGTGGCGTTGCCGTCGCCCGCCGCCAGATTGTTAGCATAATCATAATGTTGTCCACTGTAGCCGCCAAACACGTTAAGCGATCCCTGAGGATTGTTGCTGTGACGCTGCTGCTGCAAACGGCTGTCGAGTGTGGCGCGTGCATCGCGGGAGAGTGCCAGCATCGCCTGATCCAGCGCCACCACCTGTGCGGGCGCGTTCAGTACGGCCTCAATATAATCGGCGATCAGCTGATGCGTAGCAGGACTGGGATGCAGACGATCGGCAAACAGCAGGGCCTGCTCGTCAGAAAAACCGGGAGTAGCTGAAGTACAGACGGCGGCTGAAACGCCGGGCGGACAGGCCATGCCCGCCGTATTGCTTAAGCCATAGCGCGCCGGGTCGCTGAGGATCTCGCTGAAAAGGCCATTGATATCCACGCGTACAATATTACCGTCCAGCTGCGCCAGCCGATTGTCCTCCAGCTGATTGTAGGTGTCGGTCAGGGCGCGGGCCTGCTCGCTGAGACTTTGCCAGGCCGCAAAAAGCCGATCGGCGATAGCCTGACGTACGACCGTTACGCTGCTCGCTTCCCCGGCAGCGGCATACAGCGCCTGATAAACAGCCTGATTACGGCTGTTCAAATCTGGTGTAGCCTGGCTATTCAGCGAGGTGAACGCCGCCGCCAGCGCCGTCCCGGCAACCGGGGCCAGGCCGGTCTGGATAACCGCCTCTAACAGTGCCGGCGTCGCGCCTATATTGGGTACGGTCGGGACGATAACCGTTCCGGCACCGGCAGCCAGCAGCTGCTGTACCTGGCCTGCCGCGGCAAAAGCACTGTTGCTGACCAGCGTGACCGCCTGTTGCGGGTTCAGCGCCGCGGCCGCCAGATCGTTGCCGCCAATCCAGTGAATATAGAGACCATCGGCATCCGCGCGGCCACCGCTGCCCGACAGATAAGCGGCGACCTGATCGGCCGTGTTGTCTTGTGCATTAAGCAGCGGTGTCGCTACCGCACTGCCCGCGGCATAGTTGCTGCCGCCGTTGTCAGAAGCCTGAAGCGACTGGTTGATTTTTGCGGCCAGGATTTCGTCATACAGCGGATGTCGGTTGCTATCCCAGGTATAGCGACCGTTATTACCGCTATCACTCAGGCTGTCGCCAAAGACGGTCAGGCTGTCCCAGGCCAGCGCAGGAAAGCTCGAGACGGCATAAAAAAGCCACGCGCGTCCAAAAGCGCGCAGGTGCGAATATTTTTTTAACATGGTGTGACCCCAAAAAGAGCCTGAAAGCGGTAGAAAGGCACCGGTTATTTTGTTGCTATGCTCATCAACCTGTCAGATAACTATTATCGGTTCGGGCATTACGTCAAGCCGTTTTCAGGCTATTTTTCAAACAAATTACTTCGGGGATTTTATTTATGCAGCGTTGCGGTTGGGTGACTCAGGATCCGCTCTATCTGGCCTATCACGACACAGAGTGGGGGGTGCCAATAACCGATACGCAGGGGCTCTTTGAAATGCTGTGCCTGGAAGGGCAAATGGCCGGACTTTCCTGGCTCACCGTTTTGAAAAAACGGGAGAATTATCGGCAGGCTTTCTGCGGTTTCGATCCTGAGCAGGTGGCTTTAATGACCGAAAGCGATATCGATCGGCTGATGCTGGACAGCGGACTGATCCGCCATCGTGGTAAGCTTTCCGCTATTGTCGCCAATGCGCACGCGCTGCTGGCCATGGCGCAACAGGAAGAGAACTTTGCCGATTTTATCTGGGGCTTCGTCGATCACCAGCCGCAAATTCATCACTACAGCGACTACCGTGATGCCCCCACATTCAGCGCCGTTTCCGATACCCTTTCAAAAGCGCTGAAAAAACGGGGCTTTAAATTCGTCGGCACCACCACCTGCTATTCGTTTATGCAGGCCTGCGGCCTGATCTGCGATCATACGACCAACTGTTTCTGTCATCCTGATCCTCGCAGGTAGCTTCTCTTTACAAATTTAAGAGGACAAGACGGTTTTTTTTCGCCGTCGCGTCGGCATAATCGTTTCTTTTCAGGCTATTTCGCCCGCTGCTGTTCAGGAAACGCTCTCTATGAAAAAACGTTTTGTTACTCTTGCTCTGGTTTTGAGCGGTACCCTTGCCCTGTCGGGCTGTACCACTAACCCTTACACCGGCGAACGCCAGGCCGGCAAAGCCGGTATTGGTGCCGGTCTGGGCGCTGCCCTGGGCGCAGGCGTCGGCGTGCTCTCTTCTTCCAAAAAAGATCGCGGCAAAGGCGCGCTGATTGGCGCAGCAGCAGGCGCAGCGTTAGGCGGCGGCGCAGGCTATTACATGGACGTGCAGGAAACCAAACTGCGTGAAAAAATGCGCGGCACCGGCGTCAGCGTGACTCGTGAAGGCAATAATATCGTGCTGAACATGCCGAACAGCGTCACCTTCGACAGCAGCAGCAGCTCGCTGAAACCTGCGGGCGCCAACACGCTGACCGGCGTGGCGATGGTACTGAAAGAATACCCAAAAACCGCGGTTAACATCGTCGGCTATACCGACAGTACCGGCAGCCGCCAGCTGAACATGAACCTGTCGCAGCAGCGCGCCGATAGCGTAGCCAGCTCGCTGATTACCCAGGGCGTAGCGACTAACCGTATTCGCACCGGCGGTATGGGCCCGGACAATCCTGTTGCGTCCAACAGCACTGCCGCAGGCAAAGCGCAGAACCGCCGCGTGGAAATCACCCTCAGCCCGCTGCAGTAAACACGTCAGCCGGACAGTCTTTGTCCGGCTGTTTCTCAGTCCTGTCAGGCCGCCTCCGCCTGACAGTGGGCGAGACCGCCCTTATGCTTTATGATGGCCGGATCCGCTTTCCGCCATTACCCGCTATCTTAAGATTTAAGCCCCGTGATGGCTGCTTTCTTTTTTACTCGTTCAAGGATCGCTATGAACCGCAAGGCCGCACGCGCGACAATCAGCGACGTTGCCAAACAAGCAAATACAGGCAAGACCAGCGTTTCTCGCTATCTCAACGGCGAGCAGCATCTCCTTTCCGCCGATTTAAAGCAGCGTATCGAAACCGCTATTGCCAGCCTGAACTATCGCCCCAGCCAGATGGCGCGTGGCCTGAAGCGCGGGCGCACTCGCCTGATTGGTTTGATTATCGCGGATATCACTAACCCTTATTCTGTTGATGTTATGTGCGGCATCGAGGCGGCCTGCCGCGCTCAGGGCTTTACGCTGCTGATGTGCAACACCAATAACGAGGTGGATCAGGAGCAGCATTACCTCAACCTGCTGAGCAGCTATCAGGTAGAAGGTATTGTGGTTAACGCCGTAGGGATGCGCGAGGAGGCACTCAGTCACCTCCAGCAGTCGCTGCTGCCGATGGTGCTGATTGACCGCAAGATCCCGGACTTTGCCTGCGACGTGGTCGGGCTGAATAACCATGAGGCCGCCGCGCAGGTAACGACGCATCTGCTTGAAGAATCTTTTGAGGCTATCCTGTTTATTACCGAGCCGCTGGGTACCGTCAATACGCGTCACGAGCGCCTGAAAGCGTTTCAGGACACAATGGCGCAGTATCCGCAGCGCGAGGCCGAACAGGCTGAGGTGGCCTTAAATGACAGCGCGCGGCTGGATGAAATCCTGAAGGATTTTTATCAACGCCACCGTCACCACCGCTGCGCCGTGCTGGCCGTAAACGGGGCGCTGACCCTACAAATCGCGCGCAGCTTCAAACGTCTGGAGCTGAACTGGGGCAGCGATTTAGGGCTGTTGGGCTTCGACGAGCTGGTTTGGTCTGAACTGGCGGGCAGCGGCATCACCACGCTGAAGCAGCCTACCTGGCAGATTGGTTATGCCGCCCTGGAGCAGGTGATTCGCCGCATCGAAGGTGACGAAACGCCGCCGTGTGAACAGCTTTACTCCGGCGAATTGATTATCCGCAATTCCACGAGGTTCGCTTAATTTCCTGCCTTTTAGCTCCATTAACGCAGTGGATAGCCTGACCATCTTCGTTCTGATGCTTTTCCAGTAAATTTCCAAATAATTGTCCACATCGTGAGCGCGATCATAAAACCGCGCTCCGCCCCTTTCGGTTGGAACCGGTTCCAGTTAACGTTTTTGTAACGTCAGGGCCACCGCCCG
>Ga0157358_1000415_pt1 | contig 17696 bp, 9 predicted proteins | sample AttcapACBM2_FD_111484 | JGI IMG/M metagenome (GOLD analysis project Ga0157358, IMG submission 111484) | Fungus gardens microbial communities from leaf cutter ant in Botucatu, State of São Paulo, Brazil - Atta capiguara ACBM2 | ecosystem: Host-associated > Fungi > Mycelium > Unclassified ... | reverse complement strand
TTCATATATTAATCATTGTCCTTTTGTAGTCATTTTCTTACTTATACCAGATACATCTCCCATATTAATACTATCCCTCAAATGGTGGTTTCTATCTATGATAGAGTTTTAAGTGTCATTGAAAAGGTACTTTGGGAGCTTGTTAAAGAGTACAAGGGCATCAAAAAGTTCTTTTGGAACTTGGTAGAGGGTCAGAAGAGGAATACAGTTTAATTAGCCAGGATTGGGATCAGGGTTAATGTGAGATGGGGTCCAAAGAAGAATTCATGAAATAGCAAAAAAGACAAAGAAGACAACAACAAAGATAACAATGATGATGGCAAGAACAGAGATGAAGAAGGGTCTGTAGTAGGGCCTAGGAAGATTGTGAGAGAGATGCTGGGAGAAACTTTGTTATTAGCCTCTTGTTAGAATTTTGGATTTGTTTGATTAGTACTGAATATATGAGTAGATTTTTTTTAGTATATAGCTGTGTGAGTAAGAAATTTTTGAGATAACTAGAAAACAGAAATGAAGTTAAAGTCCAAAAATTTGAAAAGAAAAAATTACTGTTGGAGATGTATAGAAGCTGGAGTTAAATGAAAATAAGGCAGACAGAATATACTAAGAAAATTATGATAATCTCCATCAGAAGTGTGCAGAGGCAGGAAATGAGATGTAGCAGTGTGATCAGAACAAAGAAAGTGGACTAGGCTTGGTGAAATATGTGATATGGAAATTGGATAACAAGTCTATTATAATTGATACTTTATGTCTTATAGGTGGTTACTTTATGGTGGTTACTTTATGGATGACATGTGTTGGGGTTTGTTTATTTCTCCTTTCATTTATCTGCTGCATCTTGTTATATTCTTGTATATGCTCAGTTAGTACCTCATGTAGTAGTAGAGACTTCCTTATGTTTTCTTTATTTCTTCCTCAAGGATGCCTTATATATGACTTATGGTCATTAGGTATATATAGCTGTAGATACTCTCCTATATCTTCATGCTTTACTGATTGACTCAATTTCTACTTTTTACTCAAGTCTTTGTCTAAATTATAACCTGAGCCAAGCTTAAGGTCATAATATTTGGTAAAGTGTTACCAAGCTCACCTCATAAAAGAAGAGTGTATAATGGTTAGGCCACTAGAACATCATGATGGTTAGGCCATTGAAAATTTGAAACTACTTTGTAGTGGGACTATGGAAAAATAGTTAAGTTATTAGAAGAGCAGACACAGGATTATTATAGTAGATATCACAGACAAGAAAGATGGCTAGACAAAGTAAAACAGCATTGAGGCACTATCAAAAGTACTTGGATTATTAAGAATCACTGAAGAATATGTCTTGGAAGAAAACAAAACTACAGAACCAGCAACACTAGAGACAGAAGAAATGTTAACAGTACCAGCACTAGCAGTATTGTAATAGGCAGTTATGCTAAAAACTATGGTCCTAGACCCAGAATGGTTTGATGGTGACTGAATAAAGCTTGAAGACTAGAGGAGGAAAATCTATTTATTTCTCAAGAGTAATAGAGTCACAACAACAGATGACAAGATTATAGCATTATTAGCCTGACTTAGAGGAGATGTTGCAGAGATATAATATATGTATGGAAGAAAATTGACTAGATAGAAGAAGAAGAAGACTTCTAGAATTGGGATGAATTTGTCAGGAAAATCAAGACAGCATTTAGTGATCAGAGTAAGGTAGTAAATATCAAATGGAAAATTGAGTTATTCAGACAAGAAAAAAAGCACATCACTGACTTCATAATTGAGTTTGAAGTGTTAGATATAAAGGCTGAAACTGATGACATGCATGCCATATTCTTATTAAAGAAGAATGTCAGAACTAATATCATAAAGACAATACTAGGATATCCACCAATAGCTGCATCAGAGATACTTAAGAAATGGAAGATTGTGATCATCTCAGTAGGACAGAGATATGAATTCATGGAAAGCAGGTATGACTACAGAACTAAAACAGAGGTCACATATAGAGATAGAGGAGTACTTATGAATATTGCAAAGTCTAGAGATAATTTCAATAAAGATGGAAAACCAAGGTGTTTTGATTGCAACATTTATAAACATATGGCAAAGGATTGTTAAAAGCCAAAGAAAGAGAAAAAGACAAGAAAGTGTTACAAGTACAACAAAGTAGGATACCTTACAAAAGATTACAGATTAGGACAAAAAATGAAGAATAGAAGTGTACAGGAAGATTCAGACAAGGAAGATGACCAGCAGAAGGGCTTTGTTGAAGGTTTAGAGTAGACATAGTATGACAAACCTCTGTATTCACTAATTCCCAAATTTTATATGTTATTCTGCATCAATGAGACAATAAAGAGAGGGAATTAAATGTGTGAACAAATGTCAGAATATTCAATAGAAAGAAACTATGGCTAAAGGCACTAGTTGATTCTAGTTGTATTCATACTGAAATAGAACTAAGAATGGAGAAGTTACATGATTTGCACTACTGGAACTGGAAATCAATGGATATATAGAACACATAGATGTAGTAGTCATGGATTTAAATGGTATGGACATGTTTCTAGGATATGACTGGTTGGTTAAACATAACCCAGAAGTAAATTGGAACACAGAAACAATATGATTTACAAGATGCCTAAAAGAACATAAAACACAACACCAGAACATATCATTTACATCAAAGACATAGAGGCTATAACCAATAGACAACTAAGATAAAGAGTGATAGGAAATAGGAAAAGCAATAAGAAATAGAAAAAACTGGACCTAACCAACCCAGAGGATCTACCAGAGTACATTTGACTGTTTACACACTTGTTCAATAAAAGAAAATTCAAGAAATTACTAGAATAAAGAGAATAGAACTATGAGATAAATTTAACAGAAAAAGCTTCAAAGAAATTGAGTGTGAAGGCCTATGTGATGACAATCAAAGAAGATGAAACATTGAATCAATGGTTGGACAAATAGCTTAAGGTAGGACTTATTGTGGAATCAAGTTCATAATACACAGCTCCATGTTTCTATATTCCAAAGAAGAATGGATCATTACAATTGGTACAAGATTATAGAAAATTAAACCAACATATGATAAAAACAAGATACTACTATCCTTAATTGGAGAAGTGATTGACAAGCTCAAAGATACCAAATACTTTAAAAAGTTAGTTTTTATCTAGAGATATAACAATATGTGAATAAAAGAAGGAGATAAATAGAAAGCTGCATTCTTAACAAACAAGAGATTATTTGAGTCTAAAGTGATGTACTTTGGGTTATGTAATTTGTCAGGCACATCCCAAAGGATGATGAACAGTATAGAACTCTTGCATGAAAGAGTACTGGCCAACTATATGGATGACTTTGTTATACCTGCCAAGACTGAGAAAAAACTGGAAGAAAAGATAATTCAATTTTTGAAGACAGTAGAGAAACATAATCTATGCTTTAAATGGTCAAAATGTGATTTCAATATTGAAAAATATCCATTCTAGGGGAAGTAGTTGGGAAAGAAGAAGTTCAAATGGAAAACAACAAATTTAAAGCAGTCAAGAAATAGAAAACCCCTACAAAAATAAAAAAAGTAGAAAGCTTTCTAGAGTTTGCAAACTTTTACTGATGCTTTATCAAGAACTTTAGTCACATAGCAAAACCTCTTAATGAGCTTAAGAGAAAGAAAGAAAGAAAGTGAGATGACAAACATCAAAAAGCATTTAAGAAACTAAAAGATAAAATTACAAGTTAACCCATACTCACTCTTCTGAAGAGAGAAGAAAAATTTAGAGTAGAAACTGATGCTTCAGAACACATAATTGGAGGAGTTCTATCTCAAGAACAAAAAGGAAAATTGAAATCCATTATGTTTTATCAAGGACAATACAACTAGCTAAAAGAAATTATGAGATATACAATAAAGAATTGCTTGTGATAGTAAAAGCCCTTACAAAATAAAGACAATATTTACTGGACACCACCAAGAAATTTGAAGTCTGGACAGATCATGAAAATCTCAAATATTTCTGAGAGCCATATCAATTCAATAGACAGCAGGTGAGATAGTGCTTAAAGTTGCAAGATTATAGTTTTATACTATGATATATTCCACATAAAACAAATATAAGAGGGGATATATTATCTAAGAAAGATCAAGTGTATCCATGGATACAACAGACAACAACAAGGATATCAAGATGTTCAAAGATGAGCTATAGACAAGACAAGCTAGCATAGAAGTAAAAGTAATAATACTTAGAAGAAACCAAATAGTAGAAGAAACCACATTATTAGATAAAATCAGAAGAAACTGGACTAGAGAGTAGAAAGTATAGAAGGAACTAGAAAAAGATGATGAATAAGCATAGGAGAATGATGGCATAGTCTAATCAAAAGAAAATATCTATATTCAAAACAACTGCAAAATATGAGAGCAAATCCTATAAGAGAATAATGAACCAGCAGATGTAGAATACCTAGGACAACAAAGAATGCTCAAGTTAATAAAGAAAAATTTTTGGTGGCTAGGGATAAAAAACAATATCAAGAAATATGTACAAGGATACATCAAGTATTAATAGAACAAGATACAGCACATAAAAAAGACAGGAGAACTTCATCCATTAAAAACAGCAGAAGGACCATAGTAGGAAATTGGTATTGATATTGATATAATTGGGCCACTCCCAAGATCAAATGACAAAGATGTAGTAGTGGTTATTGTAGATTAATTCACCAAAAAGATCAGACTCAAAGCAACAATTACAGCAGTCTCATCAGAAGATATATGTCAGGCACAGTTCACACCGGGGTGGAAGTCCACAGGATGGACTCAGAGATGAGTGGACTTGTGAAACGACCTTGGCTTCAGCTTATGTACTGTGCCATCTGTCTGCTGCATGGTCGCAATTTCAGATGAAGGGAAGAAGTCCGAGATGGGAGTGAGTGCTGAATGGTGTGTTGCTGTTGAACACCAGAGATTGAGTTCAATAAGAGATTATCTTCGTTGATTATCAGACTAGTGAATTACAATGTAACTACTAGTCTTATATACAAACTGATAGTTTAGAAGATACTCAGGGTTTCAGTGGTAAAACCTCTATTGCCCTGAGCAGAGGTTTCAGTGTTGAGACACTGACAGGAGTAACTCCATCATGGAAGACTGAGTTGAATAGGAGTATCTCTGCCGTGGAAGATAGAATATCTGAAGGGTTGCAGCACTGCTATGAGATGTGTTGTGAGAAAGGCGGCTGCCGTGGAAGGTGGGCTTGTATGGTTCGGAGATGGTTTCACCACAGGAATGTTATTTCTGGACAGGTGGACTTGCATATGACAATATAGCCAAAATCTATTGGAATGAAATATGGAAAATATATGGGATACCACAGAATATTCTTAGTGATAGAGGATCTCAATTTGCTTTAAAATTCATAAAAGACTTAACAAAGGCATTAGGGACAAAAATGACACTACCTATGATGTACCACCCTTAAAGTGATGGTTAATCAGAAAGAATCAACCAGGAGGTTAAAGCATTCTTGCAACATTACATTAATTATCAGCAAGACAATTGAACAGAATGGTTGTCAGTGGTGGAATTTTAGTATAATGATGAGAAACATGTGGCTACAGGACACACCTATTTGATTTAAACTTTGAAAGACATCTATGGAAAGATGACCTGATGGTGAAAAATGGAATTATAAAGGCTAGAAGATTTCCTTGAGAGACTACAAAGAAGTTGTGAAGTAGCAAAGAAGTCAATGGGAATGGCAAAAGAAGCTATGAAGAAATAATTCTACAAGAAAAGGTGAAATCTACAAGAATTGAAGGAAGGAGACAATGTGTGGCTAGAGTTCAAAAATATCCATTCACATTGACCCTCAAAGAAGCTGAACAAGAAAAAATATGGTCCTTTTAGAATCATGAAGGACATTGGACAAGAAGTGTTTCAGCTGAAACTACTAAAAGAATAGATAATTCATAATGTGTTTAATGAAGACTTGCTGACATAATGTAGAGAACCACATTTCAAAGGACAACATATAGATCCAGTACAACCACTGGACATTATTAATAAAGAAGAAGAATATAAAGTGGAAGAAGTATAAAATCACAAAAAATAAGGACATAATATATAATTTTTGGTGTATTAGAAAGAATATAGAAACAAGCATGATCAGTGGATATCAGAAACAGGGTTGTCACATCCCAAGAAGACAATTGAAGACTATTAGACAAGGAGTTCAAGTCAAAACCTATAAAAGAGGGAGATAAAATTCCAATTTAACATCTCAAAAGTTATACCAACATTGAGAAATATCCAATAGCTTAATAATCCACTACCACATCTACTTCTCCTAATTTCTATATTGCCCATAATGTTAACAACATGGACCTCATTTTAATCTTGAATAGAGAAAAGAAAGATTGGATGAAGAATTATCATCACATAATCTAAGAGTTGGAAAGAATAGCAGATATTCAACTACAAAATCAGAATTTTGTTAAATTAGCCAATGCAGCAAACATTGAAACTGTTTTACTACAAGCTAGCAATTCTCACAAAAAACAAATCAGAGGAGATATATACAGCATAATAGATAATATATAAAACATCATATATGGGAATATAGAAAATAGGCATACCACATTCAATTATTATTGGCAAATGAATTGGATCAATGCAAAGAAAAAGGAGATGAATGAATTAAAGAATATATACAACAGATATAAGAAGCATATAAAGAAACATTTGAAGAAAATTCTCAACCAATGGATATTAATAAAGGAAAATAGTAAGAAGATGTTGTTCAAGATGAGGACATATTTTTATACAAACCATATAACATATTCTTAGAACATGATTAACCAAAGACACTCAAACTAGTTTTTATACAAGAAGAGATTACAAACCTAAAGAAGGCTCTAAAAATATTACAATTACTAGTAAAGACAACTTCATTTTATCCACTGTCACACTATAAAACTCTTTGACAAAATAGAGAACAAGATGAGCAATATTGGAAAGAAGTTGCCACCAAATTTATCAAACAAAAGTATAATTCAGATACTAACAGATAAGGATTTCCAATTGAAATGTATACAGAAGGGCTATCATATGAACCTTTTTATTGCTTTAACATTACAAGAAGAAATCATTATAGGACTTATAAAGAAGTTGGTTGTATTCTATTTAGTTGGAAATTTAGCATTTTTGGACTAAGTTCATGAGAATATAAACATTAAAAAACAGAATATTTCATTTATCTGCTACACCTTGTTGTATTCTCATGTATGCTTAGTCAGCATCTTATGTAGTAGTAGAGGTTTCCTTATATTTTACTCACTTCTTTCTCAAGGATGTCTTATGTATAACTCATGGTCATTAGATATATATAGCTGTAGATACTCTCCTGTATCTTGATACTTTACTAATTGACTCAATCTCTACTTCTTACTTAAGTCTTTGTCTAAGTTGCAATCTGAGCCAAGCTTAAGGTCATAATATTATGAGATGCAACAGTATGATTAGGACAAAGGAAGTGGATCAGGCTTGGTGGGATATATGATATAGAAATTGGATACCAAGTTGGCAGCATGAGTGAGCTCAGATATGGGAATCTACTTGGATCCATCTTTAATGTCTTCATATTCTAGCTAGATCACTTTGTAGAGGAGTTTGTATACTTGTTAGTGATCAATTTTAAAGTCTACTATCTATGAGATTTCATACTCAGGTTTCCTGTTGATTATGACTAGTGCAGAAGCCAGCTGTGTTTTCTTGGAAAAAGTATTGGACATAGTAGGTTCAAGTATAGACATGTAGAAAATTGGATAAACAAAGTATATAGATTCTAGAAAACAAAGGATGAACAATAAAGTACTGGGCTGGGAGACAATTTCATAAGGTCTGAGATATTTTTTGAAAGAGTTTCTTTGATGGCCAAGTAGTTCTAAAAAATTATGATAATACTGTTGGACCATAGTAATCTCAGCTTTGAGAATACTCTAGAATTTGTTGAGATTTATGGCAAAGTTGCAAGCTTAGAAGGAAGCAATATCATGTTCAGGGTGAACAGAGATGTTTAGATAATATCTCTTATTAGTGAAGAATGAAGAAACACTAGTGGTAGCACTAAATGTATTGTTATAAGAAAACTTTACAAGTGGCAGGAGTTTGGACTAGTTGTCTTGCTAGTAATTATAATATATACATAGGTATTGCTTAAGAGTCTGGTTCATGCATTTGGTTTGTCTATCATATTCAAGATGGTAACCTGAAGTAAAGTAAAGCTATATGTCCAGAATAGTATCTAATAAATGGAAAAAGTTCTACACAAACTCTAAATCTCTGTTAAAGATGACATGGGAAGAAATACTGTGTTTGGAAAACACATGAAGAATGAACAGATATGCTAAGTCTATAGACATAATGGTATTATAGATAGGGATAAAAATTGCCTGCTTAGGATAAGCCAGTTGGTAATGACTAAGATAGTGTCAAACCTGGAAAATGATAGGAGTTTCTTAATGAAGTTTATAGAAATGGAATTCTATGGTTGTTTGAGAATAGAGAGTTACTTAAGAGATACATAAGACTTGTGATGTTGTGGTTCAAATCATATACAAATGATACAGGACTTGTAGAATTGTTATACATCAGCATAGAGACTAGGTCAAGAATATCTGAAATGAACAAGTTTCAGTATTTTGTTCTGACCAAAGTAGCCAGCAAGAATATAGTCATGATTATACTGGAGAACATGTGTGTGGAGATTACTAGCAGATGGTACATAGATTCTGTTATCAAGACAAAGAAAATCATTGGAGTCCATAGACTATTGGCTATCTGTGGAGATATGTTTTGTAGTGATTGGGTCACTAGAAAGGGCTAAAAGAATATCTTGGTAAAGGGTGTTAAGATCAACAACTATAGCTATACAAAGAGAAGAAAAGAGGAGGGTAGTAGCTCATACAGAGGCTACAAGTTATTCCTAAGTGAAGATAAATTTGAAGTTGTGAGAGTTGACTGTGGTATAGCCAATATTCCTTTCTTTAGAATATACATTCCACTGTCTAGTGAGAGTGTCTGGTTTGGTGCCAAGATAACCAGAATAAAACCTGATGACAAGGTTAAACATTGGACTACTGTGTTTGCTTCCAGGTCAATATTTTGGTAGTGGAAAAATACTCAAGATTTTTATAATACATAACAAAATCAATAGGAGAGATTAGATCTTCTAAATAGTATTGCCAAATTTTGAAAGCTTCAAAAATAGCCAGTAATTTCTTGCCATATATATCATAATTCAACTCTGTTGTTGTAAAAGTGTGGGAGTGAAAAGTGACTAGATGAACTTTGTTTTCTTTATTTACAATAGAAAGAATTACAGTAAGAGTATAGTCCAAAGTATTAGTTTTCATGATGAGTTGAGCATTAGGGATCTAATATGTGAGGATGAAAGCCAAAGTAAATGCTTTCTTGAGGAAGTTAAAAGTATCTCAACAAAAGAAATCAAACTTCCAAAGAATATTCATCTAGGTAAGGTATATCAATAGAATGATGATATCCAAGTATTTAAAGATGAACCAGTAGTAGAAGTTAGCAAAACCCAAGAAGGATTAAATATTCTTGACTTTCTTGGGCTTCAGCTAGTCTTGAATAATCTTTACTTTGTTGTCAGACATAGTAAGACCAGAAGAAGAAAGAATATAAATATATCTTAGGTACTTAACCAACTCTGAGTGGAATTTACATTTCTCTGCTTTAGCATAAAGACCAGCCTTGCAGAGATACTTAAATACTTCTTTAATTAATATACTAGTAATATTTGAGTAGATAAGTATATTATCTAGATAGATTATAATACAGATTTCCAAAAGATCAGAAAAAAGGTTGTTCATGAATTGTTGGAAAGCTATAGAAGCATTAGTAAGACTAAAGGTGTCAAAGATGAAAGCAGTAGACTTAATTTATTTTTATTTTTCTATTTTTCTATTTTTAGAACTTAGGGTTAGGGTTAGAGTGATGAGATCACATAGTCACATCAGATGACATGGTCACAGTAACAGTCACAAGTCATGAGATACATAAAAGGATGTAGAAGGTTCTAAAAGGATGACATCATACAATGTGTACAACACATGTTGATCTTAAGGCAAACACATGGCTGTTTAGGGTAGGCTAGAAGTAGTTAGCATGGACCATGAGGTTTTAGTATATAAGATAGACTATCCTGTACAGAGTTCTCTATTGAGTTCTCTTGTGTTAACCTAATACAAGATTCTATTCATTGGCCCACTCTAAGGTCTTTGAGTTGTAACAAAAGGGTATTACAAACCACTTAAACAATCTGTAATGTGTCTTAAAAGAAGTCTTTCATTCATCACTATCAGTAATGCAAACCAAGTAATAAGCATGGTAAAGATTTATCTTTGTATATACTTAAGCTTTATGAGGTAAGTCTAGTAAATCAGAGATGAGTGGAAGCAGATAGTAATCTTTTTTGAAAATACAGTCAAGATTGTAGAAGTTGGCACAAAGGCATAGTGAACCATCTTTCTTCTTGATAAATAAGACCAATGCACTATGTGGTGATAAGATTAGTTAAATGAAACCTGTGTTGAGGTTTTTCTCAATAAAATCCTTTAAAGCCTCTTGTCCAGGTGCCAAAAGAGAGTATATAGGACTAACTAGAGGTTGAGAGCTCTCTTCTAAGTTGATTTGGAGATTATAAGGATGATGAGGAGCAAAGACTTCAGCTTTGGTTTTACTGAAAACATTAGTGAGTTTGTAATACTTAGAAGGGATATTGGAAAGGTCAGAAGCCTCTGCAAGTTGTGTAGAATTGGCCTGGATATCCAAAGAGTGAAGATAGAGCTGAAACTTGCTAAAGCTTAGAAATATTGATGTGTACATGAATATTATAGCACTACTGTTAAATTACTCAGAGGTAGACACAGAGGTCTCAGATACAGATATAGAAACTGTGGAGTCCAATGATTGCAGAGAAGTGTTAGGAGATGACAGAAATACCAATAGTGTGTTGGCTATGACATAAGAGAAAGCAAGATTTTTCTACAAAGATAAATGAAAGTTTATTGATCTATTTACCCAGTCAATCCACTCATTTACCTAGTCAATCAGTGGATTGTGTTAGGTGAGCCAGTTGTATTCAAGGACTAAAGAGTAGGAAGAATCAAGCAGAGTGACATAGAAGTCCAGATTCATACAATTACTAGTGGGAAAGATTATAGGCAAATTAGCAATTTCAGAAATATTGTTGTTCAATGAACCATCAAACAAGCAGAGAGCAACTAGCAGGATTGTAGATGTCTTCAAGTAGTAATTATTCACAAATTTCAAGTCTACAAAATAATGAGTAGACTTAGAGTCAATGAGAGCTCAAAATGATATTTTATTAAGGTAATCTTGACCAAAAATCAAGGGAGAGATAAGAGAAACAAAGAGGAATTGAGAATAAAAAAGAGCAGATGTATTGAGTCAGATAGAACTTGTTGTTGTACAGAAAAGTTTAACATGGCCCTCAGTTTATGCAAAGTCCTAGAAGCTACTCTCTATTTTTTTGAGAGTTTCTTGGAAGCAGCCACTGAAGTACTGTAAACTTTGGAAGTAACCATGGTCTGCTTCTTGGGGTAGAAGTCTAACTTATAGTCTTTTGCACTGCAATAGAGATACAGATTGTTTTCAAGATGTTTCTTGCACTCATCACTAGTTAACTTGCTATTGTTGGCCAACTTGGAAGAGAGGTCTACTTATAAGAATTAGATTGTTTCTTGGAAGCAGGAATGACATGTTGGAAAGAGATAGTTTGGTAGATAAAGCCACTAAAGATATGTTCACTTTATTCTAGAAGGCTATGGTATTGCTAGCAGAAGAAATATTATCTTGCTTCTAGAAGTAAAACTTAAGAGCCTCTTTTTTGCCTGCATTATACAATGGCATTTGTAGTCATATTCCTAGTAGCAGTGATTGATTATCATCACTAAAGCATATATGTCCTGAAATGAGGTGGGTTTACCTTATTTTTAGGTGGAGATAGGATTCTAGATCTGATTGGAGAGCTCCTGGTAGTAGTAATAGCATAGAATACTATTTTCCTAACATAATTAGGAGGCATAGCACATAAAATTCACATTGTAAGTGGAGATCTTATTGTCAGGCTTCATATGGAGATTATCTAGCATAGTAGCTACTTTACCAACAGGGTCCAAAAGATCAAAGTGCTGATGTAATTCATCAACAAAAAGATTTCAGTTGGAGAGCTAGTCTTTTTGGTTGAGGTTTATCTCAAACCAGTCTTGGGCAGCTCTAGTTATTGTAAAGTTAATTTTCCCAATATTTATATTGAATTGCATGAGATTTGTATGGAAATAAAGATGATATTGAAATAAAAAATTATTAAGCTTGTCAGGCTTAGTATTGCTGGAAGTATTAGGAATGTGAGCATTAGTTCCTCTTTGATTAGAATTAGAACTAGGAGTTTGATTAGTAAGTGTATTTACAATGTGACCAAGTACATTAGCCAATTGCTTATTAGTTGAATTATTACTGTACTAGGGTTTTGACTGTGAGCAAGTAGAAGAGTTAGGTCTATTAGTAACTGGATTAGCAACAGGAGTATCATAAAATGAACTACTTATCTGTTTGTGATATCTAAACCTTGAATATACTCTTAAAGGTTTAGAAGTGATTCAGAAGTTCAATAATAATAACAATGATAATTAAGATCAATACAGATGTCAATGATGAAAAGATGAATATTGATGATAAATAATAAAGATTAGTATTGTTAAGTCTAAGGTCTAATTCTTAGATACAGAAATATATATATATAAAAGAGTGATGATCTATGTACCAGCTATTTTATTACATGATCAAAACTTGTACTTGATAGGGGCTGTCATCTGTCATAGCAGATATCAGGCTAATTTTAGAAGGTAACTAATTATGTTATTACATTGATATACTTATATCTCTATAAATACTTATTGCTATGAGATATATTATATATCATCAGAAACCATTTAATAAGCACTTTCCAATACAAGTTTAATCATGTGAATCTGTCTAGCTGTTCATGAGATGTTAGCCAGTGAAACTTTTACAATTACTGATGGCCTGATATCTTAGTTTTTTGTTATCACTTTTGTATATCCTGCATATATACAGATAGCCATCATTTGGAGCTTTTCAGTGCAACTTAGTTTGTGAAAATCAGTCTACTAGTTGTGGAAATACAAGCTGAATAAAGTTTGTAGCAAGAAGCATTCTCTTAATTAAAATTATTGTCTGTAAAGATAATACTTGGGCTGGAGATGAAACTGTATGGGCAAGTTGAATAGTATGAATTGGAAACCTTGGAGATAATCAGCCTTTTTAATAAATATGTCTTGAACATTATAGGACATTTAGAGGATATGTTCTAGCAAGATTATTGCTAAAATGTGGAATCATATTGAAGGATGTTCCAAGTAGTAGGACTGGAGTTGACCCTAAGTATGTTGAAGATTTATGGTGGGAGAAAGCTATTGGACTTTAAAATGTGATTTTTTGGAGAGATTTGCAGACAGAACTATAACAGAGGATTTAGCAGATAGAATTGCTTAGAACAATAGCAGACTTGGTAGTCTGATAATACTGTTAGGTGAAATTCACACTAGAAAGCAAAAGCTGGCAGAGTTGGCTCAGGAATATGTAGAGTATAGAAAACTTTATGCTAGAAGTTTGATGTTATAAGACAAGAGTGTGGACAGACTTGGACTAGGGTTAGGGTTAAGTATTATAATTATTAGTCTACAATGGAAGAGAGATAGGAGATAGGCATGTGATCTGGAAGTCATGTAATAGAGTCTAGAATAGTCTGGAAGGACTAACAGTCTAGAAGGATCGAGAGGAGTCTAGATCAGAGTTAGGGTTAGGGATGATGTCAAGGGACATGAGTTCCTCATGGTGTACACATGGTGTGCACATGTACAGTGGAGATTAAAGGTATGACATCAGGGCATATGTAGGAAGCATGGTGGTCTTAAGGAAAATACATGTGGATGAGTAATAGGACATGAGGACGATGCATGGACATAAGGGTAGGTTAATATTGTTGTAGTACGGACCATATGTAATTTATATAAATAGAGGAGCAATGCAGTAAGGGCTCCTTGTCGAGTTCTCTTGTAATCTCCACTACTAGATAGCCAGTTAAGAGCTTTGCTGAAGTAAGCAAACTACGAGTGCTGTTCCAGCGAGTGGTTGCTATAATATTTGATGATACAGACTTGTCAAAATGACCTTGGCTTTAGCTTATATATTATACTGTTTGTCTGTCATGTGGTCACAATTTCAGAGAATTGGATAGAGTTCAAAGTAAGAGTGAGTGCTGATGTAATGTGTTACTATTAAATACTGGAGATCAAGTTTAATAAAAGTTTATCTTTGTCAATTATTAGACTAGTGAATTATAATGTAATTACTAGTCTTATATACAAGTTAGATAAATAGGAGATGCTAGGGGGCTTCAGTACATAACACTAAGCAGAGGTTTTAGTGATGAAACACTGAAAGAGATCAAATAGGGGAATGCTGCCATAAAAGGCCAAATTCAATAGGAGTATCTCTGTTATGAAAGACTGGATACACAAATTGTTGCATCATCATCATAGAAACATATTTTCAGAATGGGTGGACTTGACATATAATAGTTCTCTTATGTAAACTCTATATAAGATTTCTCTTTTGCTCTAACATTTAAGCTTTAGTTATAACAGTAAGTGTAAGGAGACTTGACTTTTTGGAGATAGGGCTTCCTAATACCAAACTTTATGGACTTTGTTATCAGGTATACTGTCTTTGTGGATAATATTTTAAATACTTCTACCTAGGTTTCTAACCACTTGTACACTATTATTCTGATGGCTAGCTTTCATTTTCACTTTTCTTTATTTTCAAGTAGAAGCAACTAAAAATGCTAGAAAAGAAAAGAATTGGTACTTATAAGTAGGGAAAGAGCATTAGGCTAATTTCAGGTTGCAAATGGAGAAAGGACCATGTGCTCTCAAGACTTTAAAAGTCTCTCTTATGGTTTTTGTCTCCATTCCCTAGTTCTATTTTCTATGCTCACTTGATAAAATAGAAGTTAAAATGCTCTTGAGTGGGGAAATTTGAATAAAGGTTCTTTCTCTTACTCCTCTTTACTTGTGGCCTATGTATTAGTCTAAAAATCTAGAGAATAGAACTAGAGAATAGAGACAAAAACCATAAGAGAGACTTCTAAAGTCTTGAGAGCACATGGTCCTCTCTCCATTTGCAACCTGAAATCAGCCTAATGCTCTTTTCCTACTTATAAGTACCAATTCTTTTCTTTTCCAGCATTTTTAGTTGCTTCTACTTGTAAGTACATTTCTGACTTCTCTGGTTTCTAATCAGTTGTATTTCTATCTTATTCTACCATCCAAATATTTGTGGCTATGTGTTAGGGGCAATTTATGCTTGCTGGTTATCCACAGAAAATAACATAGAAGATAGAAGTACAGAACTGGGGTTGGATATTTTACTCTGAAGGGCTGGAAGTTTATACTATGTAGATAATCAACCTTGGCTTCAACAGATAGTGTTGTGTTTAGCCTGTTTGTCACATGGTTATATTTCTCAGATACTAGTAGTCTGAAAGATTATAAAGTAACAAGTATGGTACAAGTCCAAATTGATTAACAGACTGAAGAATAGTACATGGTAGCTATCATTCTTAAATATGGAAATGTTAATCTAATAATACTTGCTTGTTACATCTACTCTGGGTTGTCAGGTACTATAGAGAGTTGTTACTTGGAACTCTATGAGATTGATAAAGATGTAAGGTCTAGTTCTTGGGTTGATAGATGATTGGAATGGAGTGTGATCCATACTAAAAGAGGGTATAAATGTGCAGATGTCAGATAGTATGTGATACTATGTTAATTATGCTTTCAAGTACCTATTCCTGGACTACAGAGTATCTACTGAGTCTTATATACTGAGTTTATAGTCAGAACTATAACTAAGGCAGTAGTAGCGCAGAAGATAACTAAAAAGATATTATAGAGACAGGATAGTTTTAGAATATTGAATAACCAGCAGTTTAGATAACAAGTTACTAGGAGGTGAAATATAAAAGGCTAATCTATGTGTGACTAATCATGAGTGCAGAAATATACCTAGATATGTTAGAGTTCTATTCAGAAGTCAGAAAGCAGATATCTTAGATATCTTGGAAGTTGGTCTATAATAGTATAATGTCATTCTTTTGATATATTATATGATGTTGTGACAATGAATGTAACATTTGACACATTGTTCCCCCTTTACTAAGTTTAAAATAGGAAAATAAAAGAAGAGAGATAGAAGAATTAGGATAGAAAATTAAAAAAGCTTAGATAAGAGAAGAGAAACAAAGAAACAAGTCCATCATCTTTGATTCTAACATTACCTCCTTCAAGATTTCTTCTCTAGAGAAATATACTTTTACCTCTACCAATTTCTTTCTAACTTCTCATTGTCCTATCTATACAATATTTTTACTATATACTTCTCTAGTAACTTCTCTTATCTGAAGTAAACAAGACTTTTGTTATCTTCAACTTGTCTTGCCTTCTGACTTTTGCACTCATTCTCTCTTCAAAATCTACTACTATCTCCTTTATATTTTCTAAGTCTTTTTGTCCCTATATATTATACTCTAATGTAAATCTCTTCTAACATACCAAGTACTTGTTACCTCTCTTATTTTTTTGTTTATTCAATATTCTTTTGACTTCCTACTCCTCCTCTCTACCAACTTCTGCTAGTTTTGGCTCCTTCACTTTCTGCTCTTTCACCAGTTTTCTATACTTTACTACTTGACTTATATTCACTACTAGGTGGATTCTCATTGTAGTTAGCAGCTTTAGTTTAACTGCATTGGTAAATACTATCTCTTCAATAGTATATGGTTCTATATAGAGGTCCACTAGTTTTCTTGCTAGTTATTCTTTAAATACTAAGTCTTTCATACTCAGTATTACTCTGTCCTCTTTCTTCCATAATTCTACTTTCTTCCTTTCTCTATCTATCTATTTCTTTATTTCCTCCTGCACTTTCTTTAGTGCTACCTGTTATGGGACGCTTTGGACATGAACAATTTTTATTTTCTTTTTCTTTTATTTTCTGACTTTATAGGGATTTTGTTTTCCTTTTTGTTTTGTTTTGTTTTGTTTTGGACAATGAAGAGGCATGTGACATCGCAGTCACATGACATGTCACATGATGTGACGTCATAGGCCTAGAATGTAGTAGAAAGAACTAGAAGATGATGTTAGGGCACATGGAGTACATATGGTAGTCTTGAGTAAGACATGATGTCAAGATCGTTGATGATAAACTTAACTTTTATTTTCATTTTCATTTCTTATTTTATTTTTCTTTTCTTTTCTTTTATTTTTCTATTTTTAGAACAACTCAGGTTAGGGGTTATCTGTCACGCTGTCACATCAGTCACAACTTGATGGCATAATCACAAGACTGATCATGGGATATAAGAGAAGGAAGTAGAAGGTTCCGGAACAAAGCGACGTTATACAGCATAGACAACATATGCTGGCCTCATGTTATACTCATGGTCATTTAGGGTAGGGTGCACAGTAGTTAGCATGGACCATGGATACTAGTATATAAG
>Ga0157358_1000413_pt1 | contig 17729 bp, 16 predicted proteins | sample AttcapACBM2_FD_111484 | JGI IMG/M metagenome (GOLD analysis project Ga0157358, IMG submission 111484) | Fungus gardens microbial communities from leaf cutter ant in Botucatu, State of São Paulo, Brazil - Atta capiguara ACBM2 | ecosystem: Host-associated > Fungi > Mycelium > Unclassified ... | reverse complement strand
GCTTTACGCAGGCGGAAGCAGTTCAGGGCATCAATGGTAACGATGCCTGCGGCATCCTGGCCACGGTGCTGCAGCACCGTTAACGCATCATAAATCGACTGGTTGACCGGCATAAAACCGGCGATCCCGACAATACCGCACATGTGGTCATTTCCTCATAAGCCGCAACCCCGGCTCAATTACCGGGGTAAAAAACTCGACGTGCTTTTCAGGTAGTCAAAAAACCACCTGATTATATAGCTAAACTGGGGAATCAGCTGGGACTGCTGCCAGTCCGGGCTTTTGGAAAAGCCGGTGAAGGTATCAAGGAAAAACAGCATGGCCGACACAATCAGTACGCCGCGTAATGCCCCGAAACAGACTCCCAGCACCCTGTCGGTTCCCGACAGGCCGGTTTTTTCAACCAGCGAGCCAATCACATAGTTGACTATCGCGCCGACAATCAGCGTGGCGATAAACAATGCCGCGATGGCGATTCCATTTCGAACCAGTTCGTCTTCAAAACCTGTGAACCAGACAGCAAGGAAGGAGTAATAATGACTGGCGACAAAAAATGCGCAACCCCAGGTGACGAGCGAAAGTGCTTCCCGAACGAACCCGCGGATCAGGCTGACAAGAGCCGAAAAACCAATAACCGCAATAATGACGTAATCTATCCAGACCATGAACTCTTCCAGCGACTGTGCCTCTGATCAGGCTGCATCCCTCTGCTGTCTGCCGCGTCGGCACGGGCAGCACAGGGACACAACCTGAGTTCGGGGCGAATTCTAACAGAAAAAGAAAACGTTTGCGTAGCTTTTCCTTAACCGTCCTGATGAAAACCGGGCGTGAAAAAAACCAGCGCAAAACCTGCAGAGATAACGGGAAAACAGGCTGGCCGACTCGTCCCGGCAACTGTTTGATTTACTTTGTTTTACGGGCTGCCGCCTCGCCTGAAACGGCACAACGACAGCCCGATTTCAGCGCCTGAAAGGCGCCGTCTCTTGCTGCGATAGCAACAGCCTAACGTGCGCTATAAGGCTTTACCACGCCGCTCAGTCCGGAGATGCCTTTCAGCTCGCCCACGGCGGCCTGCATCTTCGCTTTTGAAGCGTCCGGCCCGACATAAACGCGGGTAATCTGGCCCTGCACCGGCGTTGACGGCACCGTAAAGGCGCGATAGCCGGAAAGGCGCAGCGAGGCGACGATTTCGTTAACCTTAGCGGCGTTCTTCAGCGCCCCCAGCTGCACGACCCACGCCTGACCTGCCGGCGCGCTCTCCTGCTGTACGGGCTTCGGCTCCGGTTTCGGTTCCGGTTTGGTTTCCGGCTTCGCTACCGGCTTAGGTTCCCCCTTCGGCTTCTCTACGGGTTTTGGCTGCGCTTTGGGTTTTTCGACCGGTTTTTCCGTCACAACATGACTTACCGGCGGCGGCGACACCACGGTCGGCTGGTTGCCCGCCTGCGGCGCGGTAGAGCCGCTTTCAGCCTGCGAGGTATTTTCATTGGTCTGGCCCGCTATCGCCGTGCCCGCGCCTTCCGGCGGCTGGGCTGGCAGCGACTGCGTGACCGGCGGCACCATCTCCGTTTCCTGCTGATCGCCAGGTTTAGGCACCAGCGGGATCGCGGCGAACTCTTCTTTATAGTGCTTTTTCTTACCGTCCAGCAGGCCCGGCAGCACGATAACGCCCAGCGCCACGATGATCACCGTTCCGACCAAACGATTTTGAAACTTACTTGCCACTGCCACTCTCCGTTTCCATCGTTTCCATTACCTGCGCTACGGTGTGGAAAGAACCGCACACCAGCACGATATCCTGCGGCCCGGCCTGCCGCCGCGCCTGGTCAAACGCCGCCGCCACGCTGGCACAGGCCTGCGCGCCCGGCAAATGCGCCAGCAGCTGCTCCGCGCTTGCGCCTCGCGGCCCTGCCAGCGGCGCGCAGTACCAGTAGTCGACCTGCGGCGCCAGGCAGGCCAGCGTCCCGGCGATATCTTTGTCGTGCAGCATGCCGACCACCGCATGGACCTTTCCGGCTTTCGGCAGCTCGCCCAGGCGTTCGGCCAGGTAGCCAGCCGCATGAGGATTATGCGCGACATCCAGAATAATGCGCGGCGATTGTGCAACGGTCTGAAAACGACCGGGCAAAATCGCTTTGTCCAGCTCGTAAAGCGTGGCGTCATCAACTTTTAACGACGATGCGCGCAGCGCGGCCAGCGCGGTGGCGGCATTCGGCAGCGGCACCTGCGGCATCGGCAGGCCGTTCAGCGTGCCCTGCGCGTCGGTAAAGCTCCAGTCGTGCTCGCCAACGCGGTAAGACCAGTCGCGACCACGCTTCAATAACTGCGCGCCCAGCTTATCGGCCACTTCGCCAATGGTATGCGGCATATCAGGTTCGCCAACGATAGCAGGCTTGCCGCCACGAAAGACGCCCGCTTTTTCGCGGCCGATGCTTTCACGATCCGGGCCAAGCCAGTCGGTATGATCGAGCGCGATGCTGGTGATTACCGATACGTCGGCATCCACGATATTGGTCGCGTCCAGGCGGCCACCCAGCCCCACTTCCAGGATCGCCACATCAAGCTGCGCACGCTTAAACAGCCAGAGCGCGGAAAGCGTACCGTACTCGAAATAGGTCAGCGAAGTGTCGCCGCGCCCTTTTTCAATATCGGCAAATGAGGCGGTATGCTCCGCTTCGGCCAGCTCAAGCCCCTGAATGCGCACGCGTTCGGTATAGCGCACCAGGTGCGGCGAGCTGTAGACGCCGACGCGATAGCCGGCGGCCATCAGCAGCGTTTCCAGCGTCCGGCAGGTGGTGCCTTTGCCGTTGGTGCCGGCGACGGTAAAAACAAACGGAGCAGGTTTAAGAAGGTCAAGCCGTGCGGCGACGCGCTGAACGCGCGCCAGCCCGAGTTCGATAGCCTGAGAATGCAGATTCTCAAGATAATGAAGCCACGTGGCCAGAGGCGACGTGGCTTGAGGAAGAGTATCCATGTATCCCGTTCACAAGTTACGGTTCATTGGTGAAAGGGCGACGCGCGCCCTTTCGGACATCGGTCAGGCTTCAGGGCTTTGTGGCGCCTCTTCCACCTCTGGCACGCGCTCTTCCTGCGGCGCCGGCAGATTCATCATCTTCGCCAGCACGGAGGCGAGCTTAAAGCGCATCACCGGACGGCGCACGATCATGTCGATAGCGCCCTTCTCGATTAAAAATTCGCTGCGCTGGAAGCCCGGCGGCAGTTTTTCACGCACGGTCTGTTCGATCACGCGTGGGCCGGCAAAGCCAATCAGCGCTTTAGGCTCGGCGATGTTCAGATCGCCCAGCATGGCGAAGCTGGCGGAAACGCCGCCCATGGTCGGATCGGTCAGCACGGAGATATAAGGCAGACCGCGCGCCTGCATTTTCGCCAGCGCGGCGCTGGTTTTCGCCATCTGCATCAGCGACATCAGCGCTTCCTGCATACGGGCGCCGCCGGAGGCGGAGAAGCAGATCAGCGGGCAGTTGTCTTCCAGCGCCTGCTCAACGGCACGCACAAAGCGAGCGCCAACCACGGAGCCCATTGAGCCGCCCATAAAGGAGAACTCAAACGCGGCCGTCACAACTGGCATGCCGTGCAGCGTGCCTTTCATCACAATCAGCGCGTCTTTCTCGCCGGTGTCTTTCTGCGCCGCGGCCAGACGATCCTTGTATTTTTTGGAATCCCGGAACTTGAGCACATCTTTCGGCTCCAGCTCGCTGCCCAGTTCGGTCATCGAACCTTCGTCCAGCAGGCTGTGCAGACGGTCACGTCCGTGCATACGCATATGGTGATCGCATTTCGGGCAAACTTCCAGATTGCGTTCCAGCTCGGCACGGTAGAGAACCTGGCCGCAGCTGTCGCATTTGGTCCAGACGCCTTCCGGAATGCTGGCTTTGCGCGATGGGGTGATTGTGCTCTTGTTGAGAATTCTTTCAATCCAGCTCATTGATGACCTGTTATGTTGTTTATTGTGCTAAATCAGATACTTAACACAGATTATCGCCTGAGAATTAGGCGGTATTACATCATAAAACCGTTTTGCGCGCTACCAATTCGTCAACGGCCCGCGTTTCCCTTTTGCGCCACCGCGCACGGGCGGGCCGGGCTGTTTATTTATCATGTCGCGAAGCGGTCAGCAACGACCATAAAAACGTATTTTATGAGCAAAAGCATCAGGAAGGAACCCGCCCGCCGCCGCTGCCGGCGGACGGACGATAACAGAGAGGCTATTGCGGCTTCTGCTGACGCGCCGCGCGGCGATGACGTAACACTTCCACCACGCCTGGCAGAACCGAAACCAGAATAATAGCGACGATCAGATAGTGCAGGTTTTGCTGGATAGCAGGCAGGTTGCCAAAGAAGTAGCCGGCATAAGAGAACAGCACCACCCAAAGAATACCGCCCGCCACGTTGAACAGCGCAAAATGGCGATAGGACATTTTGCCCATACCGGCGACGAACGGCGCAAAGGTGCGGACTATCGGCACAAAGCGCGCCAGGATAATCGTTTTGCCGCCGTGACGCTCATAGAACTGATGCGTTTTATCCAGGTAGCTGCGGCGGAAAACTTTTGAGTTCGGATTGCTGAACAGCTTATTGCCGAACAGGCGTCCGATGGTGTAATTCACCGCATCGCCGACAATCGCCGCCACGCAAAGCAGCAGCGCCATCACGTGCACGTTCAGCGCGCTGTCCGGGATAGCCGCCAGCGCACCCGCCACAAACAGCAGCGAATCGCCGGGCAGGAAAGGCGTCACCACCAGCCCCGTCTCGCAAAACAGAATCAAAAACAAAATGGCATAAATCCAGACGCCATACTGTGCAACCATCGCCTGCAGATGCACATCAATGTGCAAAATAAAGTCGATGACGGTGTGAATCACTTCCATACAGGTTCCTTAATGCGTTAATCCTCGAGGAATAGCGGCCCCATCGGCGGACGGGGTAAATCATAACGTTCCGGGTAATCGACCGCGACCAGATAAAGCCCTTCGGCCCGCGCCGTTGCCGCCGCCAGCGTGCGATCTTTCGCCGCCAGCAGCTCGGCCATCCAGCTTTCCTGCTGATTTCCACAGCCTATTTCCATCAGGCTACCGACAATGTTGCGCACCATATGGTGCACAAAAGCGTTGGCTTTGATATCCACCACCACGTAAGCCCCGTGACGGCTGACATTAAGGTGTATGACGTTGCGCCAGGGCGTGCGCGACTGGCACTGCACCGCGCGAAAAGAGGTAAAGTCGTTTTCGCCCAGCAGCGCCTGCCCTGCCCGCTGCATTTTTTCCACATCCAGCGGATGGTAAAAATGCGTTACGCCGCCGTGCAAAATCGCCGGACGCAGACGACGGTTATAGATGACGTAACGATAGCGCCGCGCCGTGGCGCTGAAGCGGGCGTGAAAATCGTCCGCAACCGGCTTCACCCAGCGCACGGCGATATCGTCCGGCAGGTTGGCGTTGACGCCCAGCGTCCAGGCGGCATCTTTACGCAGCGAGGTGGTTTCAAAATGCACCACCTGGCCAGTACCGTGCACGCCTGCATCGGTTCGGCCTGCGCAGAACACCACCACCGGATGATCGGCCACTTTAGAGAGCGCTTTTTCCAGCTTCTCCTGCACGCTTCTGACTTCCTGCTGCCGCTGCCAGCCGTAATAGCGGCTGCCGTCATACTCAATGCCCAGCGCCAGTTTGTACGTTTGCGGCGCCGACATTACCAGAAGTACTCCTGTACCAGTTTCTCAGCGGTTTTCACCGCCATCAGCGCGCCGCCAAAGCGTACATTGTCCGCTACCGACCAGAATTGCAGCAGCTCCGGGATGCCGTAATCGTTGCGCACGCAGCCCAGGCTGAGCAGTGCGCTGCCCGATGCGTCGCCGACCTGCGTCGGATAGTCGTTTTCATCGGAAAGCGCGATATCTTCCGCCTGCATCAGCGCTTCGCGCGCCTCTTCCGCCGACATCGGGCGCAGGTTTTCCACGTGCACAATTTGCGCGTTGCCGTAAAAAACCGGCGCCTGAACGGTGGTGACCGAAATCGGCAGCCCTTCATCCTGCAGCACTTTACGCACCTGATCGATCAGGCGGCGCTCCTGCAGCACGCTGCCTTCGGCGTCCGGCAGCAGCGGCAGCATGTTGAAAGCCAGCTGGCGACCGAAGAAGTTCTCTTCCGCCGGCATCCCGTTCAGCAGCCGCGCGCTTTCGCCCGCCAGCGAGTCCACGGCGGCCTTGCCGTGTGCCGAAGCGGCAATCAGGCTGGTCACCTGCAAACGGCCCAGGCCCGCCTGATCCACCAGCGGTTTGATCGCGCAGAGCAGCTGGCTGGTGACGCTGTCGGCCACGCTGATGATATTGCGGTTGCGGTAGTCGGCCAGCACCTGCGGGTTCACGTCCGGCACCACCAGCGGTACGTCCGGCTCCAGCGCGAAAAGATCGCTGCTGTCGATCACCAGGCAGCCCGCGCTCGCGGCTTCTTCGGCATAGCGCGCCGAGGCTTCGCGACCGGCGGCGAAAAAGGCCAGCTGCACCTGCGACCAGTCGAACTCGCTGGCGTTGTTAACCAGCAGCGTTCTGCCTTCAAAACGCAGGTTTTCGCCCGCGCTGCGTTCGCTCGCCAGCAGATACAGCTCACCAACCGGGAACTGACGCTCGGCCAGTAATTCCAGTACTGCTCCCCCTACTGCGCCTGTCGCGCCCAGTAGCGCAATATTCCAGCCGTCAGACATGTTGGTTTACTCCAGATAATGTACATAAAAAACAGAGGGCGGTGACGACACCGCCCGACGATTCAGAATTGTTCGTAGCGGGCGTCGCGCCCTTACGTGGGGGCGCGCCGCCTGAAATTTTTAGCAATCGGCCTGCCAGTACGCGCTGAAACCCAGCGCCGACAGCAGCGTCGCGGTGCTTTCGCTATTGCACTGCACGCGCAGCGAAGACCATTCGCGACGTTCCAGATAATTTTTACGCAGGCGATCGAATTCACCCGGTACGGCCGCCACTTTTCGCAGCGGCGCGTCGTCGCGGCGCACATCATACACCAGATGCACCAGTCTTTTCAGCGTCGGCTGATCCAGCTCGCCGCGCAGCGTGATCTGACCAAACTCCGGCGCGGGCAGCAGGGTTTCCAGCGCCACCTGCTGCGGGTTGCCTAAAAACTGCGTCCAGGCTTCAAATACCTGGGTGGTGCCGCGCGCTTTCCCTTCCAGGGTGTAGCCCGCGATATGGGCGGTGGCGATATCCACTTTTTCCAGCAGCGGCAGGGAAAGCTCCGGCTCCGGCTCCCACACGTCCAGCACCACGCTGAGATCGCGGCGCGTTTCCAGCACCTTCAGCAGCGCCTGATTGTCCACTACCGGCCCACGGCAGGCGTTGATCAGAATAGCGTTGGGTTTCAGCGCCCGCAGCAGCGCCTCGTCGGCCAGATGCAGCGTTTTGTAGGCGCCCTGCTTAAACAGCGGCGTGTGGAAGGTCAGGATATCGGCTTCCGCCACCAGCTGTGAAAGCGGCAGGAAGTCCCCTTCGTCGCCTTGATCGGCACGCGGAGGATCGCAAAGCAAGGTGCGGATCCCCAGCGCGGCAAGACGAGCCTGCAGGCGCCCGCCGACGTTGCCGACGCCGACAATGCCGACGGTGCGATCTTTCAGCGCGAAGCCGTCGCGTTCCGCCAGCAGCAGCAGCGCAGAGAAAACGTATTCCACCACGGCGATGGCGTTACAGCCCGGTGCCGCCGAAAAAGCGATCCCCTGTTGTTGCAGAAAAACCTCATCAATATGATCGGTGCCCGCCGTGGCCGTGCCGACAAATTTTACCGGCTTGCCGTTTAACAGCTCCGCATTGACTTTGGTCACGGAGCGCACCATCAGGCCGTCGGCGTCATCCAGCTCGGTCTGCGGGACGGGACGGCCGGGAACGGCTACTACATCGCCCGTGCGGCTAAACAGTTCGCGCGCATAGGGCATGTTTTCATCAACAAGAATTTTCACAATCGGGGTTCCTGCTCGGTAACAGTGAGGGGCGTTATTCTGCCATAAAGCCGGGAAAGGGATAAGCCCGTGGTGCGGCGAGCCAATAAGCCGCCCTATTTAAAGATCATTTTTGCATAAGGGTTTTTGCGACAGGCCGCCAGCCGCTGGTAAAATGCCAGGCTAACACGTAAGTCCGTAACGGCCAGCGTTAAATGATTGAGTCCTTGAAGCATTATCGGCTACTGATTGATGCGCGTAATCAGCACGCGGGTGTTGTGACAGGCTTTGTCCTGACACACTTCGCTAAACCACAGCTGGCCGCTGTCGCCCACCATTACGCCCTGATCCCTGGCGAACAGATCTTCATATTTCTGCGCGATAATGACGCGGCTTAAATCAGGCGTGAATACGCTGCCGTAGTGCTTCTTTAACATTGCCGCAGTGCGATAGGTTTTCGCTTTCCCTTTTAAACCGACCTCAAGCGGATAAGCAATCATCGTCGCCACTTTGGCTTTGTCTTTTGCCGCCACCGCCTGTTGCAGTTCGCCAAGAAAATCCTGGTATTTCTGATGGGAGCCAAACAGAAAATCCAGACGCTGATCCACTTCCTGAGCCGTGGCTGCATAAGCGTTCCCCATGCCGAGAAACAGGGATAGCAGCAGAATAGCCAGCCGGGTATACATAAAATTCTCCTTGAAAAGCGGCCTGTGCGCCGCGCTAACTTTAGGCTTAAGTCGGCAGCCACGTCAAAGACAGAGCGCGGTCAAGGGCGATCGAAAATGGCCGCCAGCGACGCCTCTTCCAGCTGTTGATACAGCGAAAACTCGTCGATAACCGCGCAGCCCAGCGCCTGCTCAAAGGCCAACTGATTGGGATGGCCCTTGCCCGCTGCTCCCCTTTCGCTGCCCAGGTTCGACTGGAAAATGCCCGCGGCGCTGACCGGCAGAAAATCTTCATAAACCACTGGCCTGGCCTCTATGGTGCCGTCGTCGATCAGGCTTTGCAGCTGCTCACGGCTGGCCTGCTCTGGCAGCGTCGCGCCCGCCGACAGCCGATAGCTAAAATAGCCCAGCTTCTGCCGACGCAGCTCGTGCATATCATCCGGGAAAGCGGCAAAGTTCGCGGCCAGCCCGGCGGCTTTATCCCCCGCCGTCGGCTGTTGCAAAAGCCGATCGTAAAGCGCACGGCCTGCGGGCGTCAGCGCCAGCCCGCGCTGCTCGATTTCACCAAAGCGCGCGGTGTGCCTGCCCTCGCTGTTGTCGGTAAAGGTGATTTTTTCGCTCAGCGCCTTAAAGCTGGTCTGACGCAGCAGAATGGGCACGCGACGCGGCGGCGGCCCTTCAATGCTCTCTTTCGGCACGATCTGATAAGCGGGCATCTGCCGCTGCACGGCGTCAATATCCAGCGTGCGCGGCGTAAGGTGGTTAATGTGCGGCCCTTTAAAAGAAACCACGTCCGCAATCAGGCGGTGCTGATCCAGCAGCGACTGATAAGTTGCCCCGTCCACCTGCGCTTCGCTGTGCCACTGAAAGGTTTTCAGCGCTTCGGCGACAAACTCATCCGCCTGTGCGGCGGTTAAGCCTTGCTGAGCATGGCCGATCTCAAGCAGTTCCAGCAGACGCGGCGTAAAGATATTCCGCTGGTCGAGGATCTGGCTCACCTTCTGCTTCAGTCCGTCATCATCGATCAGCTCCAGGCGCAGCAGCGAGGTAAACACGCGGAAAGGATTATATTGCAGCGAACGCGCGTCGACGGGGCGGAAAGCGGTAGCGTGCACCGGCACGCCTGCTGCAGAAAGATCGTAATAGCTGACCGGATACATGCCCATTACCGCAAACAGTCGGCGCATGGTCGCCAGCTCCTGCGCTTTGCCAAGGCGGATAGCGCCGTGCCGTTCAACGGCCAGCCGGTTCAGCTCCGGCGCGCTGTCGGCGTCCGTAAAGGTCTCGGGATGGGCCTGCAAATAGCGGGCGTTCACCTCTTTCACTAACTGCAACAGCGTGCGGTACTGCGGCACTTCCTGCTGGTACATCAGCGACATCGCTTTGGAAAAGGCGTCGCGGATCGCATCGGGTGAACTAAACCGGGTCATAGTCTGGCCTTATGATAGAGGGCGCCTAAACAGCGAAAGCCTTTCTTCAAGCATAGCGCCCGGCGGCCGGTTATTCGCCCTGTTTTTCGCCTGTTTGCGCAGCGGGCCGGCAGCTAGTCCGCAGCCAGCTTGCAGCCACTAACAAAGCCATTCGCAGGAATGGCTCAGACTGCTGACAAAGCCAGAGGGTTCGTACGGCCTGGATTTTTTGCCGCGAAACGGCAGCTTCACAGCAGCAGAGGCTGAACGGCCAGCCGTTCGCGCATGGATGCGCGAAACGAGCCCCCGTGGACGAGTTGTTCCGGCCTCCGCTGCTTTTCACCGGCCTGAACGCGACTTGATGACAGAGGATGATTTTGTCAGCAACCTCCGTTAACGCATCGTTTGCACCGCGCGAGGCTGCATTTTGCCGCTGCCGATTTTTTGCGTCTGCGCCGTGCGCCTGCGCGTGACAATAAAACTCAGCATCAGCACGATAGCGGCCACGGCGGCGGTCATCAGCGTTTCATAACGATAATCGGGCGAAATAAACATATAGCCCAATACCACCAGAATAATGCCGATGGTAAACAGCGTCAGCCACGGAAACAGCCACATCTTAAATTCCGGCGTCCGGCCGCTGCGTTCCAGCCTGCGGCGCATAATCAGCTGGGAAACGGCGATAACCAGATAGACCAGCAGCGCGATGGCGCCGGTGGTGGAAAGCAGAAAGTCGAAAACCCTGCCGGGAAAAGCGTAGTTAGCGAAACAGCCTGCAAAACCGGCCAGAGTTGAGCTGAGTACGGCAACGCGGGGCACGCCGCCGGCGGAAATTCGCGCGCCGGCCTGCGGCGCATCACCACGCTGCGCCAGCGAGTAAAACATGCGGGAGGCGGTATACAGCCCGGAGTTCATGCAGCTGCATACGGCGATAAACACTACCGAGCTGACCAGGATACCCGCGCCCGGCAGATGCAGCACGTTCAGCGCGTATTGAAAGGTTCCCTGTTCTTTCAGTTGTGGATCGTTCCAGGCGACCAGCGACACCACCAGGAAAATCGACAGCAGATAGAACAAGGCAATACGGTAAACCACCAGGTTAGTCGAGCGCCGGATCTGCTGCCCCGGATCCTTTGTCTCGGCGGCGGCAATGGTCACGATTTCCGCGCCAAAGAAGGAGAAGATGGTGATCAGCACGCCGGAAAGCACCGCGCCGCCGCCGTGTGGCATAAAGCCGCCGCTATCCCACAGGCGCGACACGCCGCTGACGTGTGCCAGAGGCCAGTAGCCCGCGACCGCCGCGATGCCCACCGCGATAAAAGCCAGGATAGCCACCACTTTAATCAGGGAAAACCAGAATTCAAACTCGCCGAAGTTTTTCACGTTGAAAAGATTGGTGCAGGTCAGCAGAGTCATAATAGAGAGTGTGTAAACCCAGGCGGGCACGGCGGGTAAAGCGGTATGAAGGATGTTCGCGCCGGCTATCGCCTCCACCGGGATCACCAGCACCCAGAACCACCAGTAGAGCCAGCCAATGGTAAAGCCTGCCCAGGGGCCAAGCGCCCGTGAAGCGTAGGTGGAAAAGGAGCCGGAGTCAGGCTGCATAACCGCCATTTCTCCCAGCATTCTCATCACCAGCAGCACCAAAAAACCCGTTAATATATAAGAAATTAAGATAGCCGGCCCTGCGGTGGCAATGGCGCTGGCAGAGCCGATAAACAGACCGGCGCCGATAATCCCGGCGATGGAAATCATGGTGACCTGGCGACTGGATAACCCATCGCCCAGCGTGGATGGCGGTTTTGCTGAATAACTCATCGTAATTCCTGCCTTAGCGTAGTGGACGTTAGCGCTTAGCTCGTGCAAATTCCTTTTTTCAGTTTTGCCGTCATAAAACTGTCATTTCCTGAATTAATTCTGGACGTTGCCGAAAAAGGAGTAAAAGGCTTCAGGCCGTTTTGCCATAGCCTTTTCTTATTTCCGCCTGGAGGGTTTTACGCGGTGACGCTTTACTATGCAGAGAAGAGGCAGGAGAAAAATCAGGCTGCGGTAATAAAGGTTATTTATTTGTAGCCGCAGACGGGTACACTCTCGGCTCTTATTACTGATTCAGGCTCGACAATGAATTTTCTTTATCCTTTGATGGCGGTGTTGATCTGGTCGTTTAACGCCATCGTCAGCAAAGTCTCGGCGAACGTTATCGATCCTGCCGCTATTTCCTTTTATCGCTGGCTGATAGCGCTGGTGGCGCTGACGCCCTTCGTGCTGCCTGCGGTATGGCGCAATCGGACGCAGGTCAGGCAGCAGTGGTGGCGGCTGCTGACGCTGGGTCTGCTCGGCATGGTGCTTTATCAAAGCCTTGCCTACTATGCCGCGCACAGCGTCAGCGCGCTTTCGATGGGTATTCTGGTTTCGCTGATCCCTCTGCTGACCGTGCTGATCAGCATTGTGCTGCTGAAAGTGGCGCCCACGCTGGGCATTCTTATCGGCAGCGTGCTCTCTTTTGGCGGGCTGGTGTGGCTGATTAGCCAGGGCAGTCCCGAACGGCTGCTGACGCAGGGCATGGGCACGGGCGAGCTGATGCTGTTTGCCGCTTCCACCTCTTACGCGCTGTATGGCGTGCTGACCCGTCGCTGGGCGATCCCGCTGCCAAACTGGCAAAGCCTGTACGTGCAGATTGTGTTTGGCGTCATACTGCTGCTGCCGGCCTTTTTACTGGCAAAAGACGTGGCGCTGAACGCGCATAACCTGCCGCTGGTGCTGTTTGCCGCGCTTCCGGCTTCTATTCTTGCGCCGTTTTTATGGATCCAGGGCGTGATGCGCATGGGCGCCAGCACCGCCTCGATTTTTATGAATCTGACGCCTGTCTTTACAGCAGTTATCGCCGTGCTTTTTCTGCATGAAAAGCTGCACAGCTATCACTTTATCGGCGGCGGCGTCACGTTATGCGGCGTGATCCTGGCGCAGCGGCTGCGTACGCCGCTGCGGATCGGCAAAACAGCGCGCGCGACGGCGGATCCCTGAAAAATAATCCGCCGCGCGGCGCGCCGCTACTACCTATCGCGTAACGGGATTGTTATCATAGCCAATCCCCCTTTTTTCCGGCGCTTTCCGGACAGTGTTGAGTTAAGGATTTTGCCATGCAACCTCTTAATGGCCCAGGCGCGCCATTACCCGGCGAACGAGCGACGGTCGCTGATACCGGCCGAACCGGACCGGGCGATCAGCCGCTGACCCCTGCTCAGCGCACCACGCTGGAAAGGCTGATTGTCAAAATCATGTCGCTCAGTTCGCTAAAGGCCCCGGAGCTATGGGCCGGACTGCGTCATGAAGTGGGCGTGAAGAACGATGCCGGTCTGCTGGCGCGTCATTTTCCGGCGGCGGAGCAGTTTCTTAATACGCGGCTTGCGCAGGTGCAGAACACGCACGCGACCCGACAGCTGTTTCAGCAGCTGAGCGATTTGCTGCCTGCGGGCAATAATCGCCAGGCGGTGAGCGATTTTATCCGGCAGCAGTTTGGTCATACGGTGCTCAGCTCGCTGAATCCCGATCAGCTGCGACAGGTGCTGACCATGCTGCAAAATGGCCAGATGGCGATCCCGCAGCCGCAGCAGAACCGCGTCACCGATCGCTCGCTGCTGCCTGCGGAGCACCACGCGCTCAATCAGCAGGTCGCTCGCCTGGCTGCCGTTACCGGCGAACAGCCGGTGAAGCTGTGGACTTCCGTGCTGAAGGTGGTCAACCTGCACAGCGGCGATCCCATTCCTTCACGCCTGTTCCCGCTGCTGACCCAGTATCTTCAGGTTAGCCAGACGCTGAGCCAGCAGCCTGCCCCGACGCTGCATACGCTTCTCGCCTCGCTGAAGGTGCCTTCCGATCATGCAGAGCAGCGCATGCTGGAAGAGGCCAGCCAGCAGCGCTTCCAGCTGCCGCCGCAGGCGATCCTTACCGCAGCCCAGGCGCAGGATTTGATGAATCTGCTGTTTGCGCGGCGGGCCGAACGGCTGAAGGAGATGCCGCTGGCCGACAGCGAGATCCATCCGCAGCCGATTATTTCCGGCTACGTGCCGCCGGTGCTAAGGCCGCTGGCGACGCGTCCGGCCGTAACCGCTTTTGCCGCGCTGGTGCTGTTTATTTTTCTGCTGTGGCTGTTCCTTTAGGCTTAACAGCCGCACGCCTGTAAATCCTGTTGCGGCCAGCTGCCCGCTTCTTCTCCTTGCGCGACCGGATGACGGTCGCGCAGCCAGAAATCCAGCCCGCCAATCAGCTCTTTAACCCGCAGTCCCGCCGAGGCCAGTTTCCATGCGCCTTTGGTCGAGCCGTTGCAGCCAATGCCGTCACAGTAGGTCACGTAAACTTTGCTGCCGTCCAGCGCCGCCAGCGTTTCTGCGCTCATGGTGCGGTGAGGAAAGCTTATCGCGCCGGGAATATGCGCGGCCTGATACTGCTCTGCCGCACGGGTATCGATCACCACGATATCGGTAATGCCGTTGGCGAGATCCTGCGCCAGATCCCAGGCATCGCTGTAGTAAGCCAGCTTTTCGCGTAGCCATGCTTCGCTGCGTGCGGCGTCAGGCGGTGGAAATTGTAAAACGGCGGACAGGGTCATCATGTGTACTCCTTTGCTTAAGGTCTGCCTGATGATAGGGTAAAACGGCCTTAAAAAGGATACCCATTTTAATCAGGTGATAAGACCATTATGCCGCTGACCAACGTGCCCTTAATCCAGCTGTTCGCCTCGCAGCAGGCCCGCACCCGACGGGACAGGCTATGCGCCGCCTTGCGTCAGCTCATCACCGATGGCACGCTGCGGCAAGGCGAGCGGCTACCCTCTTCCCGGCTGCTTGCCGTCGATCTGTCGCTGTCCCGAGTGACGGTGGAAGCGGCCTATGCGCAGCTGGAAAGCGAAGGCTGCCTGCTGCGGCACAGCGGCAAAGGCACTTTCGTCGCCGCCGATCTGCCGGTGCCGCGACGCCCCACGCCAGCGTCATCGACAGCGGCTCCCGCGCTCTCGTCACGCGGCAGCAACATTGTCGCCTCTGGCGGCTGCGACGATCCGCTTTTTCCCCTGGCTTTTGCCGCCGGTTCGCCGGATCTGCGGGCTTTTCCTCACGCTATCTGGCGGCGGCTGGTGGCGCAGCGGCTGCGCCATACGCCGGAAAAAATGATGGGCTATGGCGCGCCGCAGGGGCTGGCTGAACTGCGTGAAGCGGTGGCGCGTTATCTTGCCCAGGCGCGCGGCGTGCGCTGCGATGCCGGACAAATTATCATCCTGACCAGCTCTCAGCAGGCGTTGCAGATGCTGGCGATGCTGCTGTGCGATCCGGGCGATGCCGTCTGGCTGGAAGAGCCGGGCTATCGCGGCGCTTATCATGCTTTCAACAGCGCGGGCGCGACCATCGGCACGCTGGAGCTGGACGACGAGGGCGCAAAAATACCCGACCGGCCGGCGGCGAAGCTGATCTACCTGACCCCATCCCATCAGTATCCCACCGGCGCGACCATGAGCCTGACGCGTCGTCTGGCCTGGCTGGCGTACGCGCGCGCCCACGGTAGCTGGCTGATTGAGGATGACTACGACAGCGAATTTTATTACGGCGCACAGCCTGCGCCCGCGCTTCAGGGGCTGGATAAGGCCGGGCGCGTGCTCTACCTCGGCACCTTTTCCAAAACGCTGTTCCCTTCCCTGCGGCTGGCTTATCTGGCGGTGCCGCCCGCGCTGGTTGACGCCTGCTGCCGGATGCGCAGCGTGATGGACGGACACAGCGCGCAGCTGATGCAGGCGGTGACGGCGGATTTTCTCGATCGCGGCCATTTTCAGGCGCATCTGCGGCTGATGCGCAAACTTTACGGCAGCCGCCGCGAACTGCTGCTGACAGAGCTGGCGACAAAGCTGGGAGACAGGCTGCATCCGCTGAGCCACCAGCATGGGCTACAGCTGACGGCCACGCTGCCGGACGGCGGCGAAGAAAAATTAACGCGTCAGGCTTTGCAGGCAGGCCTGGTGCTGCCGCGCCTGTCGCCCCTGTATCAGGGAGATGCACGGCAGGAAGGCTGGCTGCTGGGTTTTTCCGCCCTGGCGCCAGCAGAGATTGTCAGCGCGGTGGAAAAGCTGGCCCGTGTTTTTTCAGGCTAACGGCTTCCGCTTTCTCACGCGTTTTCTGACTGACGCGGCCTTCGCCATTCAGCCCGCGCGAAACGGTGGATGTCCCTGCGCCCTCAGCCGGGCGATATGCCTGATGGTCATCCGGCTATCAACGCTTCTGTGATTACGGCGGAGTGGGAAGGTTAACGTATTTGACGCTAACGCCTGGCCTTACGGCATGGCTGCTAACTTTTGTCCCTGGCGAGGCTTATCTTATACATCGGCATACTGCGGCCATAAAAAAAGGATGCCCTTGCGGAGCATCCTTTTTTGAAATTGCTTACTGATTACAGCTTGCGCATCACCAGCGTGGCGTTGGTGCCGCCGAAGCCGAAGCTGTTGGACATCACGGTAGTCAGCTGCTGCTCGGTTGGTTTGGTCACGATGTTCAGACCTTCCGCCGCCGGATCCAGCTCTTCAATGTTGATGCTTGGCGCGATAAAGCCGTGCTCCAGCATCAGCAGCGAGTAAATAGCTTCCTGCACGCCCGCCGCACCCAGAGAGTGGCCGGTCATGGCTTTGGTGGCCGACATCGCCGGCGTGTTGTCGCCGAAGACTTCGCGGATGGCGCCCAGCTCTTTCACATCGCCTACCGGCGTAGAGGTGCCGTGCGTGTTCAGATAGTCAATCGGCGTATCCAGGCCGTGCATAGCCAGACGCATACAGCGTGCTGCGCCCTCGCCTGATGGCGCTACCATGTCTGCGCCGTCGGAGGTGGCGCCGTAGCCAACCACTTCTGCGTAGATGTGCGCGCCGCGAGCCAGCGCGTGCTCCAGCTCTTCCACAACAACCATGCCGCCGCCGCCTGCGATAACAAAGCCGTCGCGGCTGTTGTCATAGGTACGGGACGCTTTTTCCGGCGTTTCGTTATATTTGGTGGACAGCGCGCCCATCGCATCGAACTCGCAGGACATTTCCCAACACAGCTCTTCGCCGCCGCCTGCAAATACCACATCCTGTTTGCCCAGCTGGATCTGCTCAACGGCGTTGCCGATGCAGTGTGCCGAGGTCGCGCAGGCGGAGCTGATGGAGTAGTTTACGCCGTGGATTTTGAACGGGGTCGCCAGGCAAGCGGAAACGCCGGACGCCATCGCTTTGGTCACCATATAAGGGCCGACGCCGCGCAGGCCTTTGGCGCGCATTCCGTCAACGCTGGCCACCTGGTTGATCGGCGAGCCGCCGCCGGAACCGGCCACCAGACCCACGCGCGGGTTGTTCTGGTATTGTTCAACGGTCAAACCGGAATCTTTTACCGCTTCCAGCATAGAAATATAGGCATAAATGGACGCATCACTCATAAAACGCAGGGTTTTGCGATCGATGAGGCTGGAGATTTCGTCTTTATCGAGTTTGACGTTGCCCCAGACGTGACTACGCATACCGGAATCTTTCAGCTCCTGAGAGAAGGTAATGCCGGAGCGGCCTTCACGCAGGGATGCAAGGACTTCCTGTTGGTTATTACCAATGCTGGAAACGATACCCAGGCCAGTAATCACTGCACGTTTCATTCAATACCTCGTTAACTACTTATATTAGGATTCGACACGCACTTTAGCG
>Ga0157358_1000412_pt1 | contig 17735 bp, 14 predicted proteins | sample AttcapACBM2_FD_111484 | JGI IMG/M metagenome (GOLD analysis project Ga0157358, IMG submission 111484) | Fungus gardens microbial communities from leaf cutter ant in Botucatu, State of São Paulo, Brazil - Atta capiguara ACBM2 | ecosystem: Host-associated > Fungi > Mycelium > Unclassified ... | reverse complement strand
TTTTTTTCTCTTTATATTTTCTCTCTCTTCTGTTCCTTCTTTTTCTGCTTCTGCCATCCTGGCTTTGTCTGCTTTGTATTTCACTACTTTCTATATTCATCTGGACATCTCATTATTTTCACCTCTTCTGTCTTTCAATTAATTTCTGGATTGTAGCATGTTAGTTATAGCATCTCCAATATCACACTCTATTTTTGTCCTCTTATTATATTTATCTCCATTCACTCCTTATGTCCTTTGTAAAACAACTCTACCTCTACTATATGCTTGCTTGGTCCTTTATGATTAAAGATACCATTCATATTTCTTACATAAATCTGTCTCTTTAACATCTTCTTTTTCTCTTCTAATTCTTTATACTCCCTCTTCCTTTCTTCTTTTCTTTTTCTCATTTTCTTTACTTTATCTTTTATTTTTTATTTTTTCAATTTTGTTAATAAGGTTCTCCAGCAATTTCTTCATTATTTCTCCTTGTTTTACTACTTGCTCCAACAATCTTATCACTTCTTTTCCTGCTATCTTTCTTCTCAATTTATTCACATCTATTCTGCCAAGTATTTTTATTTTCATAGTGTTTGACAATCTAAATGATATTCCTACAAGTTCTTCTATAAGTGCTAGCTGATATTCTTCTTACCTGACCTCATACTATCTACTGACTATCTATCTACTACTCTACTAACTACTACTACTCTAATAAACACTGGCTATTATCCCTAAGAAGGAAATCTCTACTCTAGATATTTCCTTACTAGACTGTTACAAACTTTATTCAGCTTGTATCTTTATAACTAGTAGACTAATTTTCACAAACTAAGTTGCACTAGAAAACCCCAAATAAGGGCTATCCACACATATGTGGGATGTACAAAAGTGACAACAAACAATCAAGATATCAGACCATCAGTAACTGTAGAAGTTTTGTTGGCTATTATCTCATGAATAGCTGGATAAATTCACATGATCAAACTTGCATTGAAAAGTATTCATCAAACTGTTTCCAATGATATATGGTATATCTCATAGCAATAAGTATTAATAGAAATACAAGTATATTAATATAGTAACATAATTAGTTACCTTCTAAAATTAGCCTAACAGCTGCTATAACAGATGACAGCTCCAATTAGGTACAATTTTTAATTATGTAATGGAAATAGCTTGTGTATAGACTATCACTCTTATATATATATCTCTGTGTCTGAGAATTAAACCTCAGACTTAACAACATTAATTATTATTAATTATTATCCCTTATTCTTATTGACATCTATATTGATCTTCATCATCATTGTGTTATATGTTAAGTTCACCCATTCCAAAAATACATCTCTGTAGCAACAATACAACAACTCAGATATCCAGTCTTCCATGATAGAAATACTTCTATATAATTTGGCCTTCCATAGTAAAGTTTCCCTATCTGATCCCTTTCAGTGTTTCATTACTAAAACCTTCACTCAGGACAATGTACTAAAACCTCCAGCATCTTCTATAAATCTAACTTGTATATAAGACTAGTAGTTACACTGTAATTTACTAATCTGATAATCAACAAAGATAAGCTTCTATTAAACTCAATCTCCAGTGTTTAATGGCAATATACCAACATTAGTACTTACCCTCCTTTTAGACTTCTTTCAATTTTCTAAAATTGCAACTATATGACAAACAAGCAGCATAATATATAAGCTAAAGCTAAGGTTATTCTGATAGGTTTACATCATTGAGCTCCTAGCAAGGAGTTTTACATACTCTATACATCTCCAAGCCAATCCTGCAGACTTTTGCCCTTTAGTGTGAACTATACCTAATACATTGTCATCATTATTGAACTTCTAAATCACTCCTAAATCTCTGAGAGTGCACCTATGATTCAGATATTATAAACAAGTAAATAGTTCATTTTGTAATACTAGACAACTATATATGAGATGGCATATAGTAATATATTCTTGGAATACAATAAAGTAGTTAGAGTATTAATCAAAGAAGATCTAAAACAAAAGTCAAGAATACTAATAAAACCATCACTACAAACTATACTATTTACTTTCTTAAGATAATGACATATGCCAAGTCCACTCATCTGGAAAACATATCCCCATGGTATACTCCTTGTCAACAGCTAATCCAAATAAAGCCTGCCTTCTATGGTGGCCACCTTACTCACAACACACCTCACAGCAGTGATGCAATTATCCAGATATTCTGTCTTTCATAATGAAGATACTCCTATTCAACTTGGTCTTCTATGGTGGAGTCACTCCTGTCAGTGTCTCAACACTGAAACCTCCACTCAAGGTAATAGAGACTACACCACTGAAACCTCAAGCATCTTCTATAGTATAAACTTATATATAAGACTAGTAGTTACATTGTAATTTGCTAGTTTGATAATCAACGAAGATAATTCTTATTGAACTCAATCTCCAGTGTTCAACAGTGACATACCAAATCAGCACTCATGTCAGAGTTGAAGATAGTGAACTCTAATTCTTTTTCTTTTTCTTTTCTACTTTCTTTTCCTTCATTTTCTATTTTGGGAACTTAGAGTTAGGGTTAGCATGATATCACACTGTCACAAACTGTCACATATCACATGATGCAGTCACATTTATGGTCACATGACCATATGTTACATTGGAAGGACATAGAAGGTTCTGAAAGAATAATGTCATATAGTATGTATAACATATATTAATCTTAAGGCAAATATATGGCTGTTTAGGGTAGGCTAGAAGTAGAGTAGCATGGACCATGGGGTTTTAGTATATAAGGTAGACAATCCTGTACAGAGTTCTCTATCAAGTTCTCTTGTGTTAACCCAATATAAGGTTCATTCACTTGTCCAACTCTAAGGACTTGAGTTTGTAACAACTCACTCCCAACTTGGACTTCTTTCTCTTATCTGAAATTGTGACCATATGGCAGACAAATGGTGCAGCATATAAGCTGAAGCCAAGGTTATTCCACAAGTTAACATATCTCCAAGACCATCTCACAGACTTTTACTCCTAGTATGAACCACACCTAACAGATAAGTTGTATTTTTCAATTACAAAAACTAATAAGTAGCAAGTTAAGAGACAAGGATTATTTATAGAAGATACAGAGATCTAGAAGCAGATTAAATTGACCAGCATCTTGTTTGAAGACTTATTTTATACCTAAGTTACTTAATAGGTTAAAAAAGAGAAAGATCTTGACATTTCAATAAGATAAATTCTGCTCTTTAGAAAGCTAAGAAAGACTGTGGTATTGAGCAGAACTTGCAAAGTTCTACAGTACAATGAATAACAAGAATGCCTACAAGTATACATTGGGATGACATCTAAAAAATTTGCATAAGAACAAAATAAAATATTAGGTAGTGTAAGTCATTGTCTTTAATATAGGACTAGGTGGAGATGATCAAAGTTCTAGATATTTGTATTGGAGTCATAGAAACTTCACAAGTATAAGTAGGTAAACAGAACTTAACTTGGAATAGATAATTACTCATTAATTATCCCTATCTGTTTCTTTGCATAGAAAGATTGTAATAAACCTTTAGCATAAAGCTACTACTCAAGAAATAACAAGTACACTACTAAAACACTACTCAATTAAACAATGAGTACATCTAGGTATTGGCTTAGGCCCTGTCAACACTATTCATAACAGTCTTATAGTGAATGCCACTTACTTTTTAAGCCTAGAGTCTGGCTATATAGAGTTTGTGATGATTGACTGTGCTAGTCACACACTGAGGATGAATAAAGAGTAAGAAAAAGGAAACCACATAATATAGTGTTCCTAAGAGTAATCAAGTTCTACTATTATGGCAATTACCTACCAAAAACAGTCAATAACACACTAAGCAGTCTTGTATTACAAAGAATCTTGTAGAAATCATAAGAGAGCTTGACAAGAAGTTTCCAATGTATCAATCATGAAATAAACATGTCATAGACATATATCTTGACATTATTCTTTCTAGTTCTTTTTATAACATTCTAGGCCTATAATATCATGTAACTACAGTTATGTATCTCTTCATTGTCCAAGAAATATAAAGAAAAATAAAAATCAAGTCAAAGAACAAAAATAAAATGAAAAAAAAATATAAGAGTCTAAGTATACATACTATAACAGATGCTTTCATAATATAAGGCAGAGATACTAATATTATACCCTCAAAGAGAGAAGAGCTAGAAAAAGCTGTTACAACCTGGATAAGAATAATAGGTAAGAAAGTGTTAGAGTCCTAGTAAGAGATGCCTAAAATCTTCAGAAAATAGGCAAGCAAGACTCTATCTTAGTGGTCTTACTGAGACCAGTAGTTTTCTTCAGCCACTGCTTAATCACTTTCAGCTCTGCTACTAAAGCAATAGAATTAATAAATATGGACATACTATTCTTATTAGAAATGCAAAGATTGGACTCTATTTTATTTTTCTTCTCTTTTTTCTTTTCTGCTCCTCTCAGTCTATTCCATTTTTAGAACTAGGGTTAGGGATCAGTGGGATGTCACAGGTCACACTGTCACATAATCACATGCCATAATGAAAAACAGTAGAAGGTTCTAGAAGAAATAACATCATACCATGTATTATACACATGGTAGCCTTAAGGTTCTGGAAAGATGACATCATACAACATGCTTAACACATGTTGGTCTTAAGGCAAACACATGGTCATTTAGAGTAGGCTAAAGTAGTAGTAGTACAGACCATGAGATTTTAGTATATAAGAGATAAACCCCTATAAAATATGAGATAGCAATCATAACAGTAGGCTTTAGTGCAAACACATGGTTATTTAGGGTAGGCTAAAGTAGTAGTGCACAGACCAGTAGTCTAAGGTACAGAGTTCTCTATTAAGTTCTCTTGTGTTAACTGTTACGATCTTAGAATCTTAGAGTGGGTTAAGAAAAGGAATCTTGTATAGGATTTATACAAGAGAACTCAATAGAAAACTCTGTACTGGACTGTCTACCTTATATACTAAATCTCTATAGTCCATACTACTACTACTTTAGCCTACCCTAAATGACCATGTGTTTATCTTAAGATCAGGATGTGTTATACATACTGTATAACATTATCCTTCCAGAATTTTCTATATTATGGAACACTTTGGACACTGACAATTTTTCCTTTCTTTTATTTAATTTCTCTGATTTTATATTAATTTTATGTTCTTTTCCCTTTTTGATTTTCTTTTGGACAATGAAGAGGCACGTGACATTGCAGTCACATGACATGTCACATGATGTGATGTCATAGGCCTAGAACAGGGTAAAAGAATCTGGAAGATGATATTAGGGTACATGGTATACACATAGTGACCTTGAGTAAAACATGAAGTGGATATAAGGAGGAAGCATGGATATAAGGGCAGGTTTAATTATTAGTAGCACAGACCAGGTGTAACTTATATAAATAGGGTAGCAATACAGCGGGGACTCCTTGTCAAGTTCTCTTGTAATCCCCACTTGATATCCTACTGAGAGATTTACTGCCTTGTATAATTATTGGTCTTTGTGACTAATAGTTGCCACAACATTCTACTTCCTTCTATTGCTACCTTGTGACCTATGAGTGTTACTGTAACTGTGTCATGTGACTTGGTGACAGTGTGATAGTAGTATCATGCCAAAACCCTAACCCCAGTTTCTAGAATAAAAGATAAAAGAAAAGAAAAGAAAAGAAAAATAAAGTCAAAAGAAACTTGGGTCCAAACTTTTTAAGTCTGACATTAACCCCAATACAAGGTTCTATTCATTGATCAACTCTAAGGTCTTTGAGTTGTAACAATTCTATGTCTTGTAAACAGACTCTACTCTGAGTTTAGAGCAAGCCTCAATTAAGCCCTTGTTATAGGATTCAACTGCCAAAGCAGCATTGGTTACAATAATCTCTGTAACAAGAGAATCAAGTAAGATTAGGGCCTGCTATCTAGTAGGCTCATAAGTCATTATTTTGAGTATACTTGAGGCATTGGGACAGCTGACACTTCTTTGAAAAGTATCTGTACTATCTAGGCTGGTCTGATGCATAAAAATGATTATAGCTTGAGGGAGATTAGGAAATATCTCCTTAAGCTGTAACAAGCATAAAAAGTCCTTATGAGATGAGACAGAAGCAAACCTTGCAGCTTGCTGAATAATATTAGTCTTTATAGCCTGAGTAAATGATTTGACCTTGGACTTAGGTTTGGAGGTCAAGAGAATAGAAGGAGATGCCATCTAGGGCTTAATAGTCTTATAGTTTGTTATAGCTAGACTAGGTATCATAGTTGAACTAGAACATGTTATTTCAGCTTTTGGAAAGAGGAGAAGCTTATAAAATAAGCAATATCTTGCTTCTAGAGTTAGAGAAAGACATAGAAGAAAGGAAAGAGACTTTGTCCTTTCTTTTATACTTTTTTATTAGAGACTAGAGTGAAAGCAACTTCTTCAACCTCTGGTATATCAACAGCCATTCCAATATCAGAAGAGAATATTGGAATAGAATTAGGACTATAGATAGTTCTTATAGCTTCTACAAGAGTGGGAGCATCAGATTGAGGTGAGACTTTGAAGTCATCCTATCCAGCTTCAGAAATTTCCTGAAGAAGATTCCAGACATAAGATTCAACTCCTAAGATAGTAGAGAATTGGTTAATAGATTTTCCTCTAAAAGGGTGCTTTTTCATAATATATAAAATGCTTAAGAGATAAGGAGAGAATATCTTAGCATTAGTTTCCAGATGCCTAGAGTTGCCAAATAGTGACAACATATGGTGGTCACCATCTTTTTTTTTTTTAAATCAACAATTTATTACATGGAACATGATGGCAGACCATGGTAGCTACTTCATAACTACATTAAATAGAACTAAAGAAAAATAAAAATAAAAAATATATATACAATGTTATAACCACAAAACTATTGCAAGCTTATGTAATACTTTCTCTGAAAGAGAAAGCATTTGGGTTATACTCCAAAAAGGATATAAATTGGAAGTGTGTTTCTCTTCCCAGATTCCAGCCCTTGTTAAATCTTTTGCAGTCATAAAGAATGTTATTTTTTGTTTCAGTTGGATATAATCTGTATAGACAACTGAATTCTTTTCTTGGGAAAAAGCAAAGTTGGTATTCTTCTATTGGAGCATAATTAGTGATAGCTTGGGTAGCCTAAGTACACAATGAATTGGAAAATCCAAAGCTCTTGATCTACAGTCCTCCAAAGGTGGTCACCATCTCACAGCTCAATATTATGAGTAATGTTTCTATTTTCTAATTTGGAGGATGATTCAGCTAATTTATAGATCAGGTTAGATGGTTCAAGCATAGAAGCTTAGGGTCTTTGGATGCTTTGGGAGCATTTTCTTTCCTAGAGACTAAGTATTTATTCTCCTTAGCAGAGATCTGGTTATCCCAGCTCATAGTAGATGTTGTTACTTTATAAACTAAGACAGAAGAAGTAGTAAGAAGATTAAGAGAAGGTATTTTCTTGGAGGAGAGTCTACTTGTAGTCACTCTTGGAGTAGTAGGTGTCTTAGAGTCTAAACTCATGTCTTTCTTCTTACTTTCTTAAAGAAGATAAAGCTATAGCCTCAGAAGAGACATTTCTGGAGACAGAAAAAGCAAAGACACTTCTTGAGAAGCATCTTGCAATGCAATAAGTTTGAGGTCTCCTTCTTAAATACACTTGTTTGCCAGTTCTAGAACTGGCTCTAGAAAGCAAGTTAGATGAGTCTGGAGACTCACCAATATATTAAGAACTGTTCTAAAGACCAGGAAAAAGTATTGATTTTTTAATGATTTGTTTGGACTTTTTAAATTAACCATAGTGATAGTTAGAGAAAGAAAATTAAGAGAAGAGGATCTTAAAGGCAATAGAGGAGAGAGTACATATACTGATGCAATAGTGAGGTTGGATACTAAAGTTCACAGGTCTCAGAGCTGGCTTATAAAACCAGTTAGAATGCTGTTGGTATTATGTTCTAAGACATACAGATACTTGGCTATCTCTTATAGATGATGCTGGAAAAGCTCCAAAGCTTTGTTAGTATTAAAAAAGTTTATAGGATAGTTATTAGAGGTAGGTATCAGTAAAGAAGTGAGAAATAGGTTGAAATATAAGGGTAGGTAATCCAAGATTATCAGATCAATTAGTGCTTTAAGGTTCTGAAAGAGAGATTCTGTTCCTGCTATTAGGGTAACTAGATAAAGTCTGTGGGATATGCAGAGTTTATAATATCTAGAAAAGTCTTAAGTATATTGTTTAGATAAGTTATAAGTAGTACTTGTTAGAGCAACTAGTAGGGTCCACAGGGTTTTATAGACTTTCATAACCTTCAGAAGAATCTAAGCTTTATTATTAAGTGTAGTAATTACATTGCTTACCTCTAAGAGAACCTAAGAGAACATAGTAAGGTTTCTAAAAGCTACAAACATTCTAAATAGCTATAGTATACATTTCAATCTCTTTTGGATTATCTTACATAATAAGACAGTATTATCAGAGACATTCTTTGATAGAAATATCTGAAATGTTAGCCTAAAAAGGAAGAGAGGTCACTATTAGCAGTAGATAGGAGGTGGTAAAAATAATAGTCAAGTTCAAGCTCTGAGAGTAGTAGCAAAGAATAGTATGATTATAAAAAAAACACCAAAGGCTTTGGTAGTAGTATAAGGCCAAGGGTCAAGAATGTAGATGCCACAGGCTTTAACAGAGATGTTAAGTAAGGGGTAGAAAATCTTATAGATTTAGACAGTGGTGTTGGGATCAAGAGAGCAGGTTCTCTTATAATACCTATTTCTAGAAAAGTCTTCAGAAAACAGAATGAAAACTTCTAGAGGTAACAACTATTCTAAATACTACTCAAATACATTCTAATCTAGCAGAATAATTCTAACATAACTCAAAAATGATTGTGTTCAGATAGTTAGGAACTCTGATAAAAGTATCTAGAAGATCAGCTAAGAAAGAAAAAAAGATTCACAGTAGCAACACATGAACTAGAACAGTATTGGAATGCTAAATAGTAAAGGTTTAATAGTATCACATAATGATAATAATAATAATTTTTTCCTCAACAATTTATTACACAGAGTGTGAAGGCAAACCATGGTAGTTATGTCGTAACTACATACATAGAGACTGATACAACATGATGAGAGAGAAAATAAAGAAAAAAAGAAAAGAAAAGGAAACAGAAGAAAGAGAAGAGGAAAGAAAGTCTGTAGTACATATTGAAGTGAAATTTTTTTTTTAATGCACTGTGAAATAACAATGCTTTAACTAAAAGAGAAAGCACTATTATTGAGTTCAAGGAAAAGCAAGAAATGACCTATTATATCTCTTCTGTAATTCCAGTAATTGTTGAATCTCTTGCACTTGTGCAAGATATATTGCCTAGATTCAATAGAGTATACACCACATGGACATGAGAAGTCTTTTCTAGGGAAGAATCTCAGCCAATATTCACCAATTGGAGCATGATTAACTATGGCTCTAGTAGCTCTAGCATACAGAGAATTAGAGTGACCAAAATACTAAAGCCAAGGAACACCTTTGATGGCAAATGGTTCAAGAGGATTTTGATTGTTGTCAAGGAGTTCTAAGAAATTTCTTTCTTTAAAGTCTGACACTTGGAAAAATATTTTCCATTGGGCTATGATAGATTCACATTTACACTTTTTGCAATAATCCTATGATGACTTGTTTGGAAAAATGGGAGTTAGATCAAATTTCCTGGAATCTTTGTCTACTAAGAAGTGAATTGGCCACTTTTGTTTGCTAGGGTAATCCCAGAAATCAATGTAGCTGTTGTTGTTTTTTGAGAAAATTTCTTGTAATTCACATGAGATCGTAGCTAAATAGACTTGATATAGGTGCATTGAAGAATCAAGAATTCTTTTAGCAGCATAGAGTGAATCTGTAATGACAATGATACAACTTATATCGGGGACACTAATATGATAATAATAATAATGAGAGATAATTAACAAATAAAAATTGATAAAAATTGATATTGTTAAGTCTGAGGTCAAATCCTCAGATATAGAAATATTGATACAAAATAGTAATAGTCTATGTACAAGCTATTTTCATCAAATAGTCAAAACTTGTACCTGGTAAGGCTATTATCTGTCATAGCAGATGTTAGGCTAATTTTAAAAAATAACTAATTATATTACTATATTAATATGCTTATATTTCTATAAATACCAATCTTTATATGATGTATAATATATTATTAGAAACTGTTTGATGAGTGCTTTCCAATACAAGTTTGATTGTGGGAATTTATTCAGTTATTTCTAAGATAATAACCAATGAAACTTGTAGTTATTGATAGTCTGATATCTCAGTAATCTGTTGTCACTTTTGTACATCCTACATATGTGTGAATAGCCCTTATTTAGGACTTTTCAGTATAGCTTGGTTTATGAGAATTGGTTCACTGGTTGTGGAAATATAAGTTGAATGAAGTTTGTGACAAATAATAGAAAGTAGCAGTGCTAGCTTGATAAACTCTGCAGTGTTTGATGGTATTTAGAAATTGCTAACTAATGGGAAATGTGTTACAATTCAAGATTCAAAGTGTTAAGTTAAGAAAAGAACCTTGTATAAAGTTTATATAAGAGAACTCAATAAAGTTTTTAGTACAGAGTATCTATTTTATATTGTTAGAATTGATCTTCTTAGTTACATTATAGTTAGTATGGACTTAATTTCAGAATTGTGTCTTACTTAGTTAGTATATCACATAATCACATATAATACTCCCTATGGACATATTTTTTAACTCCTAGTTATTTACAGGTAAGCTATTGTCTTATTTATTTCAATCTAGTCATTTACAGTTGTCTATAGTTTACTAGGTGATTTCTAAGCTATCAGAGTAACTTCTAAGGCTTCTAATGTCAGAGTTGTGAATACTGGACTATATTTTATTTTCCTTTTTATTTTATTTTCAGTCTTTTTTCATCTTTTGTTTCTATTTTATTTAGGATTAGGATGGAGTGTGATGTCACATGATACTGTCACAGGATCGTCACATCATGTCACAGTCATAGTCACAAGATCATGTGATACAGAGAAAGTTGTAAAAGGTTCTAGAACAGATGACATCATACAACATGACAAAAGCATATTGGCCTTATGGATAACACATGGACATTAGAGTAGGCTAGATACAACACAGCATGGACTAGGAACCAAGTGTATATAAGAAAGAGTAGTCTGTACTGAGAACTCCATCGAGTTCTCTTATATTACTCAATACAAGAATGGCCTTTCATCCTAACCCTTTGGACCTAAGTTATAACATCTAAGATCTTGTGATTGTCTCCTATACTCTGATATCAACATATATATGCTAGCTAGTAGTTTGTACAAGACTAATACTAACCTATTCTAAAAGCCATATATTATCTATAAGATCAACATGTAGTAAATATACTATATGATATCATTGTTCTAAAACTTTCTAAATTCTTCTATGTATTATGTGATTGTGTGACCACAACTGTGATATGTGTGACCAATGGGTGATATCATGCTATAACCCTAAGTCTAAGTCTAAAATAAGAAAATAAATGGAAATAAAATAAAATAAAATAAGTAAAGTCTATCACTTCAATTCTGACCGCGCCATTACTCCTCTTACTACCATCTTGTATGGTAGTGCCTATTGGAGAGACAGCAAATAAATTCACTTTTCTAACTTCCTTCAGCACTACAATTCCATCCAACAACCAACAAAACTTGCTACCTTCTGTGAACATTTTCAATAACACAGAGATGGACCATTCCACAGAGACTAATTCTGTTATCAACAACAATACAAGGGATAGATCCCCTCAAATCCACAAGAACTGGTCCAGGGACTCTTCTATGTCCTCTATAGTCTCCTCCACTATTTATCATGAGAGAATGGAGTTGAATAATGGTATGGATATTGATCCTGACCCACCAGTAGAATCTCCCACATTATCCTATGAGGATGAAAGGGAGAAGGAAATTTGTCTCAGGAAGGCAGCTGAGACTACCAACAACATGAGGCTTCAGGGTGTAAACAATGAGGCCTCCTCTACTCAGGCAAATCATGACAACCATGTTTCCACAGACAATATGTATGTTCAAACTCCTCGTGTTGATGATGATAATGTCATCAACATTCAACTACCTTATGATCCTAATGGCCCAACAGAACCCGACCTATGGAGTAGAAACTTCCAGTCCATCTCCCTTCATGGCTTGGTCGAACACATCGCTTCAGATTTGAAAAATATTAAACAATTGCTCAGCTTTATGGCGAAGTACATCTCTAACAAGAAAGTCAATCCCAAATCTTCTAATGATCTGAATGACTTTGATGGCATCAGTGACGCGGTCTGGAATTTTTTGTCCTCAGTCTATCAATCTAGTTGGGATTCCCTCTACACTGATAACCGCTCTAAATCACTTAGGGAAAAGATTTTGGCTAAACTTACTCCTAGAGTAGTTTCCTCATCATCCAGCAAGACTATCAAGAACCCAAACCTGGTCACAATCAACAAAGCCCCGCTACAGCCCCTTCTCCTAGCCAAAACCAAGAAAGAAGTCAATATCATCTCCAAGTACTTCTTACCCAACAAGCCTTCAGTTAACAACAACGTCAATGGTAAGTTGAACAATTCTGGTAAGTCTTACACTCAGGCAACCAAAATGTCCTACAACACATCGGAAGTTTTGAAAATCAAAGAAATGTTCCCTTTCCTCAATGCTCAAAAGGTTGATCAGGTAAACAACATCGTCAATGGTCAAGCCAAACCAAAACCCTGCATCAAGATGATAACAAAGGGTCCATCCAGAAAACAGGTTATCATCCCTATGACTGGGGAAAATATCAATTCTTTCATGAAGAGCTCGTCTCTTCATATTGCTAACATAAACAGGCTACTGTGCAACGCTAAGTCAGACATTCTAACTGACTACATCTGTGCCGACCCTATAGGCATTACTATCATTACAAACAAGGTACCACAACAATCGGTCATGGCCATCATCATCAATTATGTCAAGAGCTTGAACGATATCAACTCTCTCCAGATAGACGAACCTCGTCTTCCTAAATCCAAATCCTACCTGAAGATTATTGGTATACCATTTTTCCCGCATGCAAACTCCCAGGAGAGACTCACCCCGAATGACATCGAAATGATTCTCAAGCAGAATCATATCTTCGATAATATCTCACTCGCATCCAAACCAAGAGTAATAAAAGTTTCTCCTAAATCTGATATGTCTATTGTTTGGTTAGATATATGGGATGTACAGAGTGGTAGCAATGCAAAGATGCTAATCAACAGGTGCTTCAATGTTGGCAATTATATCGCAACAATCCGAGGAGCCAACATGAATCCCAGTGTACTGCAGTGCAAAAACTGCTGGAAGTAGGGCCATGCTACTTTTTCATGCAGGATTCAAGGAGCCAAGTGTGTCAAATGCAATGGTCCACACAAGTTGGAACACCATTGAGAATTTGGATGGTGCTGCAAGGCTAATGACAAGATCAATCCACCAAGACTGGAAACTAAAAAAGGGGAACCTTGCCCCCACTCATTCAAGTGCTTGAACTGTCATGAAGACCACCTTGCCGACTCCAATCAATGCCCGTTTTGGCGCCACAGGTTCAACAGGGAGTGGCACCAGAGAAAATATGCTGAGATCTGTGAGAATAGATCTAAATCATTTCGTTCTGAAGCAAACAACACTACTCATCAATGATTGTGGAAAATCTCAAGATCTTTTCACAAAATGTTTGCAAGAACTCTCTCTTAGTCAACACCCTCCTTGAAACCTTAACCCATTTCAACATCATCTTAATTCAAGAATCTTCTTGGTCTGAAATCCATAAAACTCCCAGCTCCTTGAATTGTGAAGGGGATCCTCTTATGGGCTCCAGTCATCATCCAAACTGGACAACCTTCACCAGAATTCCTTTGAACGACAAAGACTTTCCAAGGGTCTTAGCATATGTTAACATTCGCCTTTCTGCTCTTCGTTTTCTCTTGTGCAAAGACATCTTTAATCATACAGACGTCAGCCTCATTTCTTTTTCTAACAACAACACTTGCTTTTACATCTTGAATGTTTATTCTGATTTGTCTCACACCACTTTAAAGTATCTTAAGGATACTGAAGCGAAAATTAATAATGTTGTTCTTATGACAGGTGACTTTAACATTAGGGATAGTTTATGGGATTCGTTCTTTCCCTTTCATTTGTCTATCAGCAATGACTTAATTATTGTAACAGACTCTTTCAATCTTGCTTTCTCTAGCCTGACTAACCCTTGTCCAACTAGATACTCCGAAACGGCAGGAGAGTCGAATTCCATGATCGACCTTATGTTCCTCCACTATGACTTATCTGAACTAGATCAACACTCTATCCTCCCAGAGTCTCGTTGATCTTCAGATCACGCTCCTCTTACAGTCATTATCCTTTTATCCGAAGAGATCGTCCAAACGTCAAAACTAACCTTGACCCCAAAAAGCAACCAAGAATCAGAGTTCATTAAGGACGTCATTTCAAAATTCAAGGATTCAGATATGACTAGTATCAAAGACATTGATAAACTGGAACGAGTCATCAAGCAGTTCAGTACGATCATTGATCAAGTGTGGACAAAAAACGCAAAAAAATCAAAAATATCCAAACATTCCAAACAATGGTGGATAGAAGATTGTAGCTGCTCTCTCAACAACTACAAATCATCAAGAAGTCTCGAGAATTGGAAGAAATTCAAGAAGACCATCAAAGACACCAAGAGATTCTTCTTTGACGACAAAATCCAAGAAGTTGCAAATAAGAGTCGCAGTCTCTGGGAGTTGATGAACTGGATTAAAAGAAGAAAACTCCCTGCCATCGAAGCCATTACCCATGATGAACAACCTTGTCTCACCCTCGACAGCCTGTGGAATGCACTCCACAATACCTTCAACACTGCTCTCAATCGCCAAGTTGACCCCAACATCATCAACGAAATAGAGCACAAGCCTTCTCAAAACTGGTTTCCATTCTCCAAAGAAGAATTTAAGTCAGCAATCAGCAAGTGTAGTAACACATCGGTGCCGGGTCTAGACAAGTTAACCTGGCGTCATCTGAAATTCATCACCAAACATGACTCATGTCTTACTAACATAGTCAACATTGCCGATTCATGCATCAATTTAGGGTACTGGCCTGAATATTTCAAGACTTCATCCACTATCATTATTTCCAAACCCAACAAGCCTTCGTATGATAAACCGAATACTTTCCATCCCATAGTCCTACTCAATACTCTAGGCAAACTCATAGAGAAAGTAATCGCCAATAGACTTCAATTTACAGTCATGAGCAACAATTTTATCCATCCGAGCCAGCTAGGTGGTTTAAAATTCAAGTCAACTTCAGATGCTGGTATTGCACTCACCCACATTGTTCGGTCAGGATGGGCCAAAGGGAAATCCACTAGTTCCCTTGCGTTCGACATCTCCCAATTCTTCCTATCTCTTAACCACAAACTCTTAGTTCTCATTCTTAAGAAGGCAGGCTTCGATCCTAGAGTTTCAACCTTCTTTGCGAACTACCTAGTCAAGAGAAGAACAAGTTATACATGAAATACCTTTTCTTCTCCTATGTTTGATGTCAACGTCGGAGTGGGTCAAGGATCTGCCCTCTCCCCTATTCTTTCTTCTTTATATTTCTCTCCTTTTCTATATATCCTGGAAAAGCATCTTAAAAATCTCAAAATTCTTGTTTCTATTCTTTTCTTTGTAGACAATGGTCTCATCATCGCTCAGAACAAATCTTTCGATGTTTCTAACTCCCAACTTTTCTGTAGTTACAATATACTTTCTAAACTACTTGACAGTTTTGGCCTTGTTATCGAGCATTCAAAAACTGAAATTTTCCATTTTAGCAGATCTCAAGGATTATTAAACCCGCCTCCTCTAGACCTCTCCTCTCTTGGAGGACCGATATTACGACCTAAGGACTCTTGGAAGTACTTGTGTTTTATCTTCGATCACAAGTTAGCCTTCTACAAGCATATCGACCACTACACTAATAAGGCCATATCAACCATCAAGTGTATGAAACTTCTGGGAAATTCGTCATGAGGAATCAGTCCTCTTCAAAAGTGTTTGCTATACAGATGCTGTATTCTCTCTATAGCACTTTATGGCTTTCAGCTATGGTTTTTTAACAAAGCCCCAATCTCATATCATATGAAAATACTGAACAAGATGCAGAGGAGAGTGGCTATTTGGATCTTAGGTGCTTTCAAAACATCCCTGTCAGAAGGCATCGAAGCCATCACTGGAATTATTCCTATAAGATTCCACCTCCAGAAACTCGCTAGAAGATCGCAAATGCGACCCTTCAAGCTCCCAATTAATCATATCTTAAGAAACCTCATGGATAACTCGCTCCCTTTGTCCATCTCCCCAAATCCACATTCTATTAGCTCTTTAACCAACTGCCAGAAAACCGCAACCAAAGATCACCTCATTGACTCTTGTACCAAATCTTATGGCATTTTCCCATCTTTCTCACCTCTTAACCAGGAATTTTCTCCTGGTTCTCGCATCATAGATATCTTTCCTGATCACTTTTCTTTTAATTTAGCTACTAAAAAAGATAAAGAAAAAAATGACAAAACCCACACACAAGAACTCGATAACATGGTTCTCCACAACTCTTCGTCACCTCTTACAGCTCTCATCGTAACTGATGCTAGCATCAAAAATGATATTGTTATGTCTATATTGCACATCCACATAGCTAATCAGCCGCTCACAAAGACAGTTCATCATGCCACATTTGTGACTAGCATGGAGGCAGAGCTTTTTGCCATCAGGTGCGGCATTAATTAAGCCTGCTCCAACAAAGCCATCTCCAAGATCATCATCATAACTGACTCCATCCATGCTGTGAAAAAAATTTTTGACAGCAGCTCTCACTCCTTCCAATGTCACTCTGCAGCGATTTTTAGTGAGTTACAGAACTTCTTCATCTCAAACCCCGACAACTCCATTGAATTTTGGGAGTGTCCGAGCCGCCTCAAGTGGAGACTCCACCATAATGTTGACAAGGACTCCAAGTCGTTCCAACCAATCCCCATCTTCCCTTGCAAAATTTCCTGGGATTTTTGCAAGAAGTCTGACAGTGACAATATCATCAAGTAGTGGAAGATGATGTTCCAAGCTTCCGATGGAAAAGGAAATCATTTCCTCAATCTTTTAGATGATGATTTTAACACTATCGAACCATCTTACATGAAAGGTGGTCCCTGGCTTCAAGCATTTGGCTATTCCAACTTGCTATATGCCCACATGATGAGAGCTATCACCAATCATGCTCCTATCGGGGAGTATTGACTAAGATTCTTCCCATACAAGGACTTCTCTTGTCCTTGCAACAACTACCCCATCGAATCAAGGAGACATATTCTCCATGAGTGCAAAAGATTCAACGGGTATTGGAACCCTAGAAGAGATTCCCTGAGCCATTTTATTATGTTCTTGGTCACTAACCCTAATGCTTTCGCATTTACAAACTTGTAGTTTATTTCACTAAGCAGATCTTAGCTACTCTTTTCTTCTTCCTCGTTGATTAGTTCTCCTCTCCATTTCTTTTTCTTTCCTTTCTCCTCTCTTTTCTCTCTCCTATTTTTCTGTTCAGCACGTCTCTTCTGTACATAGTCACAAAAGTAGCTACCAC
>Ga0157358_1000411_pt1 | contig 17776 bp, 11 predicted proteins | sample AttcapACBM2_FD_111484 | JGI IMG/M metagenome (GOLD analysis project Ga0157358, IMG submission 111484) | Fungus gardens microbial communities from leaf cutter ant in Botucatu, State of São Paulo, Brazil - Atta capiguara ACBM2 | ecosystem: Host-associated > Fungi > Mycelium > Unclassified ... | reverse complement strand
TTGCCCGACAGGTTGCAAAACAGCACCAGCATCAGCATCGCGAGAATCACCATCATTCACTCACGGTAGACACGTCGCATTCCATCTTTGCATCCGCGGCATACTAGGCGCTTCTGCATCATATTCCATCCGTTGCGTGGTTCCTTCGCTATTGGCCTCTTGTCTTGTCAATTCATTCCACAGCCTCACCGGCAACCCACTTCCATTCATTTACCGCATCGTTGTGTCATTTGCCTTATTCCCTCCCTGGCACTATATGCACATTGTTGGGGTAACCCACTAGATAGCCGCAATGGGATCAAATTTCCCTCAGTCAGGCTTGCTTCCAAAATCCTCCTCTCACCAGGCTCTGCTCTTACATATATGGCTACTTGCTTCGGCAAACTCCTCGGTGTCACACTGTCAACCTCTCCCTCAGAACTCGTTTGATCTATTATTTTCCTCTCAAGGTTTGCTGAAACAAAATAAGATGATGATGATCACGATCAGTATTTGACTCTCAATTGGCGACGCACATCAAAAAGGGATGCGTGTAACTAGTGGTTACAAGTTACTTACGTCGATGTGCCACCCCATTTTAATATGTGTCGTGTTGATTGGTTCTCTGGGTTCTCCGGATTCGGTCTTGACACATGTAGTTTCACTGTAGTTTCACTACGCAGTAGTATCACATATTTAGAAGTTTCACAATGAATCTTTACACATGGATTTCCCCCCATGCTTGTTGTGGTGAGGATAAATTCATAGTGCCCACAATCTTGATCTCGATTTCCGTTATGTGGGGTGATAGAAATGCTGTGTGGGTAAGGAGACGGAAGGCCCACAGGAGAGAGAGTGATAAGTTCATATGAAGTGTACAGTGAAGGTATTGGGGAACGGTGTCTGTTCATTCAATCTGGTGTATTGTGGACATGTTCTGTTTTTATTTTTTATGTTATTGATTAACCATCACCTTGGAACTTATCTACAAATCCTTTTGCATAATATCAGACCACTTGTGTTGTGGTTACTGTAATGATCTAGGTTCACTTAGTAGTCCTTGTGGGAATCACAAGAGAACTCAACATCCTGTTAGGGCAACTAGGGCAAAAGCATAGAGTATGCTTCAAAGCTCCAGAAAAGCCCGATATGTATTATGGTGGTATGACTTACCTCCAGGAAAATCTAAGAGAACAGAATAAGATTCATAGAGATGGCAGCTATTCTATATAATTATACCTCAGGAAATAGAGAGTGGGTCAACATCTGAAGGCATGGAGTTGTAGGGAATAAATAACTCACAAATGAGTAATGTCATGGTATGCCTTAAGCTCCAATATTTCATTTTGATATGGTGTCACCATGCATATGATCATAATATGGAAATAAGTATAGTAAACACATGTAGTTTATGATAGGATAATTTATAAATAGAAGGGACCATAATGTACCTGTATGAATATTATAGTAATAAAGTGAGGACTTCTTGTCAAGTTTCTTTTGTAATCATCTCTTGAGCTACTTTAATACTATTGAGTATATCTTGACTTCTGGTATTATAACTAGTAAAGCTCTGACCATAGAGTTCGTGCATAAGCAGAGCTTGAGTTTCAGTACAAAGTTTTAGCTATAAATGTTGTGGCAACCACTAATCTAAACAGTTAGTAGCTTACTCAAGTAGTCTCAAGTCACAAAGAATCTTGTAGAAATCACAAAAGAACTTGAAAAAAGGTCTCTGGTATATTTCTATACTATGTATAACTTTATATTATTCTATTCTAACATCTATGCAATGTCCATAAGTTTAATATATATACTATATGCTAGAGGAGGTTCATACTTGAGGGTAAAATTCTATGGGATTAGTTGCTATTTGACAAGTATGAAAACTTATTGAAGATCATAATATTGCAGGCTTTCAGAATAACCTTGGCTTCAGCTTATATGCTGTACTATCTGCATGTTGTTTGGTTACAATTTCAGAAGTTGAAGTGGAGTTCAATAGAAGGAGTATTAATAAGAAAAAAGTATGTTGACTTAACACTGAAGATTTGTTATAACTTAAGACTTAGTGACTAGTCAAAAGAAGAATCTTATATAGAGTTTATATAAGAGAACTCAAGAAAGTTCTTGTTACAAACTAATCCACCTTATATTCACAGACTGTTGTCTATGTGCATATTATAACTAATCTACTCTAAAGTCCATATGTTCTCTATAAGATTAATATACTGTAGCTATGTTATATAATGTTATTTATTCTAGAACCTTTGATAATCTTCTCTGTATCATGTGATTGTATGACTTGTGACTGCAACATATGTGACTACTCTGTAACTAGGATTACATTTTTATTATAGTAATTTCTATCTCTAAGTCCCAATAAAGAAAATAAATAAATGGAAAGAAAAATAAAAATGAGAAAGAGAAATAAACAGTCTACTGTCTTCAATTCTAACAAGATTAGTGTTAATATAGAAACCATGGTTGATTATCAGACTAGAGATTTACAGAGTATTTATTAGTCTTTAAGTACAGAGAAAAGTATTTAAAATACTTGGGAACTTGAGTGGTAAAATTACTACATAATTATGTATTTTATTCACATTAAGTAAGGTCAGTGTCTAGACCCAGCTCTAAGCTAGGCAAATGTTTGATCAAGTTGATTTATAAAGATGACACAATTGCAGAATGCAGATTATTTATGGAGGTAGACTTAGCATATGATACTGTATAAGAATAATATATACCTCATATTCTACAGGTATTTGTCTTAGATTGGACATATATTAGGATTTGTTTCATTTATAACTCATATTTACTGTGTCTTGTACTTTTCTCATATTATATCAGTCAGTATCTCATATAGTAGTAAAGGTATCTCATATTCTCTTTATTTTCTCTTTATTGTTTCCTCAAGGATACCTTACTTATTTCTTATGGTTATTAGGTATATATATATAGCTATAGATATAGTTCTGTATCTTTACACTTTATCAATTGATTATCTTTTTTATTTTTTCTCAAGTCTTTGCCTTAGTTGCAATCTCAGCCAAGCTTAAGATTATAATAATAGCTATATATACTAATGTTACTATTCCAGTATCTTTTCCTTTATGTGATCATCATTACATGCTCTATAACATCTCAAGAAAGATTGAAAGTGAAATATAAAGATTACAGGTATATTATATGTTTTTTCCATTGTACTATTTCATTCTCATTTTATTTTCAAATTCTTCTACCAATTCCATCATATTTCCTAAATTCTCAACTTTCTAAAGTATCTTCTTATACTATACATCTCTTTTACCTAACAAAGTTTTTCTCTTATCTCTCTTCTATTTAAAATCTTTTCTACTTCATACTCTCTCACTTCCTTTATTTCTTTTGAATGAGATAAAATCTTTTTCTGTTTCTTTACCTGTTTCTAGTATATTGCTTATATTCATTACAAGATATTCTTATTAATGTTAATAATGTTAGCTCTACCATATTTTCTAATATTTTTTAAAAATTTAGAAGATCCTACAAACCTTTCTATTAACTTTTTTATCCTTTTATCTCTTATCTGCCACAACAACTACTTTGTACTCTACTACTTTCTTTTTATTCATATCTGTATATATTTTTATTTTTTCTTACAACTTCTTAAGTACTATCTTTGTCTCCTTATATCATTTCTTTATCTCTCAACAACTTCTCTATCTTTATATACTTCTTTTTCTTTTTAATCTTAAAACTCATTCTCAGCTCAACCATTCCAATCTAGTTTCTTGTCTACAATTGATGCATATTCTCAAGTACTACTCCAACTCTTGATTTGTTCTTTCTGTCTATCTATCTATAAGTAGGTAGAAAAATGTTAACTTTTTTTTATCTCCAACATCTCATTTAATTTCTTCACAAAATCTGCTATAAACTATGGCCTTTTATCTATGATCATACTCTAGCAACTTATACAACTTTCACATATTATCACTAAACAATCTTACTAGCACTGCTGCTAATATTCTCTGTTGTTACTAATATTTTTGAAAACCTATCTCATATTATAAAAATAAAAACATAGCCTCTTGATAAAAAATAACTTTGTAATCAAGTCTACTGATATATTATACACTAATCACACTCTTCTATATATTACTTTATCTTCTTCATTATTTCTGGACATTAGTAGTTTTTGATTACAAACTCTATCATTTTTCACTATTCTGCATATCTTACTATTGGCACATTATGATATAGCCAAATAATCTCCAATTTTAAACTTTTATTTAAAATATACACTTTTTCTTCTTTCAATATTAATTTATTCTCAATCTGCTATTCATTATTTCTCAATATCTTGACTTTTGCTTTTCATTTTCTTCACTATCTTAATTATATTATTATTATTTGTCTCTGATTTTTCTCTGATTTTTTAATCTTTTCAATAATCTCTTCTTTAATTCTTTCTATTAGCAACTATCTTTTTTCCATTACTTTAACTTTCAACTACTTCTTCAATATTATATAATTTTCATTATCTTTCTCTACATCTTCTGTCTAATCTTATCTCTTACTTAAGCCATCAGAATCTAATGAGAAATAAATTATAAATAGCACAGTAATATTATAGACAAAATAAATGTATGTGAGCAATCTCTAGAATTTAGTCTCAGACTTTCTTCCTCTTATCTCAAGTTGCAACCATGTAGCAGACAGATAGCATAGCATATAAGCTAAAGCTAAGATCATTCTACAAGTCTGCATATTTCTAAGCCCATCTTGTGGATTTTCACTTCTAGTGTGAACCATGCTTGACAGATATGGAGATTGATACTCTAAGAGATTAGTTCAATATTCCCAGTACTAACAACTCCAGGGAGTTGTCTATACACTCAAGTGTTTTGTCCATTTCATATGCAAAAATGATTGAAGCTCTTAACAACTACTCTTTATAGGCTGAACAGATTGAAGATAATATTTCTCAAGGATCTTTATTGTTCTATATATTCTTAAAGGTTAGGGATACTGACAATGCTAACAAGACTATAGCTACTGAGAACATAGCAGAATCTTATAGAACATATATTGATAACTTAGACACAAGCATGTATCAACCTCAAGAACTTGAAATATCTTTAATTCTTTATTCAATAAATCAACTAGCTAATCCAAATCTATGGGATAATTCTACACATCCTATCTCTATTTTTGGTTTAAATAAATATTTGGACACTGATACTAACAACATTGCAACTTCTCTTCATAGAACCATATTGTTTATTAAGAATAGATTTCTTGATAGGAAAACTAAAAAGGATATCTTACATATTACAAATTTTGACCATGCTGCCTGAGATTTCATTTTATTTATTCATGAATCTGGATGTGATGCACTGACTGCTAATGAGAATGATAGAATTTTTTATCAATGTGTCTCAGCTCAATTTAGGCCAAATACTACCAAGAAACTGGAAGTCAAGAACAAGAAATTGTCTAAACTGACTAAAGAGATCAATATCTCTAGAGTTTCTCCTTCTATTCCTCTAAGATTGAGCAAAAAAGTCTTGGAAAAGTCCAAGTTTTACAAAGAAAAGGATAAAGCAAGTGAAAGTCAGAGTAAAGTACCAAAAGGATACTCTTATACTTGAGCCTCAAAGAGCACTATCAATGACATTATCAAAATCAAGGATAATTTCTCAAATCTCTCAGCAAAGAAAATTGAAGAAATTCACAACATCTTGACCAAGCCTAAGAAAAACAAATCACAACTTAATATAATAACAAAGAGTCTGTTTGGAAAACAAGTACTAGTTCTGATAAGTATAAACAACTTGAAAAAGATTATAAAGCTTTCCAATAAACATGTGGCCAATATCAATAGGACACTTAAGGATATCAAGTCAGATATTATAGCTGACTTTATTGATGTTAACAACAGAGGTCTTACTATCATTACTAACAAAGTAGCTTCTACTTTAGATCTTAACACAATCAAGAAATATATTAAGAATGTAGATGTTGTTAATTTGAACAATGTTAGGGCACTGAGCTTACCTCAGTTAAAATGATACTTAAAGATTTTAGGTATTCTATATCTCATTAAAGACATGAATATTCCTATTTTTTGCTGATATTGTTGAAACAGTTTTAAAATCAACTCACTTCTTTAATGATATTACACTAGTGTCAAAGCTTTATGTTATCAAAGCCTTCCCAAAATCAGATATAGCAATAATATGGATTAACATCTGAAATGCCCAAAGCAGCTTCAAAGTTAAAAGGCTAATAAATAGATGTTTTAATATTAGAAGTCACATCATAACAATCAGAGGTACAAATATAAACCTAGAAGTGCTGCAATGTAAAAACTGCTAGAAGTGGGGTTATATGATGTTTGTATGTTATATGCATAGTTTCAAATGTGTCAAGTGTAACAGTTCATACAAGATAGAATATTATAGGGACTTTGTATGGTATTGTAAAGCAAATTTCAAGATTAATATACCAAGACTTGAAACAAAGAAAGGTGAGTCATGTTTACATAGTTTCAAATATATCAATTGCAAAGGAGAACATCAAGCTAATAGCAATGCATATCCTTTCTAGAGGTACTGATTCAACAAGAAATTATACTTGAAAAAATATCAGAAGCTTTGTAAAAATAGAAGCAAGTCAATCTGCTCATCTGTGGGTAAGGCAAGTTTATGATTTTAAGAAATCTCAAGCTTTTTTTGCAAAATGTTCAAAAAAACAGATTACTCATAGATATTATACTAAAAAACAAAAAAGAGTCAGATATAATCCTCATCAAGAACCTTCTTAGTCTTATATTCAAACTATTCCAAGTTTGACATCTAAAGAGGGAGAAAAAATTGTAAGTACTCCCAACCATCCATTATGAGTAATCTTTTCAAGACAGTTAATCCATAATAATCATCTAAGAGTAATTATAAACATCAATGTTCAACTTACTCAACTTTGTTTTTCACTTATTAACATTTACTTGGATAAGCATCAAATAGCCTTAAAGTATCTAAAGGATATAGAAGTTAATATTTGCAATGTACTTGTTATGACAGAAGACTTTAATATCAGTGACAGAGACTAGAATCTGTCTTACCCTTACTATTTAGCTTATAACAATATCCTCATGGAAGTTACTGATTTTTTCAATCTAAAACTTTCTTTTCTTATCAATCAAGTTTCCACTTAATATGCTAATAATTTTAATAGCACTAACTTAGTTATTAATCTCATGTTTCTTTGACCAGATTCAAGTGAAATTAACAATCACTTAATCTTACTGGAATCTAGAAGCTCTTCCAACCATGCTTCTCTGATAGTTGACATATCTATTAGTGAAGAGCTTATTCAAGACAAATGGCAAACAATTATTTGCAATAGTGAAGAAGAAAAAAAATTTGTTACTAAGCTTACAAATGTGATTGGACATATTAATACTTCAAATATATCAAGTAAAGAAATATCATTAAACATTCCAAAGCATGGTAGAATGAATAATATAATAGCAAACTGAACAAGTACAGATCTTTTAAAATAATTGAAGACTGGAAGAATTTCAAAGAAGTCATCAAGAAAATCAAAAGTGTATATTTTGACAAGAAGATTCAAGAAATCACATGAAAAATCAAAAGACCTTGGAATCTCATGAACTAGATTAAAAAGCACAAACTGTCAGCTATAGAAGTCTTACAATACAATGAGCATTCTTACATTGAACTTGAAGATCTATGGTAGGCTTGGTATCAAATATTCAACTTAGTACAAAATCATCAAATTAATACAAGTTTATTAGATGAATTTCCTATGAAATCAAGTTTGGAATAGTTAATCATAAAAACACCTAAAAGTTATTGTAAAGAATGATGGGTATTTTCTCAACTTTATCAACATTACTAATACATATATTGATCTTGAGCATTAGCTATTACACTTCAAGACATTCTCTTTGATCATTGTTTCCAAGCCTAATAAATTAGCTTATAACTTTTCTAAAATGTTCCAACCAATTGTTCTCTTCAATACTTTAGTAAAACTTACTGAGAAAATTATTAGTGAAAAACTTCAAAATCAACCTATTACATCAAATTTTGTTCACCCTAATCAATTGGGTAGACTAGAACAGCACTTGAATACTGATACAGGTATTTTTCTTACACATCTTATTTGTTCAGAGTGAGCCAAAGGTCTTTAAACAAGAATTTTAGTCTTTAATATTGCTCAATTTTTTCTATCACTCAATCATCAACTATTAATTCTGAACAAAGCTGGTTTTGATACAAAGATTTCAATTTTCTTTTCTAATTATTTAATAAATAGGAAAACATGATATATGTGGAACAATTTCATTTTCTCTCTTTTTAAGAGAGATATAGATATAAGTTTACTCTTTCTCCTATTTTTCTGCTCTTTATATTCTACCTATCTTTTATATTTTTGAAAAAAGAGCAAGAAATCTTATTCTAAGTATTCCTGTTTCATTTTTTTCTTTTGTAAATGATGGACTTTTTTTCATTTCACAGGAAAAAACCTTTGAAAAATCAAATATTTTACTTTTTTTGCAGTTATAACATTATCACTTCCCTCTTTGATCAATTTAGGCTCATAATTAAACATGGTAAATCAGAGGTTTTTTTTCTTGAGATTAATAAAGAACTTTGACCCTTCTCATTTAGATCTCAGTATATTAGAAGATCCACTACTATAACCAAAGAATACATGGAAATATCTTAGTTTCATCTTCAATAGGAAATTAACTTTCTAACAACATATTCAACATTATTCTAACAAAACTCTTTCAATTATCAAGGATATGAAATTGTTGGGAAATTCCTCTAGGAATTTGTCTTCCTATTACAAACAATTACTTTATAGAACTTGTATTTTATCTATTGTGCTTTATGGATTTCCACTTTGGTTTTTCAAGAATACTCCACTATCTAACTCTCTTAAAGAACTCTGAGGAATGCATTGAAGAGCTGCTACATAGATCACAGATGCTTTTTATACTTTATCAACTTAGGAAATTCAGATAATTACTGGTCTTATTCCTATCTATTTACACCTACAGAAGATCATTGGTCAAGATCAACTTAGAACTACATTGCTATCATCAAATCACACCATCAATTTTCTTCTCAAGAAAAAACATTCAAAAAACTTAGTGTCACATTATTTTTCTCTAGAGAAGATGACAACTTAACAATAGCTCAGAATTAAGAGCTCTGTTGTAGACACCAACAATTATCTCAATAGGATTTTTCCTTCATTTGACTCTCTTTATAAAGAACTGTCTTCTGGTTTCAGACTAGTAGATAATTTTCCTAATCACTTTTATTTTCATACAGTCAACTATAAAGACAAAGAAAGCAAAGAAGCCTATTTTCACAAACTTGACAAAATTGCTCAAGATGCTCTATTGATTCCAATACAATCATTATCATCTCTGATATTAGTATCAAGAACATCACTATATCAATATCACATGTTCTGTCAGGTTATAACACAATTGCCAAAGCTATTTATCATGTTATCAACATCACTTCAGTTAAGACAAAACTGTTCACTACTAGATATAGAATTAACTAAGCAGTTTAAATTTCTAATGCATCATACATCATAATTGTTGCAAACACCATTCATTTAGCAAAACAGATCTTTGATTTATCAACATATCTCTACTAACTCCAGTCTATCACTATAGCTCAAGATCTTAGGATTTTTTTTCAATAAAAAAATTCACATAATTCTATCAAGTTTTGGAATTGTCCAAGCAAAAATAAATGGGCTCTCTATGTAGTTGTCAATAAAGAAACCAAGCAGTTCAACCTCACTCTTATCCTTTCATGTAAATTATTATAAGACTTCAGTATGAAAAAAGAATATAACTCAATCATACAAAACTAGCCAATAACTTTCAAGTGTCAAACTTCAAAGGAAACCACTTCTTCAATCTATTATATAATGAATATCTTCTTGTCAAGCCTACTTATAGAAAAGATAGATCTTGGCTCAAACTCATCAGTCACTCAAATTTATTGTGTACAAGAGCAATTAGAACAATCACAAACCATGCTTCTACAAGAGGATATTATCTGAGATTCTTCCTAAGAGAAAATTTTGGCTGTTCATGTAGAACTTATCCAATTGAATCAAGATATTATATTCTTTACAGATATAGAAGATATAACAATTATTAGAATCTGAATAGAGAGGCTTTAAGTTATTTCATAGTATTCCTTAAATATAACTCTGAGGCTTTTTTCCTTTATAAAGGAATCACTTAGTAGCAGTTTTTCTATTATTTTTAGTATATTCTTCTTTTCTTTTATTATCCTTTTCCTTTTATTTTCTTTATTATATAAGTAGTTACATTATAGCTACCATGGTCTGTTATCATATCCATGTAATAAATTGTTGATTTCCTTTAAAAAAATAACACATAATGGTCACAAATATCACAAATTATAATAAAATCATGATATATTATTATACATATGTTATATCTGTTACAGTCACACAATCATATAACCTAATAAAATATTATGGAAGAACTTAGTTATTATTTTAGGGTAGGTTAGTATGTATAAACTAACAAACTAGAGTATATATTGAGCTCTCTTGTATCACTCAATATATAAGTTGTTCTTTCTTATAGCTTATCTAGCCTGTTTTTGATTTAATTTTTGGGCTTTTATCAAGTTCTTGTAATCTGTTCATATTTCAAACTGACCTTTAGCTTCTTTTCAGAAATATCTTCATGTTTCTAAATATCTAATTATTATCAGTATCTTTTTATTATGAAATTTATGATTTCTCTCTACTTCATTCAACAACTTTGAAATAAAGGCTATTAGTCTTCACTTCTCATCCTTATACTTCATCAATAATACTCTACTTGTAGAAAGTTTTAATATATCTATCTCTACTTTCATCTTTTTATCCAGATGCTTGTTAGAAAATACTAGCAATAGGTAAGCCTAAATCCACTCTATAAAAGCTTAATTGTACTTCTAGGCTAGTTATCATCTAGATTAGGCTCTGATAGTCCTGGACTATTAACTGCTTTTACTTATTCTAATCCTTGTTATCTAGTCTGCTATAGTAATACTATAGTTATTTAGTAAATATCATCTGGAGTTTTTAGAAACTTATGTATTAGAGTTGAAAATAATGAACTTTATTTATTGTATTTTCCTTTCTTATTTTTATTTTATTTTCCATTTATTTTCTATTCAGAATTAGAGTTTAGCATGATGTCACAGTCACAGTCACACTATCACATAACATAGGGAAAAAGACATAAAAAGTTCTAAAACAATAATATTATATAGTATATTTATAATATATAAGATAAACAACTTTGTACTAGAAACTTTATCAAGTTCTCTTGTGTATACCCTATACAAGGTTCTTTTATTAACTTAACTCTAAATCTTTAATCATAATATTAGAACTCAATTTCTTTCTTGAAACTGTCTAATATAGAATCTTCTTTTTCTCTCTCTCTCATTATCCTCAACTAAAGGCAATACTATCTTTAGTCAAGAATAATTGCTAGGCTCTAAACATAAGTATACTAGCTAAGTAAGAGAAGTCTAGTTATTCATTTGTATTAAAGCCCACTGGTGTTTTGTAAATATATAAACATTTTTGGACATACTAGATAGTAGCTCTGTACTATCAGTTCACAGATCAAAATCATATACATTTTTCTTAGAGCAGTAGTTAGTTGTTTAGATAGTTAGTAGATGGTGTAAGGCAGAACAAGAAGAGTGCTTATTAGTATTTACTAAAATAACATCAAGTTTGAAATATAATTCTGAAAGTGAGGCTATCACTAGCTTCTCTTCTTTACTCTTATATATGTCTTCTACCTCTACATAACTACTATCATTATCATTACCCACTTCCATTTGATTCACCTCTAGTATACAACATAAATTAACATGGCTTATTAGAACAAATCTTACCTCAGTTGAGATAATAAGATGAGCAGATTATAGTAATACAGGCCTAAATAGTGGTACTAGTAGTAATACAAGAAGAAGAAGAGATAGCAGTTCTAAGATTCAATATAGGATTCAATGTTAAGATAGCTAGGCCACTCACATTTAATAAAGAAGCAAGAAAGATGGTGTTAGGGCAACAAGATAAAGTCTGTGGTATTCCAGTAGAGTTTATAACTTTAGGAAAATTCTAAACTATATTATTCAAATGGCTAAGTATATAACTTACCTCTAGAAAAATCCTAAGAGAACAGAATGAAGTTTGCTAGAAGTGACAGCTACTCTAAGTATCCAAGAGTTTATTCTAATCAAGTAGAATATCAGGTAAAACATTCAGTAACTTAGCTATAGAATAATAGTACAAATTAATCAAATATCTCAATAAAATGTTGTTTGGATGACAAGGGCTTATTAGTTAATGCTGAGAAAAATAAGTCAATGTTCATGGGAGAGAATGTGAAGATTTATAGTAGTACTATGCAAATCAAAAGAGTCTGGCAGTATTGTGGTGGTAGTATAGAGGTTAAGAAATAAGAGGACCATAGAGTTGACTTGGACTTCAGTAGTGCTGAAGGTTTGATTTTAAGCAAAGTAAGAGGTCCTCTTACAGATCCTAGAGATACTTTGCTAGAGTAGACATCATATAAGAAATAAGAAAGAGTAAGAGGGATTGGAATATTAATGAGTATGGTTCTAGATTATTAAGTTAAAAAATATGCTAAGATCTCTGGAAAAGGTTTCTGTTCTACTATTGGAGTAACTAAAATAAAGATATAGAGTTTTATACTTCAAGCTCTAGAAAAAACCTAAGTTATATTGTTTAGATAAGATACATACAGTACTTATCTTTAAAAGAGATCTAAGAGAACAGAATGAGGTATTCTGAAGGTAGTAACTATCCTAAATACTCTAGAGTATACTTCAATCTAGTAGAACAATTATTAAACTACTTACTTATTTATGATATCTGAACCTTGGGTGTACTCTCAGAGGTGTAAAAGTGATTCAGAAGTTCAATAATAATGACAATGATGATTAAGATCAATACAAATAATAAAGGATAAAGATTGATATTATTAAGTCTAAGGTCTAATCCTTAGACACAAAAGTATATATACAAAAGAGTTATGGTTCATATGCAAACTGTTTCTATCACATGATCAAAAATTATACCTGATTGGAGCTGTCATCTTTTATAGCAGCTATCAGGCTAATTTTAGAAGGTAACTAATTATATCACTATATTGATATGCTTATATCTCTATGAATATTTATCACTATGTAATATACCATATAATATATCATTAAAAATGGTTTGATGAGCACTTTTCAATACAAGTTCAATTGTGTAAATCCATCTAGTTGTTTATGAGATATTAGCAAACAAAGATTTTACAGTTACTGATGGCCTAATATCTTGGTTTTTTGTTACTCTTTTTGTACATCTCTCATATATGCAGATATCTCTCATTTGGGGCTTTACAACACAACTTAGTTTGTGAAAATTGGTCTACTGGTTGTGGAGATACAAGCTGAATGAAGTTTGTAATAGCAATGCAAACATAACCTAGAAATAATGGTGTTTAGATAATTAGAAATTCCAATAAAAGTATTTAGAATATTAGCCAGAAATAGCATGAACTTATCAGATAATAGTTAAAGATACAGAATAATAATCATTTAGACAATAGCACTTGATAGAGTTTGGAAGTAGAAATGGTAGAGTTGACTTGATAAACTCTATAGACTTAATGATAATATTTGGAATTAGTAACCTAAAAAAAATAGAAAAGTTTAAGAATTTATCAATAAACATTAGTGTTTATATCTTAGAATTTCACAAAGTATTAGGTTTTCTTGGTCTGATATCTCAGTTATTTTTTATTACTTTTGAACATTTAATATAGAATTTCCAGACTTGCTATATATCTGTACAGAGGCTTGGCCAGAAATATCTATAGTGAATGAGTTTTAGTGTTTTGTTTTGACTGAAGTGGCCAGCTAGGATATAACCATGATTATACTAGAAAACATGTGTGTGGAGATTGATAGAAAATAATATATATATTCTATTGTTAAGAATAAAAAGATCTAAGAGGTTTATGAACTGGCAGTCTTCTATGGAATATATTTTGTAGTGATAGGATCACTTGAGAGTAATATATGAATATCTCAATGAAGAGTGTTAAGATTAACAATATTTGCTGTATGAGATAAAGGAGAAATTAAGATTATTGCTCTAATAGAGACCACAAGTTGTTTATAAATAAAAATAGGTTTAAAGTTGTGAGAATTAATTGTGGTATAGCCAGTATTTTCCTCTTTAGGATAAATGTCTCATTATTTAGTGAGATTATCTTGTTGTGGCAATTACTAACCAAGATGGTCAATAGTATACTAAGTAGTTTTATAAGATGAGAATCTCATAAAGATTATAAGAGAACTCAACAAAGAGTCCCTAATATATTGCTACTCTATTTATACATGGTCCATGCTAGCAATAAATAACCCTACCCTAATGTCTATATATTAGCTATAAGTACACTATGTATACCCTATGAGATAAATATTCTGTAGATATATACCTTGATATCATTCTTCTAGCTCTTCTTCTAAGTTCTAGGCCTATGATATAATGACATGTGACATATTATATAACTATGGTCATGTGCCTTTTTATCATCCAAGAAATCAAAGAAAAAGAGAAGAAAAAGAGAAATCAAATCAAAGAAAATAAATAAAAAGAAATCAAAATAAAATATAAGAGTTTAAGTATACTATAATATATCTAGTTTGGTATCTGAATAACCTGGGTAAAACCAAATAACAAGGCTAAACTGTGAGAAGAATTTGGATTACTGTACTTATTTATAGGTAAGTATCTTAGTAGTAGAAAAATACTTATAATATTGGTGGAAAAGTCTGGACTCTCAAAATAGTAGTGCCAAATTTTGAAAGCTTCAAAAATAACCAAAAGTTTCTTGTCATAAGTATAGTTTAACTCTATGAAAGTCAGAGTCCTAGAGTAAAATGATACTAGATAAAATTCATTGTTTTTACTTATGATAGAGAATTGTAGTGAGAGTATAGTCAGAGGTATCTTTTTCTATAATAAGATGAGTATCAGAGATCTAGTAGGTAAAAATAAGTACAATTTTAAATGTTTTCTTGAGTAAGTTAAAATTATTATAGCAGAAATCATTGAACTTCTAAGATATATTCTTCTGGATAAGATAAATTAGTAGGATGATAATATCTGAATAATTGAAGATAAGATATTAAAAGTTTGCAAAATCTAGAAAATACTGAATAATCTTGATCTTGTCATTTAATATGTTAAGTTCAGAGGAGGAAAAAATGTATTTCAGATACTCTATTATAGATATAAATCTCTTGTCCTTTAAGTTGAGTTTTCTACTAATACTCCATTGCAACACTGTCAGACCCTTGTTTGCTTTTTCCTGATCATTGACTCACTTTTCTTAACTATTAACTAATAAACTTTTACTATTTGGCAACATTTGAGATTACTATATTGAAGTTTCTAACAATCCAGTTTTATTATTTTATAGTTAGGTTACCAAATGTTCTGTCTGATATTCCACTTAATTAAAATGAACTTCTAGGTATTTAGAGTAGCTATTATCTCCAGAAAATTCTATTTTATTCTCATAGGATTTTTATGAAGGTAAGCTATATATTTTGATGATTGTGAATAATGATACCTAGGATTTCTCTGGAGATTGAAAAATTTAGATTACTAAAATATTAGACTATTAGTAACTACAAGTTTGATTGGTTATTATTTCAAAAATACCTGAACAGATTCATATAATTAAACTTGTATTGTAAAGTGCTCATCAAATTTGATGATATATTATATATCACATGAAGATCAGGATATAAGCATATCAATATAGTGATATATTCTAAAATTAGCCTAATATCTATTATAACAGATAACAGTTCTATATAAGTATTGATCATGTAATAGAAACAGCTTGTACATAGACCATCTCTCTTTTGTATATGTATCTTTGTATTTGAGAATTAGACTTTAGACTTAACAATATCTTTTATTAATTATCATCTTTTTTCATCATTGTTATTCTCTTAAACTTCTGAATTACTCCTAAATTTCTGAGAGTGCACCTAAGATTTAGATATTACAAATAAGTAGTTTATTTTGTAATATTTAATTTAGTTATAGTAAAAGGTTTTTAAGAGATACTAGGAAGAAGTAGCTACTATGTGGAGATTGAGAACTGAAGATTCTAGATACTACTAGATCATGTAAAAGTGATTATCTAACTCTTTCTAGTATACAGTAGAGGTCTATGAGGTTTGAAATATATCTTTATAGTCATATACCAAAGTAGGAAATAGACTAGACCTATATATACTGAGAGCACATTTCTAGTATTTCTTAGCATTCCAAATGTTTTAACAACTGGTATAGCATACAAGACATTATATCATGAGTATATCTTTCTTTTTCTAGTTTACATTGTGTTTCTTTAGCCATATAAAACTAAGAATGAGGTCTTCCTTGTTCAGACTTGACATCACAAACAAGGCCTGTTTGAAATATAACTGGTAGTACAGAAATATATTTACTATTTTAGATATCTAACTATCTTTATTAGGAGTGCTATCAATATTATAGACTAGTATGGGCTTCAAGAGCTTATAAGTGTTATACTAGGTCAACTGGAATACTTTATTTACTTATTAGATCTGATTTATTCTACACACAGCCTTAAAATATACAGGAAGATCTATATTTTTAAGCCTTTCTACTGACAAGATTAAAATCTGGTTCTGGATTGTTGTTTGAAGTCTGTGGCAAAATTGACTAATATAGTGGAAAAGTCTGTATAACTAGCTTTTGATATTAGAGTTTGAAACTCATTCAGGTAGTTTTTTACAATACTAATTCCTTAGTAGTATATTATTTCTTCTAACTTATTAACAGTTTTAGTAGAAGTATTAATTGGGAAGAACTGCTTATGGAAGAACTGCTTAAACTCAGGCTACATAGTAATGAAAAAAGGCTCTAGTAGTGAATTATTGACAGAAAAGGCTCTCAGACCACTTGGAGGCTTAACTACTCCTAAAGAATGAAAAAGTTTAGAGGACCCTGTTTTAATCATATGAAAACTGACCTATGAGTAATCAGATGTATAGAGAATAGTAGCTCAAAAAAGCTTGTCCTATTTGATAATCACTGCTAAAGTCTGATAGAAGTGAAATATAAGGTTAAGAGTAATAAGAGGAGTTTCTGAATACTGGAACTCTATTCTGTTCTTTTAGGATTTTCCTAGAGATAAGTTATATATGTACTCCTATGGGTCAATATGATCTGAGGATTTCCCTGGAGTTATAAACTCTGTTGAGATTCTATATTCTTTGTCTAGCTGTCTTAATAGGTATTGGTTGAGAAGTAAGAAATAGTAAGAAAGGTTGAGATATCAGAGTAGGCAATTTGAAGCTGCTAAACTAATTGATACTTTAAAGTCCTAGGAGAAGGATTTTATTTTGCTGTTAGGGCAACTGAGTGAAGTTTATAGACTTATGTAGAGTTTATAATCTCTAAAGAATTCTAAGTTCTATTATTCACAGTTAATAAGTATATAACTTACCTCCAGATAATTTTAAGAGAATAAGATAGAGTTTCTCAGAAACAGTAGCTACTCTAAATACTTAAGTATCTATTCTAATCAGTTAAGATATTAGATAGAATATTAGCTAACCTAACTCCAGAATGATGGGATTAG
>Ga0157358_1000409_pt1 | contig 17787 bp, 4 predicted proteins | sample AttcapACBM2_FD_111484 | JGI IMG/M metagenome (GOLD analysis project Ga0157358, IMG submission 111484) | Fungus gardens microbial communities from leaf cutter ant in Botucatu, State of São Paulo, Brazil - Atta capiguara ACBM2 | ecosystem: Host-associated > Fungi > Mycelium > Unclassified ... | reverse complement strand
AGCCTGTAGTATATATAGAGGATCAATGCAGCGAGGGCTCCTTGTCGAGTTCTCTTGTAATCCCCACTACTAGATAGCCTACTGAGAGCTTTGCTGAAGTCAGCATACTACGAGTGCCGTTACAGCGAGTGGTTGCTACAACAGTACTGTCATAATGAAGCTTTCTATATTAAAGTACCTATTGATTAAACATTTAGCTATACTTCCACTTTGTATGTCTCATATGTCAATCTATATGATAGCCATGTCTAAGTTATGTGATACTTTGATAATCCTAAGTTTTGAAGCAAAGGTCACATTATTGAATATGTGTAAATTCTTTATGATGATTTCAAGAACACTAGAGTTGATGAGTGTGTTAGTATTTTCTATTAGATATGGAATACCTATTATTTTCAAATAGAATTTGGATTGAGGAAATTGAGGAGACAAAATATCTTCTAAGTTCATGTTGTCAGTATTTTTGATATAATTTTTGATAGTGTATAAGTCTAATGCTGATGCAATCTTGTTGGTAGTAATAATAATTCTATGTTGATCTGATCTAACAAAGTCAGCTATGATATCTGATTTGATATTCTAAAGCACTCTATTCAGGTTAACTATATGTGAGTTAGATGATGTCATAAATTTTGATTTGTTATTATCACTCATGGGAACAATGATTTGTCTTCTAGAAGAGCCTTTAGTAGTCATATTGATTCTGAGTTTTATCTTTCTAGAATTGTTAATGGTGTTGTGGATATTTTTGATTTTCTTTGCTGACAGATTTGGAATTTTTTTTTGATTTTCAGAATTTCCCTAACATTCAGAGAAGTTGCTTAAGCATACAATTTTCTTTTTTTAGAGTTAGCATTTGCATTTGGTTTGATGTCTTTCTTATGTAAGAATTTCAATTTTTCCAAAGTTTCTTTGAAAAGCCTAGGCAGTATGGAAAGGCTTAGTGTTATAGAATGCTTTGGACATTAACATTTTTCTTTTTCTTTTATCTATTTTTCTTGATTTTATATTTTTTTTCTTTTGAATTTCTTTTTCTTTTTAGTGATGATGAAGAGGCATGTGACATCGCAGTCACATGATGTGTCACATGATGTGACGTCATAAGGCCTAGAATGTGGTAGAAGGATCTGGAAGATGATGTCAGGGCATATGTATATAACATAGTGGCCTTGAGGTGAACATGAGGAAAGAGCATGGACATAAGGGCAGGGTTAATTATTAGTAGCATGGACCATGAGGACTTTGTATATAGGACTCTAATTAAGAAGAGACTCCTTGTCAAGTTCTCTTGTGAACTACCCACATTATATCCGCTTTTGAGATTTACTCACTTGTGTGATCATTTGTCATTGTGATAAGTGGTTGCCACAACACTTAGACAATATGGGAGAAGGAACTTTTATGACTTCTACTTGTTTGTCTTTGGTGTTTGATTTCCCTTCTTTGCCAGGCTTGTTTCTAGTAGTCTTCTGGATGAATTTGGATACAACAGTTTGTCTAAATATTCTACTATTATTGTGAGCTTTTAACAGGACCTATCCTGATTCATAGATAGACAAAATAGATAACTAGGCCATCTAGCCAAAATTCTCAAGTTCTTTGATGTTGTTTACCTTGTTTTTATTCAATCTCCTATTATGAATATAGCTAGCTATTTATAACAGAGAGATTGAGAAATTTTTTGAGTTGATTTCTAAAAATTCATTAGTGCCAAAGATAGAAAGAGGGTGAGTTTCTCCATTCCAAGAGTTTAGTTCTACTGGTTGATGATTCCCATATAAAATAGAAAACATTTTAAGACCATAAGATATACTCATGTTTCTGTTAATATTGTCTACACCTCTACTTTGTGGAATGAGTGTGTTGTTTGGGACTGTATCTTTGTTAATTATTCATTGCTCTCCATCTTTGGAGGATTAGTCTGTACCCTCATTAGCTATTCTGTTTTCTCCTATCTTGGGTATTGTGTATAATAAGGAGAATTTCTTCTTCTTATTCAGTTTTACTTGTTTGTTCCAGGATAGCTTGTTACATGTGTCTTCCATCCTTTTGTGATAGAGGATAGAAGAGCAATTTGAGTGAGTCAATAATTCTCTGGAATTGTTAGCACTCAAAGAAGCAAACCTGCCTCTGGATGAGTCTATATCTATATCTATGCTTGAATTATTTTGAACAATTGGGCTGAAATAGTTGTAAATGTTAGAAGAAAGTGTTATATTTGCTAATTCTCTATTGGGTGCTACCATACAAGATGGTAGTATGAAAGAAAGAAGCATGTGTTCTATTTACATTTCTTGGCTTCTTAGTTGCTTTTAGTTTTAATAATATTTTTCTACTACAACTTCTTGACTTACTTTGGATCAAATCTTGTTTCTCTCCTTAGAATACTATTTAACTCTGTCTCTTATTTGGGAAAACATCTCTTTAAAACCTTTCTTCCAAATATCCTATAGTGTACACAACTCCATTAATAAGGCTATTTTTTTTCTCAGTCTCTTACTTAAAATATTCAAGCAGTTTAGTCTGTTCTAGACTCTAGTATTGTTCACAGATAATAATTCTAATTGGAAGGATACTTCCATAACTAATCCACCTAATAATTCTCAATACTCATCTACTCACTCACTATCAAAACTCCAGTATAGCAATAATACTAATGAATAACTGGCTGATGTTCTCAGCTAGATCACTAATACTTTTAATTCTAATCAAAATTCTAGACCTACAACTAATTCAAGAGACTGAAATATATATATACATATTCCTTATACTTTGAGTAGTATTGAGTCTGATAAGTTTAATCTATCTCTTGAGAGTTATTTATAACTGGTTTAAGGTAGGCCTTAACTGGAAAGATCAGGTCATTTTCCAAGACTGGTTATCTAATTACAACTAGTTTGTTGATGAGCTCTATTAGTATTTTAGTCTTTTAGACTCTGTAGATGAGGTGGCTAATATACTAGATAATCTCTACATGAAGCTCAGTGACAAGATATCTACTTACAATATGAATTTCATATGCTATGTCTCTTAATCAAGCTAGAGGAATAGTATTCTATATCACTGTTATTACTGGGGTCTATCCAATCAAATCCAAGATTGTATCTCTACCCAGGAGCAAAAATAGCTCACCTTTTTTTAGAATATATATGCTTTGACAATGATTATTGATCATTGTCACTGGAAGTACAACTGTGAGCTCAATTGTATATAACAGGTAGAGAAAGAGACTTTTGAGTCTCACTCTAGGAAGCAAGATAAGACTTTCTTCTCTACAAACCCACAGTCTTTCAGAATTAGTCTAATTAATTCCTAGCAGTACTGTTTGCTATATTCTTTTAAGGCCTCTAATTTGTTGTTCTTACTACTAAGAAACAGTCTAGTATCCCATGAATAGATCTCTCTTCTAAGCTAATCAATAATGGCAAGTTAACCAGTGATAAGTGTAGAGAAAGACTTAACAATAATCTTTGTGTCTATTGTGAGACTGAAAATCATGAGCTGAACTCTTGCCTCAAGAAGCAAACTAGAGTCTCTTCTAAGGGCTGTAGTATTTTTGTAGCTGTTTTTAAGAGATCTTCAGAAAAATAGAGAGTGATTTTTAGGACTTTATACAGACTGAGGATCACATTAAACTTCTATGTGCAATAATAAGTTTTATCTAGCTCAACATATCTGCTCTTTTAAACTTCTATTTTTTCTTTGTCTTTCTATTTTTTCTCTTAGTCCTTAGTCAAGATCATCTTAATAAAATCTTATTTTGAGCTCTAGTTAACTCCAGGTCTACTAATTACTTTATATACTTAAAGTTCATGGATACTTACAATCCAAAGTATCACAAATAAGCTACTCACTGGTTGTGATACTTAAACTTAGTGGTGTTTTAGAGGTTCAGTATAAGAAGATAATGATGAGTAGTATCAACAAGAATAATTGATGTTGTTAAGTCTGAAGTCTAATCTTCAGAAACAGAAGTATATATACAAAAAAGTGATGGTCTATGCACAAGCTGTTGCCATCACATGATCAAAACTCATACCTGATGGGAGCTGTCATCTGTCATAGCAGCTGTCAGGCTAATTTTAGAAGGTAGCTAATTATGTCACTATATTGATATACTTGTATCTCTACTAATACTTATTGCTTTGAGATGCATTATATATTATTGGAAATGAATTGATGAGTACTTTCCAACACAAGTTTAATTGTGTGAATCTGTTCATTCATTCATGAGATATTAGTAGACAAAGCTTTTATAGCTACTGATGGCCTGATATCTCAGTCATTTGTTGTCACTTTTGTACATCCTACATATGTGCAAATAGCCCTTATTTGGAGCTTTCCAGTGCAACTTAGTTTGTGAAAATCGGTCCACTGGTTGTGGAGATACAAGCTGAATGAAGTTTGTGACAAGTTATTTTTTACTCTCAGACTTTTATTTTTATGAAGTTAAACTATGATACTTATAACAAGAAACTCCTAGCTATTTCTGAAGCTTTTAAAATTTGGTGTCACTATCTAGAAGGTTTGCCCTTCCCATTGATATTAGTATAGTGTTAGAGTTAAAGATGATAGACTTTATTTATTTTTATTTCTTTTCTTATTTTAATTTTAATTTTAATTTAATTTAGTTATTTTGAACTCAGGATTAGGAGTTAGTGTGATGTCACACATGACTGTCACAAGACTGTCATATATATGTCACATACTACAGTTATAGTTACATGATTATATGCTATACAGAAGAATATAGAAGATTCTAGAACAATGATATTATATAATATATTGATCTTATAGATAACATATGCTTTTTAGAGTAGGCTAGGCTTAGTGTAGCATAGACTATCAGCCCAGTGTATATAAGGTAGATACTTTATACTTGAAACTCTATTAAGTTCTCTTATATTAACCCTAATATAAGATTCTTTTGTTGACTTAACATTTTAAGTCTTCAATCATAACATATAAATCATAAGAATCCTAGATACTTTTTTATTACAAAGGTATCAACCTACAAACAAGCACAGTGGTCCAAGTATTTCTTACAGTTGTTAAATGTAGCTTATACCTTATTATCTGAAATCTAATGATAGTTTCTTGTAAGTTCAAAATGAGTTAGCAAGCATTATCTGAGAACATTGAAAGTAAAGGTCAGAACTTCAGCTTATATGCTATACTTTTACAAATTGCACTAGTTATATATTTTGAATAAGATACTTAAGTACATAATTAGTAGATAAGTTTACTAGAAGATAGAAGGTATATTATTGCTAATACCAGAAATTAGTGATAGTTTTAGTTAATTTTTAGAATAAGACTTATAGTGTAAACTACTAATTTATGTACTAAGTATGTACTAAGTATGTTATCTAGAGTAGTTATTTAGAATGGAGATATTACACTTATAAATAATGAACTCTCTTTACTTTACTTTACTTTTAACTTAAGGTTAGAGTTTAGCATGAAGTCACATGTTACTATCACAAACTGTTATATGATGAGATACAGTATCACACATCAGTTACATGTTATGGTCACATGATCACATATTACAAAAAAATATATAAGATTCTGGAACAATAATATTAGACTATATATTAATGGTATATAATATACATACTTTTTAGAGTAGATTAGATTTAGTATAGTATAGACTAATAGCCCAGCATATATAAGTAGGATATATTGCACCTAGAAACTTTATTAAGTTCTCTTATATAAATTCTATTATTCCTTTCTATGTCACCTTAGATGGAGGTTCAAAGTTTGTATTAATTTTTTTCTGTTCATTAGACACTACTCTAGACATATGGCTCCACTTTACTTCAGGTTACCACTCCAAAGATGATGAACAAACTAAATGTACAAACCAAACTCTCAAGTAATACCTATATGTATATTGTAATTATTAGTAAGACAACTGGTCTGAGCTTCTGCTGCTCATAGAGTTCTCTTACAACAATACTTCCAGTACTACTACTGGTATTTCTCTATTCTTTGCCAATAAGGAATATCATCCAAACATCTCTATTTACTTTGAACACAATATTGCTTTCTTCTAAGCCCACAACTTTGCTATAGATCTTGATAAATTATAGAGTACTTTCAAAGCTAAGATCACTATAGCCCAATAGTATTATCAGAAGTCCACTAATATGTAACATTCTTCTATATCTGATTTCAAAGTAGGTGATAAAGTCTTTGTTAAGGCTTAATTCTTTAAGACTACTCAGCTCTCAAAGAAGTTCTCGAAAAAATATCTTGGACCTTATAAAATTATTTCCTAGCCTAATACTCTATCATTTACTCTTTATCTTCCAAAGTCTATACAATCAGTTCATTCAGTTTTCTATGTGTCGATGATTGAACTTGTTATGTCTAATATTTTTCCTAAGAGAATACAGCTGGCTTCAGCACCAGTCATAATTGACAGAGAACCTGAGTATAAAATCTCATAAATAGTGGACTCTAAGATTGATTGCTGATAAGCATGCAAAATTCTCTACAAGATGATCTAGTTAGAGTATAAAGATACTGAAGACAAATTTAAGTAAATTCTCACATCTGAGCTCACTTATACTGCTAACTTGGCATCTGATTTCCATATTGCATATTCTGCCAAGCCTAGTTTACTTTATTTGTTCTGATCACACTACTATATTTTATTTAACTCTAGCTTCTATATACTTCCAACAGGAATTTTTCTTTTTAAATTTTCAGACTTTTTATCTTCTAGCTATCTCAAAATTTTTCTTACTCATATAGTTATATACTAGAAAAATCTTATTTATATCATTCAGTACTAATCAAACAAACCAAAATTCTAGCAGAAGACTAATGATAGGGTTCCTCCCAACATCTCTCTATCAATTTCCTTAGGCTTTACTATAGATCTTTCTTTATCTTTGTCCCCACCATTGTTATCTTCTTTGCTCCCACCATTGTTATCTTTTTTGCTTCCACTATTGTTATCTTCTTTGCTATCCCACAAATCCTTCTTTAGACTCCATCTTGTATTAACTATGGCCTTAATTCTGACCAACTGGGCTATATTCTTCTTCTGGCCCTCTACTAAGTCTCGAAGGAACTTTTTGACACCCAGATAATCTTTTAATGAGCTTCTGAAGTGCTTTTTTAATAGCATTTAAAACCTTGTCATAGATAGAAACTACTATTTGAGAAGTGGTATTGATATAAAGAATGCACCTCTACTTGATAGCAATGCATCTGGTATAGGTGAGGGAACAACTACAAAGAAGAAGATAATTAGTATATGGAAAGAAACAAAAATGTTCTTACTCATTTGCTGTTGTGCACCAAGTAGTCTTGTCTGGCATGTACATATCTTTTACAGAGGTTATTATCCTCTATTTTCACTATATCATCCCCACAATACTTCTTTATTTACTTTTCTCTTGCTTTCTTAGATGGCCATTGCTCTTTGAGAAGATATCAACAATCTCCTTATGTTTTGTTCTAGTAACCTGGTGAACTCTGGTGCCCTCTTTGAGTATAGCTTCCTCATCTTTTATGCCATCTGCTTAAGATGACAAGCTTTTGCTGCCTCTTCTAAGCAGATCTGGTGCTTTTGTTCTTTTTTATTATGTCAATGTCTTATCTCTTGGCACTGCTGCTTCAGTATCTCAGCATTGACTTGTGAAATATTTGATGAAGTGGGGAAAGACATGATAGTACAGGGAAAAGGCAAAAAATATTTCTTCATTTTTATATATTATTGACCTAGACACTATCACAGATTCTTTGGGTAAGCTCAATAGGAGTTTGAAGGCTCAGTTTTAAGGAGAGAATACTGTTGTATGTTAAGTCTACCTATTCTAAAAACACATTCCCATGTTGATGATGCAAAAATTTAGGTATCTGGTCTTTTATAATGGAGATACTCCTATCAAATTTGGTCTTTTATGGCAGTGTTCCTCTATCCAACCATTTTTAGTATTTCATTACTAAAATCTCCACTCAGAGCTATATATTGAAATTTTCTAGCATCTTTTATACATTTAACTCATATATAAGACTAGTAGTTATACTGTAATTTACTAGTCTGATAATTGATGAAGATAAACTTCTATTAAACTCAATCTCTAGTATTTAATAGTAACATACCAACATTAGCACTTGCTCTTACTTCAGACTTTATCTATTCATCAAAAGTTGTGACTATATAGCAGACAGATGGCACAACACATAAGCTGAAGCCAAGGTTGTTCAGACAAGTCCACATCACTGAGTTCATAGTATGGAGTTTTTATACTCTATACATCTCTGAGCCAATTCTACAGGCTTTTGTTATCTAATATGAACCATATTTGACACCTATACAAGATTCATCTTTTGACTTATCACTAAGGTTTAAGTCATAACAGAAGAACTTTCATCCAAATACCCCCACTTAAAAGCAGTTTAATCTTCATTTTATTGAGTGAGTATTGTTAGTATCTACTATTACTTTCATGCAAGTTTCAAAGAGTTTTAGTAGCTTGGGAAAGACTAGCAAGATGAGTATCAGTTAGTATCTTTAGTCATAAGGTTTGGTTTGAGGAATGCCTTTAGGGTGTATTACTTGGGATAAATAGTATTGTTGGAAGCTCTTAAGGAGCTTTGCAATTTATTCACTAAATTCTCTAAAGGAGCTTGTTACATAGTATAAGATTTACTGTTTAGAAGTATGTTAGTAAGGAAAAGTGTTCACAAGCAGATGTTATATGTTCTAATCTCTTTTATATTATTGTTTCTGTCCTCTTCTCTCAATTTCTGAAGCTGATATTGTTTCCTTCAAATTTTTTAGTATGTAGTTAAAGACTAGTGTTATATAGTTTTTGTTACATCCTAGCATAACCTCATTTCTGCTTAACCTCTGTCAATATACTATTAGCCCAGTGTATAAAATAGTTTGAGTCTTGAATTGTAACATTTTCATTAATAGAAGTTAAGCATAAAAGAGGTTATTACTAGGGTGTAACAAGAACTTCATTTCTTTCTTGCTCTCTTTCTCTACAGACTCTACAGATTCCTACCTAGTGTCAATGGTAGTTTGAATTAGTACCAACTCAGTAGTGTTTCTTTTCTGTCTCTTTACTAAGGTTCAGAGGGACTTTTTAATGCTGTGATACTCTTCCATGAGCTCTCTAAGTGTCTTTTCTATAGCATTCAAAACTCTACTAACAGAGGTCAAGCAGAAATAAAGTGTTTTACTAGGGTATAATAAGAACTATGCAATACTAGCTCTCAACTGTATGCTGAATAATTCAAAGGGGATTTTATCAGTATTAGAAACTTGTGTAGAAGGTTTGAAACAAGAATATAATAAAAGGTTAGAATATCTGAAAGGGCACTCATGAACATAAAAAGGTATAGTTGGAAAGAATGTCAAAAGAAATAGATAAAGAAAATCTGCTTGTGAATATATTCTCTTACTAATACACTCCTAAACAGTGAACCTTACACTGTGTAACAAGCTCTCTTGGAAAATTCAGTGAATATATTGCATAGCTTCTTGAGAGCTTACAACAATACTTATATTGCCAGCCTTTTCCAGGCTGCTGGAACTTTTCCAAAACTTTCCTGAAAGTAATGGACCTAGTACTAATAACATACACTTGAGAAACAGCAATAGAACTGCTTACAAGTAAGAGTTATTAGATGGGAGTTCTTTGTTTCTTTTCTTTACCTATGGCTTATATTAGTCTAAAGATATATAGAATGGAAACTGAACAAATGACAAAAACATGTCTGGGATCTTAGAAGCACATGATTCTTTCATAATTCACAGCTTAGTAATGGCATAACTTTTTTTTGCTTACAAGTGCTAACTCTTTGCTTTTCTGGAGTTTCTACTAGTCACTTTTACTTATGAGTCACTTTCTAGCTCATTCCTCCTCTGACCTCTTGTGTCCATGCTTTTGTCAGTATCCCAGATGCCTATGCAGGTCTTGGCTGTGCTTACAAGCACTCTTTTTTCATAGCTAGTCCTTTATAAGCCTTATAGTGTTTTCTATTCCTAAAAATTCTGTTTATAAGATCTAGTTTGTTTAATAGCTACCATACCATCTCTCAAGCAGATCATGACTTGAAAGAGACTGAAACATCATCTAAGAGTACAAAGTCTTCTTGCTAATACCTTAAAGAAGACTTTAAGTACTCAAAAACTTGTAAAAGTGTATTCTTGTAAAAATTACAAGAGAGCTTGACAAGGAGTCCCTGATATATTCCTACACTATATATACTACTTACACATGGTCCATGCTAATAATAAATAACCCTATCCTAAGGTATACTATGAGGTCAACATACTATAGACATACTTTGAAAATGTAAAAAATAGATGTAATATAAAAAGCAGATGAAATAGCAGAAAAAGTGGATTCTTGTCCTACACCTATATCAATATTAAAAACAGAGAAAGTGAAATTGTTCTACAGATATTATGTTTTTCTATTTTGTAAATAATTAGAAAAGAAGATAGAAATTTTTAAATCAAAAGCTTTGTCTAGAATTTGCAGGAGAAGTTGATGATTGAGTGATGGAAAAAAATTGAGCAATATCAAAGGCTAAAGTGTTTATTTGAAGGCTTTTAACCTATTCTGAATAAACAAAATGGGTAGTAAAAACACCTGTATTAGTAGTTGATCATTACTTGAGTCTACCTAATTGGTTAGAGTAAATGAAGTTTAATGTTATGGAATAACTTTGAAGTCTTTTGCCAATGGTTTTCTTAATAAGTTTCTCCAAAGTGTTGAGAAGAATGATTGGATAGAACATTTTAAGAGAGTCATATGATAATTTGTTAGGTTTAGGAATAATAATCAATGAGAAAGTCTTGCAATGCAATGGCCAGTAACCAAGATCAATACATACATTAGTAATGTTGACAAAATTAAGTAAATACCTATTGTTCTTTACAGTGATTTTTAGATGTTTCCATGATATATGATCTAGTCCAGAAGTAGACAAATTGCTGCATTTGTTGATGGCATTTTTAAATTACTCTTTCAAAAAGAGTGACCATTCTGAATTGGGCTTTAAAGAGATTTCATCCAATATTCATATATTTATTTGTTGATATTTTGCTAAGTTGAATGATTAATGCAGAGCTTGCCATAGACCTTCAAGTTTGATATAAGGGTGTTATTACAAACTCAAAACCTTAGAGTTGGTTAAGAGAATGAACCTTGTATTGGGTTAATACAAGAGAACTCAATAGAGAACTCTATACAGGATTGTCTACCTTATATACAAATACCTAATGGTCCATGCAAGCTATTTCTAGCCTACCCTAAATGACCATGTATATGCCTTAAGGTCAACATGTGTATTACATATTATATAATGTCATCCTTCTAGAACTTTTTACATCCTTCCATATGTCATGTGACTTGTGATTGTGTCATCTGATGTGACATGCTGTATGACAGCGTGATATTGTCACTCTGACCCTAACCCTAGTTCTAAAAATAGAATAAAAGGAAATAAATCAAAAAGAAAATAAAAATGAGAAAAGAAAATAGAAAAGTGTTAAGTTTACTTCTTTTGTTCTTGACAGGTGTCTATTATCTTGCAAAGCTTCTATGGCCAGAATTTTCTACTTCTTGATCCAGTTTATAAAATTCTAAGGTTTTTTGTTTTTTGATACAATTTCTTGAATTTTATCATCAAAGAAAATATATTTAGTCTTCTTGATAACTCTCTTGAAATTCTTCTAGTCTTCAGTCATCTTAGAGGATCTGTACTTGATCAGTTTCTTGTTGTATTCCTTATTCCACCATACTTTGAAGTATTTAGTGATATTGATATTCTTTGAAAATTTGTACCAAATAATATCTGAGACTCTTGTGTATTCTTGAACAACGTCATAGGCATAGAACATGGTAGAAGAATCTAGAAGATGACATCAGGGCACATGGATGCAACATGGTAGCCTTGAGTAGGACATGAGGCAGACATAAGAATGAAGCATGGATATAAGGGCAAATGTAATTATTAGTAGCATGGACCATCATGTAATAATATAAATAGGGTAGCAATACAGTAGGGACTCCTTGTCAAGTTCTCTTGTGATTCCCACTTAATATCCTACTAAAAGAGATTTACTGTCTTATGTGATTATTGGTCTTTGTGATTAGTGGTTGCCACAACAAACTTGGGATCTCTAGTGTAAAAACATGTTTTTATTGGTGTTTTCAAGTCTGACTACACTTTTTTCTATGTTATATCCTATCCAAAGAATACATCTTTTCTTTTCTGAGTTATCTCATACAAAGCCTTATTCTACTCACTTATAAGTTAATATATTTCCTCTTTTCTTGTTTGGTAATATTACTAAGTAAATATTACATAATTACCTAAAATTTTCTCCTATAATATCTTTTACTCTTACATTAAACATTACAATCTTGGGTATTCATTACTTGGTATTTAAGTCAAGTGAAGTTTACCCAGATTTATAATCTCTTTATGTTCTTCTTATGCTTTCCTTATTGTTTTTCTCAAGGATACCTTTCTCTTTCCTCATAGACATTAGATATATATAGTTGTAAATACAAGCTTGTATTATTACAATTCAAGACTCAAAGTGTTAAGTCAAGAAAGAAACCTTGTATTAAGATTAACATAAGAGAACTTGATGGAGTTCCAAATATAAAAGTGTCTACCTTATATATGCTAGACTACTGATCCATACTATACTAATCTTAGTCTACTCTAAAAGCTATATATATTATATGCTATTAACATGTGAGATGACATCATTGTTCTAGAATCTTCTATGATGTTCTTTGTGATATGTGACTGATGTGTGATACCATGTTATGTCATGTGATATCATGCTAACTCTAACCCTAAGTCCAAAAAAAAATAAAAAAAAAATAAAGTTCACTATCTTTAATTCTGACATATATTTTTACACTTTACAAAATGATTATTTCTTCTCTCTTACTCAAGTTGTTATCTAAGCTACAATCTAAACTAAGCTTAGAATCATGATATTTAATAAAGTGTCATCAGAATTACCTTACAAAAGAAGAGTATATAGTAGTTAGAATACTGAAACATTATAATAATTAGACTTTTGAAAGAAAACATCAAGACAACATTGTGGTTAGACTACTGAACAAACAAGATAGACAGAACTAGACAAGGACCTACTAGCATTGAGGTATCAAAAGAGATATTGGGATCACTGAAGATTACTGAAGAAGACATCTTAGAAGAAACTAAAACAATAAAGATAGCATCAAGCAACATGTTAAGACTACAGATATAAGCAGCATCAGTAGAAACTATTACAAAATGAACTACTTCCTTGTTTGTAATATTTGAACCTTAGGTGTACTCCCAGAGGTTTAGAAGTGATTCAGAAGTTCAATAATAATAAAAATAATAATAAAAATTAATATAGATGTCAATGATAATGAGAGATAATGATTAATGATGATAATTGATGTTGTTAAGTCTGAGGTCTAATTTTCAGACACAGAGATATTACAAAGCACTCTGCTTAGTAAGTGTATGGCCCACAATCATTAGTCCTAGTTAGGTAGTTGATGTAAAAATTTTCAATAGGTCAAACTCTTACTAATACTACTCATTTTCTATTATTACTTATTCTTCCTTAGCTCTCTATTAAAGTATACACCACAGATAAGTGGTTGTCAGTTGTCCACACTACACCATGCTACTGTGTACTCTGTTTCTTCTAACAAATTATGGCTCTAATTGCCTTGATCTCTAGTTAGCACTTTTTAGGCTGCTTTCTATTAATAAGGACTTGACCAACTCTACTAGTGAGCTAACATCTTGTTACTTTTAGGTTTGTTATAAATTGAGCTGATTCTAAATTGCTCTATATCTGCAGGATCCTCTTACACCTTATATGTATTAATTGACAGCAATAGCCAACTTTGTCACTATTCTTTCTAAGCTTACTAGTCTTGCTAACTACTTCTTTCAAAAGATCTGTATTAAATCAGCTCTTTCTCTCACTACCTACTTTGGAGCTATCTTTACTACTGAAGATATGCTGAGTGCTCTGGTATTCCTTCAGACTACTGATATAGATAAAGTAACCAGGAGGAACTTCTTAAGCTTCCAAGCTGTGGCTATTCTTAATTCTACTTTGTTAGATAACTTGTCAATGTATAACCAGCCTAATACTCAAGCTCTTTGAGCTTACTTATAAACTCTTATAGGAATATCTGGTCCAATGTCATTCTTTGCCAACTACTAGAGAATAGCTATGTTTCAAATTTCCAGTAATTAGAACTTTGCTTTTCAGATTACTGAGCCTGATTTCCCTGATATGAGACTCTATGAGAATAACTACAATATTCCTCTTTCCTTGCAGATTGATAATTCACTAAACTCCTTGACTCAGTCTACCCAATCTATACAAACCATCCTTAATTATGCATATATAGCTTTGAATCAAAATAGATTTGTTCTGCCTGGCTCACCTATTACTGTGAATATCTCTAAATATGAAAATATGCTATGTTTTTTGTGTAAGAGTAAAAAAGCATCTCATGGCAGCTCTTATGAAGATAAATGATTCTTGAATTCTGGTTTCTTTGCCCACTTTACTCTGTTTGAATCTAACTTTGCTAATATGACTGCAAACTCAAAAGCACTACTATTTATGGTTGCTTCTGGTCTTGTTCATCATTGAACATGAAATCTTTGATTCTGAGAAAAAGGTACTACTAAAGTTGCTATGTCAAAAATATGGCCAGTATATTATGTCCCTGATATACAGATACATCTTTTCTCTACTGAGTAAATTTTTCAGTCTGGATTGAGAGTAGAAGATGATAAAAGTGGTTCTACTTTTTGTAACAAGTCTGGTAATACTGTTATATTGGCTACTTACAACCTTTGGGGCAATATCTAGATTATAAGGACTTGTATTCTCAAGCATAATATTTCTAATTCTGTGAGTCTTGTAACAAGACACCTAGACTTTGAGACTTTACATTGTTGTTTTGAACATACCTCTGATGAGGTCATATATTATGTCCTTGACAATGTTGAAGATGCAAAAAATCTGTTTCCCAACACAGAAATATATCTGCTATAGTTGCACTCTTGGAAAGATGCACTAATGCAATATTCCTGAGAACTCTACTCACTTCAGTAAGCCTTTAGGATTGATTGACTTAGATTTTCTTGAGCTCCCCACCTTGTCTTATTCCAAGTACAAGTGGATGATTACATTCATTGATGACCATTCCTACTATTACAATATTGCCTTTTTGCACAAAAGATCTGAAGCTGCAGAAGCAATTAAGTCAATTTTCTGGTTGTGGTCAAACACTACTTCCCATCCTGTGAAGAGGTTGCATAGTAATTATAAGGGAGAATATGTAACATAGGAATTACAATCCTTTCTAAGAGAGCATGGGATTATTTATAAGACTAGTACTCTATATATATATCAACAAAATGGTCATGCTGAGTGATTGAACTGCACTTTGCTTGATAAAGCACAGTCAATGCAACTTGAAGCATGCTTATCAGATTTCTGGTGGAAATTTGTAATAACAACTACAACTTATGTATATAATTACACACCTGTTAGATATCTCAAGTGAAGAATATCTTAGGAGATCTTTTTGGGCAACAAACCCAAAACATTACACTTCTGTGTCTTTGGCTGTGGAGCCTATATGTTTTTTCCCACTAAAGTTCATGCTAACAAACTTGTACTATTATACTAGAAAATGTTTTCTTGCAAAAAACATGTAATCTTCTAAGGTTTTGAGTATATAAGACCTCTTTGAAGACACTAGCAAGAAGACCTTATATTCCTAAATGATACCTCAGGTCTTCTTAAGTAAACAGCAGTTGAGGAATACTATGATAGTCATTAACCAAACCAGATTTTAAGTAGGAGGGGTCTCAAGGGATAAGAAATGCCACTTGCAAATGACTAGTTATGAACTGTGGGCATTCACAAGAGAGTTTTACCAAGTTACATGTGTTTAGACAGTTGAATAAGGCAGGTACCCATCAAATTGAAAGCTGACAGAGTCCAGAATAAAGGAACAGGAAGGAGTAGCTATAGAAACAGAAACAAGGAGCATTAAATAGGCTCTTGCAAGTAAATATTGATTATTGGATTGATATTGGATTACAGATAAAGAAATGGCCATATGCTTACAAGGCCTTAGCAGGCTTTATTATGGTTTCAGCTTTATTCTTTAGTTTTATTCATTGTATTTTTAAACTAACTTCTCTTTTATTGAGTAAGCATTGTCAGTACCTTTTATCACTTTCAGGCAAGTTTCAGAGAGTTCTAACAGCCTGGAAAAGACTGGTGAGATGAGTATCAGTTGGTATCTTTAGTTGTAAGGTTCAATTTGAGAGGTGTCTTCAGAGTGCATCACCTGAAATATATAATGTTGTTGGAGACTCTTAAGGAGCTTTGCAATTTATTTACTAAATTTTTCAAAGAAGCTTGTTACATAGTGTAGAGTTCACTGTTTAAGAGTGTGCTATCCAAGAAAAGTGTTCATGGGCAGATAATATTTGTATATTAAGACAAACACCTAATTATTGTTGATAATAATGGAAGTAGAATAGATACTCCATCTTCTATAGGTGAATTAGCTGAGCTAGCCATCACTAGCTATTTGAAACTTCTTACAAGAAAAGGAGGAGTAGAGCAAATTTACTTTCTCTTAGCACAATATATAGTAGAGTCTTGCCCAATTCCCAAAATCCTTGGAGATGTTACTAGATTGCTAGCTAACATTCAAAAGAAATGGCTTGAGTCTTGTCTTGAGAAACTGAAATCAATTAAAGACAGAAATGTCTATGAAGTTGTAGATCTCCCTAAGGGAAGAAAAGCAATTAAGAATTGCTGGGTGTTCAACATTAAGTCTGATAGTTATTACAAATCTTAACTTATTGCAAAAGGATTTTCTCAGGTTGAAGAAATTGACTTTGATGAATTATTCTCTTTAGTTGTCTACTATAAAATAGTACAACTATTTCTAGCTATTGCTGCTATTGAAGATTAGAATATCTTATCTGTAGCATTTATGTAAAAACTGCCTATCTTTATAGTGATCTGGATGAGGAAATCTATATATAGAAGCCTGAAGGTTTTAGGCTATCTGGAAAAGAAAAGAAAGTCTGGTGACTTCACAAAGCATTGTATAGCTTTAAGTAAGCTAACTTATCTTGGTAGTAGACTATAACTAAGTTAATGTTAGCCCTAGGATTCAAACAATGTAAATCTGATACTAGTGTGTATTAATTTGTTGATAAAGAGACTAGAGGAATTGTTATAGCAATTGTCTATGTGAATAATGTTTACTTCATAGGTTTAAAAGATTTCCTGCTCCTCTTAGAGTTGAAGCAAAAATTTATAACAAAATAGAAATACTATGATCTTAGAGAAACTAAAGAGTTTCTTGAAATATATATAAGTTGTAACTGCAAAGATTGAAAGATCTTTGTAGACCAATCTAAGTACTTGAATATAGTTCTAGCACAATTCAATGTAGCAACCAACCCAAAAAGTACTCTACTGTCATTGGGCTATGTGTTTAAATCCAATAATAAATAGTATAATCCTAATTTCCATCAAAAGTACTAGTAAATAGTCGAATCTCTGATGTATCTAATAATTGGCTCATGTTCTGACATAGGATTTTGTTATGATGCATGTAAGGACTAACATTTTTCTTTTTCTTTTATCTATTTTTCTTGATTTTATATTTCTTTTCTTTTGATTTTCTTTTTCTTTTTATTGATAATGAAGAGGCATGT
>Ga0157358_1000407_pt1 | contig 17815 bp, 9 predicted proteins | sample AttcapACBM2_FD_111484 | JGI IMG/M metagenome (GOLD analysis project Ga0157358, IMG submission 111484) | Fungus gardens microbial communities from leaf cutter ant in Botucatu, State of São Paulo, Brazil - Atta capiguara ACBM2 | ecosystem: Host-associated > Fungi > Mycelium > Unclassified ... | reverse complement strand
TCCTTCTATGTATCATGTGACTTGTGACCGTGTCATCTGATGTGACCTGCTGTGTGATAGCGTGATCTTGTCACTCTAACCCTAACCCTAGTTTTAAAAATAGAAAATAGATCGAAAATGAAAAATAAAATAAAATAAAAATGAAAAGGAGAAATAAAAATTAAGTCTACCTTCAGCGATCCTGACAACCTTATGATGTACACATGGTACACTCATGAATAACACATGGACTTTAGGATAGGATACACAGTAGAAGCATAGTTGTAGCACAAACCATAATGTAGTAATATATATAGAGTAGCAATACAGCAGGGACTTCTTGTCGAGTTCTCTTGTGATTCTTACATTAATAGCCTACTGAGAGCTTTACTTGCTTGTGTGATTATTGGACTTTGTGTCTAGTGGTTGTCACAACCACAAGAGAGACTATATCTGATGTTTCTATGTCTGTAGATCTACTGACAATGAATCTTGGCAATAGTGGGGCTTTGCAAGTTTTCCCTCCATCTCAATCCTCCTCTTTTCAACCTTCTACAGTCTCATAACCTGCAGGAGTAAATGTGTCTATAGATAGGCAATCTGCAAGAACAAATATGTCTGTGCCTCAAGGCCAAGATATATCTAATAACACTGAACCCATGTTGAAGTCTTTGGCTATTTCTTACAACAACAATCAACTGGCTGACCTAGAACTTTGGAATAGCCTTTTTGCTCCTATCTCATTACTTAGGATCAAGAAATTTCTCAGCAGTAATGCTCAAAACATCACTTACTCACTTTTTTTGATAGAGATGTTTATCAAGCAATGTTTCTTCAAGAATAAACCTATAAAGAACTTTCTGAAACTTGTGGACATTGGCTTTGCTGCTTGGCATTTAATTAACATTATCTATGATTCTGGCTGGAACAAACTCAGAGCAGATGAGAATAACAAGACTTTTCATCAATGTGTATCTTCATGCTTTATCAAGAACTCCACAATAGTCCCTAAAACTCCCAAATCAAACCCCCATTCTGATCTATCCAAGTCAAATAAAAGTAAATTGACTCAATCTACTGATAATAAGAAGTTATATGCATAGGCTTCAAAAATCAACATTGAAGATGTCATTTATATTAATTAACCACATCTCCTAAGAAAATTGCTGAGGTAAACAATATCATCAACAAATCAAGTTCAGTCAAACCTAAAATCAATATGACTACAAAGGAACCTTTAAGAAAGCAGGTCATTATTCCTATGAGCAAAAGCAATACAAACATTATTGGAAGTAATGCTAGCTTCCATATCAACTCTATCAATAGATGTCTTAAAGAGACTAATTTGAACACTTCAGCTAATTTCATCTGCATGGAGAAATTTGGTATCATCATAACAACAAATCAAGCCATCTCTATCCAAGACATGAGCATCATCAAGAAAGTTCTCAAAGAAGCTGAGAATGTCAATCAGAATCTTATCAAAAGTTCTTGCTTACTGCAGTCCAAATTGTATTTGAAAATTCTAGATCTTCTCTATTATTTAGAAAGCACTAACAATCCTATCACTTTTGAACTAGTTAAAGAAGTGATTAAAGAATCTCACATCTTTAATGACATTACACTCACATCAAGGCTTCACCTTACTCTGATTCAGCAGTCATTTGGATCAACATCTGAGACTCTCAAAATGGAACCAATGTGAAGACAATCACAAATTGTTATTTCAATGTCAGATATTACATTACCACTGTCCATGGTACAAACATGAACCCCAGTGTTCAACAGTGTAAGAACTATTGAAAATGGAGCCACTCAATACTCAGTTGTCAATCACATGTACCCAAGTGTGTCAAATACAATAGACCTCACAAATCTGAGCATTACAGAGAGAAGGTATGATGTTGCAAAAAGAACTCTAAGATGAATCCTTCAAGGCTTACAACAAAGAAAGGCAAGTCTTGTTCTTATTCTTTCAAGTATGTTAACTGCAAGGAAGACTATTAAGCAGACAGTAATATATGTCCTTATTGGTGAAACCATTTCAACAAAGATTAATATGGTAAAAAACAACAGGAACTCTGTGAAAGTAAAGTACAGTAATGTAGCAATCCTGTTATCTTTAGGTACAAGTTTTTCTTTTTCTTTTTTCTTTTACATGTTGTCTCCTTTTGAATGTATGTAGCTACAAAGTAGTTACTGTGGACTGCTATCATACCCTGTATTATAAATTGTTAATTTCCAAAAGAAAAAAAACTCAATGCCTATGGGAAGAGTTATATGACATAATATGATTACTAGATTATTTAACAAGTCATATATTACAATTATATGCTATAAAACTTGGTAGAACATTCTAGAGATAGATTACATTATACATATTAGAATAGGACTTAGTTCACAGCATACAGACCAAGTGTGATTTGTAGATTAATTGAATAGAACTTCTTATCAAGTTCTTTTGTAATCTCTACTCATAGTTATCTTAATATTACAACTTAAGACTCAAAGTTAAGTCAAAAGAAGAATCTTGTATTAGATTAACATAAGAGAGTCTCAATAGAGTTTAATAGTATAGGTGAGTCTACTTTCTATAGTCTGTGTATGTCTATATCTTGTTGTAAAGCATTTCACTTAGTAAGTATATAGTTCACAATCAGTAGTACTAATTAGATAATCAATATAAAATTTTCACATAAGTTAAACTACCATCAATACTACTTATCTCTTTATTGCTTCTTTCTCTCTTACCTCTATCTCATATGGTAGCATCTATAAGAGAACTAAGCAAATATATATCTTCTCTAATTCTCAGCTAGTTAAACTCATTTCTCAATACCTCAAACACCATCCAATATGAATATAGACATCAACAGCAATATAATCAGAGGGAGATTTTCTTTCTCTAGCAAGGCCAGTTTTAGAAATTTTTCAGTTTTTTCTAGTACTTTCTCTGCTCCATATTATAAATATATGGAACTCAACAACAATCTCTTAGAAGACAAGTTCCAAGAACTAATTGACAGCTCTTAGCTATTCTATGCTAGTCAAGTAGATGTAGATAAGTTTGTTAGAAAGGCAATTAATGAAATCTCTTTATAAGGGGACAACACATTTTAAACAAGGAACTAGCCTTCATTACCATATCTATAAGGTGAGGGTATTACTAATAATAGAACAGATATGAATGCACAAGACACAATTAATATTTAAGTACTATACAATGTCAATTAGGCTATGGAACATAACATATGAGATAGAGATTTTTGGTCTATTTCACTTCACAGTTCTCTTTAATATCTCCCATCAGATGTAAGCAACATCAAGAGATCTCTTTTTTGAATGGCAACTTATATAAGTAATAAAAAACAAAAATGGCAAGATTAATAAGGTCAATAATCTCAAAGATATAAGAGAAGTAATATAGAAGTTCATCTCCTCTCTCTATGAGTTAAAATAGGATTCTCTCATCATTTACAATAACTTTTAGAAAAAAGGTTGCAGAGAAATTCACTCCTAAGATCAAGAAGGTGAATGTTAGCAAGAATAAGGGCAGTAAAAGTTCTAACCTACTGACCACTTTCAACAAGCTTTCTCTCTCCATTCTGGCTAAATTGCCTAAGGAGGTTAATGAGATTTCTAAATACTTCAAGAAGAATCAACAATCTGGATAGAAAAAAGAAACTCAAAAATCATATGCTTAGGCTTCTACTCCTGCTAATTCTATAAGGAAAGTTTTGAAAATCAAAGAAATCTTTCCCAATCTACTGTTAAAAAAATTGAAAATATCAGAAGATAATTAGTGGTAAAGGTAAGGCAAAGCCTAAACTTTACATTACAATGAAGAGGCCCTTCTGAAAACAAATCATTGTTCTTATGAGTAATGACAACAAGACAAAATTCACGATAGATTCAAGCTCTCACATTATTAATATTAATAGAGCTCTAAAGAACATTAAATCAGATACCAAGGCTGACTTTGTTTGATCTGAACAAACAGATATCATTATTACTACTAACAAGGTGGCTGTTCAGTTCAATTTTCAAACTATTGAACAATATATGAAAAGTGTAAACTATATTGAGGCAGAAAAGATTGAAATCCCATGCTTATCTTAGTCAAAATTATATCTTAAAATCATTGGTATTCCATACTTACTTGAGAATACTAATACTCCTATACAACAGCAAATGTGGTCAAAACAATCATCAAGAATAACTATATTTTTAACAATATCACTATTATTTCAAGACCAAGAGTCATTAAGGTATTTTCTAAGTTAGACATGGCCATCATTTGGCTGGACATATAGGACATACAAAGCTGAAGTAAAGCTAAAGAGCTAATAGATAGATGCTTGAACATAGAGAGCTATATTGCAACTATAGAGGAGTAAAGATAAACTTAGGGATTCCTTAATACAAGAACTGTTGAAAGTGGGGGCACACTACCTTTGCATGTAGAATTCAAGGATCTAAATGTATTAAGTGTAATAGTCCCTACAAGATGAAACACCATTGTTATTTTGCATGGTATTGCAAAGCTAACTTCAAAACTAATCCTTCTAGATTAGAGACTAAGCAGGATGAACCATGTCCTCACTTGTTCAAGTGCTTAAACTGTAAAGATGACCACTAGACCAACTCTAATCAATGTCTCTTCTAGAGACATTGCTCCAACATAGAGTAGTACTCAAAAGTACCAAGAACTTCATGAAAACAGAAGCCAATTGATTCATCCAGCTGTGAATAGCAATCAAATATGATTTTGAATGAAATTAAGATTTTTTCACAAAACATTCAAAAGAACAACTTTATTATCAATACAATCTTGAAAATGCAAAGTTTATTTGACATTATCTTCATTCAAGAGCTATCATGGTCTTTCATATAGTCCATACCAAGTTTGAGTAGTAAGAAAGGAGAAGAACTGGTAGGAGTTTCTAATTACCCAAATTGGTTCATCTTTGCTAGAAACTCCTCATATTATGGTGACTCATCTAGGGTCATTACATATATCAACATTAGGTTATCTTCTCTTCATTTCTCATTACAAAAATAACTATAGAGATATTTCTTGTGTTTCATTTTTTAATTGTGGCTTGGTGTACTTTTTAATTAACATATATTCTGACTTATCACAAGCAGCTTTAAAATATCTCAAGGATACTGAAGTCAACATTGATAATGTTCTTATTATGACAGGGGATTTCAACATTAGGGATAGTAGTTGGAACTCTAATTTTCCACATTATTCTGTTTATAGAGATACTCTCATAGACATTACAGACTCTTTTAATTTAGAACTGTCTAAGCCTACTAACTGTGTTCCTACTAGGTACTTGGACAACTAACAGGACTTAAATTCAGTCATTGATCTAATGTTTCTTAGACCTGAATTATTGGAACATGACAGTTACTCCATCTATCTGGAGTGGAGATTCATATTAGATCATGCTTCACTTACTGTGAATATTGCAATTTTTGAAGAACATGTTCAAACCAAGAAATGCACAATAGTCAAGGATAGTGAAGAAGAGGAAAACTTTGTTAATGAATTAATCAATACTATCAAGAGGCTCAATATGGAGAATATTCTATATAAAGAAGCCCTCAAACATATTGTGCATACTTTTGCTGATCATACAGAAAGAATTTGGTATAAAAATTGTTAATATTACTAAATACTCTAAGGCATAGTGGGATGAAGACTGTTATAGGGATCTGGAGAAATATAGACAAACCAAAAGGATCAATGATTGGAAATGATTCAAGAGTATGGTTAAGAAATTTGAGAGAGACAGCAACAATTCCATTGAATTCTGGGATTGTCCAAGTCAGTGCAAGTGATCTCTTCATGATATAGTCAGTAAAGAAATGAAGAAACTTGACTTCACTCCTATTCTTCTATGCAGATCCTCATGGGATTTTAGTAGAAAAAACAAATGCAATAACATTCTCAACAGCTAGAAAATGTCTTTCCAAGTATTAGATGACAAAGAATGTCATTTTTAGAGCTTCTAAATGATAACTCAAAACTAATTGAACCATTGATCTCCAGAGGACTGTAGCTCAAATACTTTGGATATTTAAATTTGCTTTGTGCTAGAGCTACAAGAGCAATTGTTAATCATATGCTAATTGATAAATATTGTTTTAGATTCTTCTCTCAGGAAGAATTTAAGCATCTATGTGGCATCTATCCTATTGAATCAAGATGTTACATTCTTTATGAGTGTAGAAGATACAACAATTATTGGAACCTGAGAAGAGACTCAATTGTGCATTTTACTCTCTTTCTTGAGTTTAACTATAATGCTTTCTTCTTCAGAGAAGGCATTACTTAGTCGATCTACTATTAGCTTTTTCTGATTTGAATTTTCTTTTATCTTCTTTTCTTTTCATTTTCATATTGAGTGTATCTTAATATATGTAGTTACAAAGTAGCTATCACAATCTGCTGCTATGCTCTGTGTATAAATTGTTGAATTAAAAAAAGAAAAAAAACTATTTATCTCTTGTTTTCACTTGTGCTTTTCTAGCTTTTTATTATAGTATTTACTACAAGTAGTTACCAGTTGTCCACACTGCATCATGCTGTTGTATATTCTATTCATTCCAACAGGTTATAGGCTCCAGTTGTCTTGATTTCTAATTAGTGCTCTTTTAGACTACTTTCTATTAATAAGAAGAACTTGACCAACTCTACTAATAAGCTAATATCTTGTTGCTTCTAGGCCTGTTATAGATTGAACTGTATCTGAATTGTTCTATGCCTACAGGATCTCTTTGCACCTTATATGTGCTAATAGCTTATTACTAGTTAGGTTGAATATTTGTACTCTAGCTAGCTATATTTGTTCTCTAATTTATACTGACTATCTTCATTGATAGTAATAGCCAGCTTTATCACTACTCTTTTCAAACTCACTGGCTCTGCTAACTATTCTTTCTGGGAAATCCATGTCAAATCAACTCTTACTCTTATTATCTATCCTGAAGCAATCTTTACTGCTGATGACATGCTAAATTCCTTGTTACTTTCTTAGACTACTAATGTGGATAAAATAGCCAGGAAGAACTTCTTAGGCTTCCAAGCCTTAGCTATTCTTAACTCTACTTTACCAGATAACTTGTTAATATATAGCTAGCCTAATGCTGAAGCCCTTTAGACTCATTTATAAACTCTCATGAGAACATCTAGTCTAGCATCAATTTTTGCTAACTACTAGAGAAGAATCACATTTCAAATTTCTAGTAATTGAAACCTTACTTCCCAAACTACTAAGCTTGATTCTCTTTATACAAAACTTTGTAGGAACAACTATGACATTTCTTTTATCTTGAAAGCAATAACTTTCTTATTTATAATCTTTTACTTATAGAATTCTATTTCCATCTCTATTCATACATCCATTTCTAATCTTACTTGGAATATTGTATGTTTTGCTATTTAGGCAGAATTCTTTAGGTAGACTAACACTGCTAATGTTACTCACCATTCTAGTATTCTATACAGAAATAATATTGTGGTAACTACTAACCAAGATAGTTAATAGCATACTAAGTAATTTTATAAGGTGAAAATCTTGTAAAGATTATAAGAGAACTCAATAAGAAGTCCCTGATGTATTGCTACCCTATTTATACTATAGATACATGGTCTGTACTAGCAATAAATAACCCTACTCTAATATTTATATGTCAGCTATGAGATAAATATACTATTAATATATATCTTGATATTATTCTTTTAACTTCTTTTCTTATGTTCTAGGTCTATGACATCATATTATGTGACACATCATGTGGATACAGTCACATGCTTCTTATCATCTAAGAAATAAAATAAAAATAAAATAAAATAAAAATAAAAATAAAAACAAAGAAAATAGATAAAAGGAAAATTAAATTAAATTAAAATATAAGGGTTCAAGCATACTATAACAAATAAACTCCCTTAGTAGAAAAAAACTCCCAGCAGTAGTAATAGTAATAGTAGTTACAAAGTGAGAGTTTTTTGAATAACAAAAGAGAAAATAAAAGAATAACTGAGGTAAAAAAGATAGTAATGCTCACTGAGCAGATAAAACAAGAGATCAGAATAATAATAATAGTAATGTCTATTAGACAGACAGCACTATTATCTTTGCAAATATAGTTACTATTTCTTCACTAATTTACCCTTTCTCTTTCAAGTCCTTAGTTATAGTCTCTTAACTTGCTAATCACCTTTCTGCAGTATACACTCCTCAAAGTAGTCCTATTTAGGGGTCTCAGATATAAGCAAAAGTATAAGTACTAATATTCCATAAGAAACACTTAGAGAAGAAGTTCTCTGACCTATCTATTAAGGCTTTAACTTTTAGAATTATAGAACTGCCTACTAAAAATACCTCTTTTATAAAGATTGACCCACTTACAGCAACCACTCCTAAAAAGTGGACAGATGATGACAATTATGTAGTTTCTCTAAGAAGTAATGACAGATATAAATTGGATAGTTAGACTCTTAGTATAGGTAGTACTCAAATAGTTGTTATCTTTAGAATTTTATAGAGTTTCAAAAAACTTCATACTTCTACCCAGTTGTTTTAATACCACCTAGAGAATTATATTGAATTCCAGATATTGAGATTGGTCAAGAATTGCTGATTTTGGCTAAGTAGTAATATCAGTAGTTTTGAGAGAGTTAGTGTTATGGTATACTCAAACTCTAATATTTTATTTTGATTTTATTTTTGTTTTCTTTATTTTCTTTAATTTGATTTTCAATTTTGTTTTATTTTATCTTTATTTTTAGATAGTAATCAACTATATATACCTCTCTTTTTACAAGTTGATAAGTTACTAAATTCCTTGACTATCACACCCTATCTTCTAATCATATCTGTTCTAATCCATAGATAACCTCCTATCCCTTATTTGCACTTTCCAATCTTTTCTAGTGTAGATCATACTTGTTTATTCCATCTTAGATGTTCTTGTTAGTCTAAATTAACTCCATAAATCTCTATTTCCTGATATCCAAGGATCATTAGAAATCAGAGTAACTCACTTGAGTAATTATATTCTAGATAGCTACTTTAGATATAATAACTAGTATATAATCTGGTAGTTTATATTATAGTAATTATTCTGAAAATCAACTCAAACTAGCATTTCTCTTCTAATGTTAGTGATAACATATCTCATCACTTTCTGGTAGTTTCTATTCTCTAAGCCTCTAAGTTCTGATTTAAAATATATGACCTATGTAACTAGTAGAAATACAGTATATAAGCTGAAGCCAAGGGTCATTCTGATCTGTCTTTTATATTCTCAGATAATACATAATCACTCATTTTAGACTGTGTCTAACATTGACTTAGTCTATTTAATCTAGTACTAACATAACTATTGCAATAGAGGACTTTGTGGATCAGGTAGAGTAAATCATGTATGTATGGCCTCTAGTCAAAGTAAATTTGTTCTACCTAACTTGCCTATTACTGTGAATCTCTCCAAATATAAGAAAGCATTGTGTTTCTTGTATAACAGTAAAAAAACACCTTATAGCAGCTTTTATAAAGATGAATAGTTCTTAGATTCTGGTGTCTTTACTATAAGGGAATTAGTCTTACTTGAGAAGCTATAAGTGTCCAGAAACTCCTGTTGATATTTGGGTAAGATATTCTACTATTACATCACTATCATATATACCATAGTAAGATGGTCCAAGCACATGGTCTGTGCACTTGACCAATCAATATCTACAACTATAATTAACTAAAAAACTATAGTATTACTGTAACAGACTAGACAATGGGGATTAGGATAAGGTAGAGGCAGTTATCAGTCCATTAAGAGCTAGTTTAGATAATGACCAGTCTAGGAGTGTAACTAAGCCTCTGTAGAGTGGATCTAGACTTATATTATTGTCAATATCTCCTGAAATCTACTCACTTTACTCCATTTGAGCCTAACTTTGTTGATATAACTCTGAGTAATTATGATTAAGTTGAAACTACAAACTCAAAAGTACTATTACTTATAGTTACTTTTGGCACTGTTCTGATTGAATATAAAATCTTTGATCTTGAGAAAGGAACTACTAAAGTTCTATGTCAAAAATATAGCCAACATATTATGTTCCTTGTTTGCAAATGTATCTTCTCTCTACTAGTATAGATTGAGAGTAGAAGATAATAAAAGTGGTTTTACTCTTTGTAATAAGTCTGGTAATACTGTTTTATTGGCTACTTCTAATCTTTGGAACAATATCCAGATTATAAGAACTTGTATTCTCAAACATAATGTTTTCAATCTTATAAGTCTTGCAATAAGATATCTAGACTTTAAAACTTTACATTGTTATTTTGAATAGACTTTTGATGAAGTCATGTATCATGTTCTTGACAATATTTAAAGATACAAAGAAGATATATTTCCCAACACAAAAATATGTCTGCTATAGTTGTACTCTTAGAAAGATATATTAGCATAGTTTTCCTAAAAACCCTGTTCACTCCAGTAAGCCTCTAAAATTGATTGACTCATATCTTCTTGAGCTTTCCACCTTATCTTATTCAAAGTACAAGTGGGTGATTACACTCCTTGACAACTATTTTTCTTATTGCAACATTACTTTTCTGTGCAAAAAGTCTAAAGCTGCAGAAGCAATTAAGTCAATTTTTTGAATGTGGTCAAATACTACTTCTCATCCTGTGAAGAGATTGCACACTGACAATAAGGAAGAATATGTAATATTAGAGTTTTAATCCTTTCTAAAAGAGCAAGAGATTATTTATAAAACTAGTACTTCATATATATACTAATAGAATAGTCATGCTGAATAATTGAATCATGCCTTGCTTGAAGAGACATACTTAATGCAACTTGAAGCATGTCTACTAGATTCCTAGTGAAAGTTTGTAACTATAGTTACAGCTCATATATACAATTACACCAGTTAGGCATTTCAAATGGAAAATACCTTAAGAGATCTTCTTAGATGATAAACCCAAAACATTGCACTTCTATATCTTTGGCTATAAAGCCTATATGTTTCTTTCTAGTAAAGTTTATACCAATAAACTTGCACCATGTTCTGAATTGATGATATTCATTGAGTATAAGGACAATGGTTATTACTTTATGCACCATACATAAGGAAATATCATTTTCCACTCCACACATGCTATCTTTGATGAGGAACTTTTTCCTAAATACACTAACTTCCATGTAAAAGAGTACAAATTGTATAATAAGTTATTAGACAAAATAAGTTCAAAGACAAAGTTGTTAGTATCTAACTTTTCTAGAAAAGATGGACCTACTCTAGTATCCATTCCACACATGCCCATTCCCTCCATTCAAAACAATCCTTTTACTTATTTTTCTTCACCTTTTCTTTCTATTTTCCTTACCTACTCTAGGGTTCAAAAAGTCTATAATAGAGATTGAAGAGAATGACAATGTTGACTCTAATTTAAGATGCAACCACTCAGCTCTCAATGATCTTTGCAACCTGTTCTGCAAACACTGCAAGAAGGTTCTAAATTAAGGAGATCTAAGTATCAAACTCAGATACCCTTTAAAGAAGAAAATATTGATAAAGAACAAGAATATTCTACTAATATCCTGCAGAATTCTTTATGGAAGTCAAGAAAAGGTTTTACAACCATAATATTACTTATAACATATATAAAAATGCTTGTTAGAAATTATGAAGAATTCATTAGAATACAATGATTTTCAGATAATCTGCTGTCTAGGATAGTAAGAATAAATAAAGTTGATTAATGTTGTAGCAACTACTAACCAAGATGGTCAATAGTATACTAAGTAGTCTTACAAGGTGAGAGTTTTATGGAGATTACAAGAAAACTCAACAAAAAGTCCTTGATATATTTCTATACTATATATATATATTACTAAAACATAGTCTGTGCTAATGATACATAGCCCTATTCTAATGTTTATACATCAACCATGAGTATACTATATATACACTATGAGTGAATATTACAAACTCAAGACCTTAAAACAAGTTAAGAAAAAGAACCTTGTATTAGAGTTAACACAAGAGAACTCAATGGAGTTTCAAGTACAAAACTGTCTACCTTATATGCACTAGGCTATTGGTCTATACTACACTACCATTAGCCTATCCTATATGTTTTCTTTAAGATTAATATATATAATATATGCTATATAACATTATCTTTGTTTTAGAATCTTCTACTATATTCTATATGACTGTAACAATATTTGTATGATATATGACTGATATGTGACAGTTTGTGATATCCTACTAATCCCTGACCCTAAGTCCAAAATAGAAAAATAACTGGAAAAGAAAATAAAAATAAAAATAAAATAAAATAAAGTCTACTATCTTTGATTCTGATAGTGAACATGCTATAGACATACTGTTATGATCTTAAGCTTGGCTTAGGTTGCAACTTAGATAAAAGCTTGAGTAAAAGTAGAAGAATAATTAATTGGTAAAGTATAAAGATGCAGAACTATATCTACAGCTATATATATCTATCAACTATAAGAAATATATTATGCACTCTTAGAAAAGCAATAAAGCAGAAAATGAGGAAGCCTTTACTACTACATAAAATACTAATTGATAGTATATAAAAGTAAGGCAAGGCATAGTTTAATAATCAGTCAATGATGAAACAAATCCTAGTATATGTTTAATATACAGCAAACTTCTATAAAATATAAGGTGATGATTATGTAATTATAACATATACATCTTGACATTATTATTTTAATCTCTTCTTCAAGATTCTAGGCCTATGACATTATGTCATGTGACTATGGTCACATGCCTCTTCATTATCCAAGAAATAAAAGAAACAAAAAAGAAAAGAAAAAGAAAAATCAAATTAAAAAAAATAGATAAAAAGAAAAGAAAATCCAAATAAAATATAAGGGTTCAAGCATACCATTACAATTATGGAAGTAGAATAAACACTTTACCTTTTGCAAATAAATCAGCTGAACCAGCTATTACTAGTTATGTGGCATATCAAACCTAAATACTAGCTTCTTTATTTAATATTTATTTTTTCATTTTTTTTGATTTATTTTTCCATTTTGAACTTGGGGTTAGAGTTAGTGGTGACATCACAACCATGCTGTCACATATCAGTCACATCAGATAATATAGTCATGGTAATGGTCATAAGAACATAGAAGGTTTTGGAAGGATAATATCATAACAACATGTCTTACACATGTTGGCCTTGAGGTGAACACATGGTCTTTAGAGTAGGCTAGAAAAGTAGTAGCATAGACCATCATTGTTTAGTATATAAGGTAGACATTCCTGTACAGAGTTCTTTATCAAGTTCTTTTATATTAATCTAATATAAGGTTTACTCACTTGTTCCAATCTAAGAACTTGAGTTTGTAACATGGCACACCTTACAAGAGGAGGGGAAGTAGAGCAAATTTGCTTTTTCTTAACACAATATGTAGCAAAGTCTTGCCCAATTCCCAAAAATCTTAGAGATGTTACTAAATTGCTAACTAACATTTAAAAGAAGTAGCTTGAGTTTTGTCTTGAAGAGCTAAAATCACTTAAAGACAGAAATATCTATGAAGTTATAGATCTTTCTAAGAGATAGAAAGCAATTAAGAATCACTGAGTGTTCAACATTAAGTCTGATAGTTATTACAAATCTCAACTTGTTACAAAAGAATTTTCTCAGTGTTGTGGCAACCACTTATCACAAGGACAAATGATAACACAAACAAGTAAATCTCTCAATAGGATATAGAGTGGGAAGTTCACAAGAGAACTCAACAAGAAGTCTCTGCTAAATTAGAGTCCTATATATACTAAATATACCTGGTCCGTGCTACAACCTCATGTCTGTCTCATTTCTTACTCAAGGCCACTATGTTGTATACATGTGACCTGATGTCATCTTCTAGATCTTTTTACTATGTTCTAGGCTTATGACATCACATCATGTGACATGTCATGTGACTGCAATGTCACGTGCCTCTTCATCATCACTAAAAAGAAAAAGAAAAAGAAAAAGAAATTCAAAAGAAAAAAAATATAAAATCAAGAAAAATAGATAAAAGAAAAAGAAAAATGTTAGTGTCCAAAGTGTTCCATAATACTCAGGTCAAAAGAATCAACTTTGATGAATTATTCTCTCTAGTTGTCTACTATAAGACAGCATGTCTATTTTTAGCTATTGCTATTCTTGAAGATTAGGATATTCATGATGTTAATGAAAAAACTACTTATCTTTATAGTAATCTAGATAAGAAAATCTATATAGAGCAACCTAAAGATTTTAGGCTACTCAGTAAGTATGACAACTCCACAAAGCATTGTACAGCCTTAAGCAAGCTAGCTTATCTTGGTAGTAGACTATAACTAAGTCAATGTTAGCTCTAGAATTTAAGTGATATAAATCCAATACTAGTATGTACTACTTTGTTGATAAAGAGACTAGAGAGCTTGTTATAACCATCATCTATGTCCAATGATGTTTGCTTCATATATTCAAATAATTCTCTGCTCCTCTTAGAGTTGAGCAAAAATTTATGATAAAATAGAAATGCTATGATCTTGAAAAAACCAAAGAATTTCTTAGAATGTGTATAAGTTGTAACTACAAGAATCAAAAGATCTTTGTAGACTAATTTGAGTACTTGAACAAAGTTCTAGCATGCTTCAATGTAGCAACCAACCCAACAAGTACTCTACTGCTATTGGACTATGTGTTTAAATCTAATGATAAGCAGTACAATTCTAATTTCTGTCAAAAATATTAGTAAATAGTTGGATCTCTGATATATCTAATGATTGGCTCATGTCTTGATATAGAATTTGCTGTATTCAAACTTTTTTAATAAATGGAAAATTCTTCAAATGAACATTATCAAGTAGAATTGTATCTCTATAAGTATTTGCTTAATACTTGTAAGTATTAGATAGTTTATGATAGACTTAGCAATAAGTCTGTTATAACACACTCTGATTCAGACTTACATAAATCTGTGACTTGTTAATTTACTTTCATGGCTTGTAAAGTAACATTCTAGATAAGCTACTTGTTATAAGATGAAAGTGTGAACAGACTTCAGGTAGGGTTAGGGTTAGGACAGACATAGATATAGTAGTAGTTAATTATTAGTCTACAATGGAGGAAAAACACATGACCTGGAAGTCATGTGACAAAGTCTAGAGTGGTCTGAAAGGACTTAGGGTCTAGAAGGATTGAGAGGAGTCTAGATAGGAATTAGGGTTAGGAGTAACGTTAAGGGACAAGGGTTCCTCATGGTGTACACATGGTGTACGCATGTATGATGGAGATTAAAGAGTATGATGTCAGGGCACATGGACATAGTATGGTGGCCTTGAGGAAGACGCATGGTGGATGAGTAATGGACATGAGGTAGAGGCATGAACATAAGGGCCAGTAAATATTGTTGTAGCATGGACCACCTGTAATTTATATAAATAGAGGAGCAATACAGCGAGGGCTCCTTGTCAAGTTCTCTTATAATCCCCACTACTAGATAGCCATCTGAGAGCTTTGCTGAAGTCAGCATATCACAAGTACCATTATGGCGAGTGGTTGCTACAATACTACTAGTAAAAAACAGTAGTTCTGTTTCCAACTGAGGCTGAATATTTTTAATTGTAGCTGTTAGCTTGTCTGGATGAGAAACCTTCTCAATAAGGTTAGTTTTAATGTTTCAACTCCTCATATCTATGGTAATAACCTTAGCTCACTTTTCTGGGAATCTAACTCTATATAAGAGAAATATTATGAATTTAAGCTCAAGTGTAAAAGTAAAAGAATAATCTTATATAGGATTTATACAAGAGCACTTAATGGAGTTCTAAATGCAAAATGTCTACCTTATATATACTTGGCTGATGATCTGTGCTATACTAAACTTAGTCTACCCTAAAGGATATATATATTACATATTATTGACATATAGTATAATATCATTGTTCTGGAACCTTCTACAATATTCTATGTAATATATGATCATGTGACTGTGACTTGTGACAGTTTGTAATAGTCACATGTAACATCATGCTAAACTCTGACTCTAAGTCTATAATAATAAAATAAAATAAGAAGAAAAATAAGAAAAAGTTAAGTCTACTGTCTTCATCTTTGACAAGAAGTGTTCCAAACATATTGATATTTGCTATCACTACATAAAAGATCTAATTGAAGATAAACAAGTTAAACTATATCATATTGATAAAAAAAGGAATCCTACTAATATTCTGACCAAAAATCTTAGTCAAGTCTTGTTTAGTTATTTCTGTTTTTATTTCTTAGCTTAGAAATACTCTAAGCCTATCTGCTTCTGCTTCTATTGCTTAACAGCTAATATCTTAAGTAAGGAGAAGTGTTGCAAAGTATTCCACTTAGTAAGCATTTGGTCTGTAATTAGTAATACTAATTATATAGTTAATGTATAATTTTCATATAAATTGAACTATCACTAATACTACTTATCTTTTATTGTCACTTGTGCTTATTTAGCTTTCTATTACAATATTTACTACAAATAAGTAGTTGTCAGTTGTCCATACTACACTTATCATAAAATGAATTACTCACTTATTTGTGATATCTGAATCTTAGGTACACTCTCAGAGGTTTAGAAGTGATTTAAAAGTTCAATAATAATGACAATGATAATAAAGATCAATATAGATGTTAATGATAATGAAAAAATAAAAATTGATGTTGTTAAGTCTGAGGTCTAATCTTCAAATCTATTTAGTTATTTCTGAGATAATAGCCAATGAAACTTGTAGTTGTTGATAGTCTAATATCTCAGTAATCTGTTGTCACTTTTGTACATTCTATATATGTACAAATAACCCTTATTTGGGGCTTTCCAGTACAACTTGGTTTGTGAGAATCAGTCTACTAGTTGTAGAGATATAAGTTGAATGAAGTTTGTGATAACTTGGTAACTAAGATAATATTCAAGAAATGAAGAACATAAATAATTACTTAGATTACACTAAAATTCTTGGATGTTATCTAGAGTTTTATAAAATTATCATAGTGTCATGTGATCAGTTATGGAGTAATTGGCCATAGAATAGAACTTAATTGATTTGTACTAAAAGAGATTGTATAAATCATAAGTGGAAAAAGACTATTATTTACTTCAAAAGTAAGTTGAAAATAAGATAAGTAGTTATCTATAATAGAAGTTAGATAATTTCAGATAATTCTAAACTAGTATGTGACAACCATAGAAGAAATGATATCAGCTGATACAATAAGATTGAGGCTACTAACATTAATAAGGATTTACTAGATAGTAAATGTGAATAGAGTAGTAAAAATACAAGAAGCTAGTGAAAGAACAAAGAAGTATTTAATCTAGTAGAAAGAATTCACTACAGAGTATTTAAGAGAAGAAGATAGATTTGGAAAAGACAACAGTAAGATTTGAGAAAAAAATGAGTATGAAGATTAGGAGATAAGGAAGGTATTATAGACTGACTTTTAAATATCTTATTTCTAACTCTGTATAGAACTCTAGATATACTTTTACATCCATTCTTGCTTATATATAGATTAGTTTCTTATATTTTATTTTATAGTAACTTATTACTTAAACTGTTATGACTTAAGACTTAGTAATAAGTTAAAGAGAAACCTTGTATAGGATTTACACAAGAAAACTTAATAGAGTTCTAGTACAAAGTGTCTATCTTATATACATTAGCTAGTTGGTCTATATGAGACTTATACTAAACTACTCTAAAGACTATATATTATTCATAAAATTAATATATAATAAATATGCTATATGATAT
>Ga0157358_1000406_pt1 | contig 17827 bp, 10 predicted proteins | sample AttcapACBM2_FD_111484 | JGI IMG/M metagenome (GOLD analysis project Ga0157358, IMG submission 111484) | Fungus gardens microbial communities from leaf cutter ant in Botucatu, State of São Paulo, Brazil - Atta capiguara ACBM2 | ecosystem: Host-associated > Fungi > Mycelium > Unclassified ... | reverse complement strand
GAATTGTGGTGCCCTGCATGTGAACCCCTACTCAATCACAAACCAATAAAATCGCTGGTGGCCTACGGCTATCGGTGGAAAGGATAACTCAGGGAAGCCGACGAATAGCTTCTTAGACCACGCAACGGCGGGGATGTCCCGCCGCAAAGTGAAAAATAGTCAAACAGCAGGGGTTATTATGCAAATGCCCGACGTGAGGGCAAGTCACGTCGGGCATTTCGGCAGGATATTTACGTCATTGTTGGGTCAGAGGCGCGTTTCCGAGAGTTTTTTCGCCTTTTTCGGTGCATTAAGCGTCGCTTTCAGCTGTTTTTGATCCAGTTGATCGACCCACTTCGCGACGAACACGGTCGCCACGCCGTTACCTATCAGGTTCGTCAGCGCACGCGCCTCCGACATGAAACGGTCAATACCTAAAATCAGCGCCAGGCCCGCTACCGGCAGATGGCCGACGGCGGAAAGCGTGGCGGCCAGCACGATAAAGCCGCTGCCGGTCACGCCAGCTGCGCCTTTTGAAGAGAGTAACAGCACCACCAGCAGCGTGATTTGGTGAACAATATCCATATGTGCATTAGTCGCCTGGGCAATAAACACGGCGGCCATCGTCAGATAAATTGAGGTGCCGTCCAGGTTAAAGGAGTAGCCGGTTGGGATAACCAGGCCTACCACCGACTTTTTGCAGCCCAGCTTCTCCATCTTATCCAGCATACGCGGCAGCGCGGATTCCGAAGAAGAGGTGCCCAGCACGATTAACAGCTCTTCTTTGATATAGGCGATAAACTTAAAGATATTGAAACCGGTTACGCGAGCGATCAGGCCCAGCACAATAACGACAAACAGTACGCAGGTAATATAGAAACAGATGATCAGCTGGCCAAGCTGCACCAGTGAACCCACCCCATATTTACCGATAGTAAAGGCCATTGCCCCAAAGGCACCGATTGGCGCAAGGCGCATAATCATATTGATGATGCCGAAAATGACCTTAGAGAAACTGTCGATAAAGTTGAAGACCAGCGTGCCTTTATCGCCCATGCGGTGCAGGGCAAAGCCAAACAGAATAGCGAACAACAATACCTGCAGGATGTTGCCGCTGGCGAAAGCACCAATCACGCTGCCAGGAATAATATCCAGCAAAAAGGCGACGATACCCTGCTGCTCTGCCTGCTGCGCATAGACGGCAACGGCTTTGGCATCCAGCGTAGCGGGATCGACGTTCATACCCGCGCCCGGCTGCAGCACGTTGACCACAATCAGACCGATAATCAGCGCAATGGTACTGACCACTTCAAAATAGAGCAGCGCAACCGCGCCCGTGCGGCCAACGGCTTTCATGCTTTCCATGCCGGCGATCCCTGTCACTACTGTACAGAAAATGACCGGCGCGATAATCATCTTGATCAGTTTAACGAAGGCGTCGCCCAGCGGCTTCATTTGCGCGCCCAGCTCCGGATAAAAATGCCCCAGCAGTACGCCGAGAGCGATGGCGGTTAGTACCTGAAAATAAAGGCTTTTAAACAGGGAAGTTTTCATAAAATATCCGTTAACGGCAGGGATGGCGGGTGACGTTACTGTCGTTATTTTGACAACAGGCCAAAAATAACACCACGTTAACTGGATTGATATATTCTGATAAACATTGCACGAACGGGCGCGTAAATTTAAGAGCTGAATCACTTCAGCAGCGGCAAGGACGGGGCTTTGCTGAACGCAGAACCGCAAAGCGCATAACAATTTTATTGAAATTCAGGCCGCGATTGCTGTCAGCGTCGCCGGTAGTAGCCCCCAGGCAGGCCTGGGGCGATCCGTAACCTGCACCGGCCTGTCGACACGCCCTGAATACCTGTCCCGACTAAAAGCAGCCCTGTTGCCTTCTGCTGGCGCGCTGTACAGGTAAGTAGTGCCGTTTTGTCGGCTTTAGTCAGGCTAGGATCGGAAGCTGTTTTCAGCTGGTTTTAAAATAAAGGTGCTCGAACTCTGCGACCGGCAGCGCGCCTGCGTAAAGATAGCCCTGTCCGATGGGGATACCGCGCGCCAGTAACCAGTCGCGCTGCTCCACGGTTTCTACCCCTTCGGCAATCACTTCCAGCTGCATAATTTCCGCAATAGCCACCACAATACGCACCATGGCGTTATCTTCCGGCAACGGGCTGACGAAGCTACGATCCATCTTCAGCTTGCTCACAGGCAGCGATTTAAACTGGCTCAGCCAGTTCAGATTGGCATAGCCCGTGCCAAAATCATCCAGGGCAACGGCTACGCCCGCCTGCTGCAGATCGCTCAACAACCGCAGAGCCAGCTCCGGTTCACCGACCTGTGCCGTTTCGGTCAGCTCCAGCATCAGGCTGCCTGGCGCGATCTGATACTGTTTAATTAGCGCTTCCAGATGCGCCACCCTGTCCGGTTCGCGCAGCTGCACGGCGGAAATATTCACGCTCAACGGCAGCGTAATGCCGCGTTTTTGCCAGTCCGCCAGCAAGCGGCACGCTTCTTCAAATACCCAGCGCCCCAGCGCGTGGATTACGCCGGACTCCTCCGCACTGACGATCAGGTCTTCCGGCAGGTTCCAGCTGCCGTCCGGCTGACGCATCCGCAGCAGCGCCTCTGCGCCAATTGGTCGGCCGCTGCGCATATCAATTTGTGGCTGCAGGAACAGCGCGAATTGCCCTTCGCTCAGGCCCTGCAAAATATCGTGCTCCTGCGTCAGCCGCTTTTGCGCCCGCTCAGTCATGGTCGGATCGAAAAAGAGAATCTGATTTTTGCCCTCAAGGCGCGCCGACATCATGGCGGATGCCGCCCGGCTCAACAACTCTGCCGCAGTCAGATCCGTCTCTTCACGCGCCACCATGCCGATGCTGATGCTGGGCCGTATCTGCATCTCGTGCAGCGTAACCGGCTGGGTCAGACGCAGCAGCAGCAGCCGCGCCATGCGCATGGCGCGGACGGGCGTAGCACGTTTCATCAGCAACACGAAGTCGCTGTCAGACAGCTGGCCCATCAGGGTCTGCCCGTCGATGCAGTTGCGGATTTTATCCAGCAGCGTCAGCGTCAGCACATCCCGCTGCTCGTCCGTTACCACGCCGTTTGCTTCCTGCAGCGTCTCGATACGCAACACCATCAGCGTGAAGCCGTCTTTAGCCGCGATGGCATTAATATGCTGCTCAAGCAGCGCCAGAAACAGCGTCTGGTTGGGCAAATTGGTCAGCGCGACGTAGGTGGTCAGGCGGCGCATTTCATCCTGCACCGTTTCAATAAGCTGTTGATTGTGGTTATAGCTCCGGATCAGGATGCCCAGTTCGTCGTCGCGGTGCCGGGCAGGCAGGGTCAGCTGATGACCGAGCGCTTCCTGCGGCGGCAAATTGTGCAGTTCAGCGGCGATCCTGCGTAGTGGCCTGACGATCAGCCTGTTGATGCACCAGCTGATAACAACCGAGAGGATCAGCGCCAACAGCAGGTAAGTGGTCACCATGGTAGACAGCGCGCTGAGGATAAACTGATAAACGCGCCAGGAGTCCGCCTGCAACACCAGCAGCGCCAGCGGCTTGGGATTGGAAGGCTCCACCGAGTAGAGCGGTACCGTGATTTGTACCGGCAGTTCAAAAATCGTGGCGATAAGCTTCGGCACCGGCTTCGCGGGTGCAAAATCGGTGTGCAGCGTCTGGAGCCCATTGGGCAACACGACTTCTGCGCGCGCCAGAATACCGGCTGGCTTGAGTGAGTTAAGAATATGTTCAGCCTGGGCGATGTCCGCTTTCAGGACCGACTGCGACAGAGGCTGACGCACGGTATGCGCAATGTTTTCCATCTGTTGGGCGTAGTCAATCCTGCGCTGCTGCACAAAATGGAAGAGCTGAATGACGATAAAAATCAGAATGGTGATCACCGCGACGCCGGACACCGTCGCCATCTGTTTTATCGTTAACGAACGACTAACGCGCAAGCCTGTTCTCCGCAAAGCTGACTGCCGCCAAAGGGGCGGCAAAAACAGCCCTGAGTATATCCTATGACAGGCGCTTGTTAAGTCATCCCTTGCGGCAGGGGGGCGATTAGGCCTTTTCCGATAGGAAAACGGCGTCCGGGCGGCATAGATCGCTATTTACAGACCGCCTGAGGCGTTAAAAGCCGCAACGACATGCCGGATTGCTATGTCCCGTCCAGGCGCTAACGCCGTAACCACATGCCGAATCGCTATGTCCCGTCCAGGCGCTAACGCCGTAACCACATGCCGAATCGCTATGTCCCGTCCAGGCGCTAACGCCGCAACCACCTGCCGGATCGCTATGTTCAGTTCAGGCGCTAACGATCACAACGACAGGCCGGGATCGCTATTTAAAGTCCGCATAAGGCGTTAACGGCTGCAACGGCATATCGAGATCCCCTTCCCAGCCCGCCATGGAATAACGCAGATAAATCATGCCGTGGCTGGGCGTGTAATCCTTCGCCTGCTGAATATCCATGCCCAGACCCAGCGTCCAGTGCGCGCTCAGACGACGCTCTACCGCGGCCTGCAGCGTGTAGCCGAATCCGCTACTGCTGCTGCTGTTACCCTGCGGATTATCGCTGGTCAGCGACCCAAAACTCAGCGGATAGCGGGACTGTGCACCCGTGCGGGAATGGGACCAGGAAACTGAACCGCCCAGATCGAACGACCAGTTTTCCGTACGCTGCCGATAAGTTAGCGGCACGGACAACGAGTTATAGGTCTGAGGACTGTAGTAGCCGCCCTGACCAAGCGAATAGTCGCTTAAGTCACGGCTGTAGTGCCATAACATACCGTTCAGGCCTACGGTGGCGCGGCGGTTGTCCTCGTTAAGAAGCTTATAGTAATAACCCACCATCAGCCGTTCGCGGGCGTTGTCCTTAACGTTTTCACCGGTAAGCTGATGGGCGCTGATGTCGGCCCAGACGCCGTGCGCGCCGCCTTTATCGTAGCTTAATCCTACCGCTCCGCCGGTCGCCACCACGCCGCCCCAGGTTTTGCCGCTGGCGGTATTAGGATCGCGCGCGCCTGCATAGGCCAGCAGCGAGCTGGAAACAGGGCGGCGGGAAGCGGTCAGCGAAACGCCGAGATCGCTCAGTCTGGTGTTCCAGGTGAAACCGCCCACCCAGTTAGTGACCTCAAAGCCCAGCGGCGTGGTGCCAATATCGGCCGACCATTTGTCGCTGGTATAGCCAACGCCGACGCTGGTGCCGTTCTGATGCTGACGGAAATCCCGGTTACAGGTGGCGTCATTATTGGCACAGCTGCCGAAATTTTCATTAATGTTGCCGAGACTGTTGGGAGAGAAAGTGCCCGCCGAGAGATTGACGTTATCCAATCGCAGCCAGCCTTTCCCCCGACCAACCGGCGTTTCCGCCTGAGCCATCGTGGTATGTGCGGTGAAATCAGAAATGCCGCCGGTCCCTTTATTTCTGGCGTAATCCTCTGCCAGCGTCAGCGTGGTGTCCTGCTGGCGCGCCAGATCGGCCGCTTCGCTGCGGATACCGCGCTTCAGCCAGTCGTCCTGCTCGTTGTTACGCGTCAGCCGCGTCGCCTCTTCGGTGCTTTGCGGGAGAGTGGTAGTAATCCCGCTGGCCACCATCGCCTGGCGATAGTCATACTGCGCATCGGCAGGATTGTGCTGCGCCGCTTCCAGCCTCGCGGCATCGCGAAACACCAGCGCGCTGCTTTGCGAAGGCATTTCCCGCGCGGCCCGGGGTTTCAGCAGGCCATACAGCGTAGCGGCACGAGCGGTATCGCCCACGCTTTGCGCTGCGTTTGCTACGCGTCGTCCCGTGTTGACGCTCTCCCCCGCCACGGCTGGCGGTAAAGCCTGTAACCGCTGTTTAGCGGCAGGCAAATCCCCCAGCAGCACCAGCGCTTCAATTTCGCCCAGCAGCGCATCGTTATTCTGTGATTCTTTTTCACGCACCTCACGGTAGCCTGCCAGAGCCTGCTGCGCATCGCCTCTCGCCAGCGCCCAGTCAGCTTTGGTCAGGGCAATACGGCTGGAAGGCGGCAGCTGTCCCAGCAGGGCGACCGCCTGACTTTCCTGACCGTTGGCGCGTAGTTGTTCGGCACGAGCGATAACCCGGTCCGTTTCCAGCCTGTCATTTAAGGCTTTACTGTTCGCGTCCCACTTCGCGGCGGGCAAAGCCTGCAGCTGCCGCATCGCCTCTTCAGCGCGGCCGCTGCCGGAAAGATAGAGCGCATAAGCATAGGCCTGCGCCGGTACGCCAGGCTGGCGCTGCGCCATCGCTGCCATCTGCTGGTCCGCCGCCCGGGGCTGCCCCGCCTGACGCAGCGCGCCAGCCAGTCGGTAGTTCAGCCAGATATCATCCGGCGCGCCCTGCTGAGCCTGGCGGTACTGCTCCGCCGCCTGCGACCAGCGACCGGCCGCCGCCTGTTTATCCCCTTCAGCGCTCAGCGTACTGCTGCGCAGGCTGGCCAGCGTGGTACCCAGCGAACGTTTCTGCGCCGCAGGCAGCCCATTAATAAAGGCCAACGCCTGTTCCGGCGATTGCTGCTGGTAAAGCGCTACCAGCCGTTGCGTTGCCGTAGTGTTGCCCGGGTCGAGCTGCCGCGCGCGTCGGAAAAGTGCCTCTGCGGCGGCAAAATTTTTCTGCGCCAACGCCACGTCACCGAGGCCAATCAGCGCGTAGCCGTCGGTGTTGTCCAGGCCTTGCGCCTGCTGATAGCTGCGCGTTGCGCCACGAATATCACCTGCCGCCAGCGCCTTATCGCCAGCGGCAATCGCCAGCCAGTAGCGGTTGGACTTCAGCAAGCTTTGCCATTTACCGATGTCCGTCCCCTGCGCATCTGCCGTCACGGCGCGTTGAAAATAGCTATCGGCTTCTGCACGTTGATTAGCACGCGCCAGCGCCTGGCCCATTGCGCCCAGCAGATCGGCATCGTCAGGGCTGGCCTGCAATGCCGCTCTCAGGGCCGGGATTGCCGCCGTGCTCTCGCCTTTATTAATGAGCGCCAGCCCGCGCAGCCGCTGTTGATAAGCAGGATCGGCCAGCATCTGCTCCTGCCGGGCCAACTCCAGCTGGCCGTCCGCCTGCGGTTTGTCGCTGGTAAAGGTGCTCAGGTAGGTTTGCAGCTGCGCCACGGTCTGTGACGTCACCGGCTGTGATTTGATATCGCTCAGCCACAGCTCGGCGGCCTGCGTCCGTCCTGCCGGTTCGCGGGCGACGTCCTGTAGCTGCCTGATAGCCGCCACGCGGTTGTCCTGAGCAAACTGCATCTGTGCAATCGCCATTTTGACGTTGATATTGCCCGGCGCGTCCCGATCCAGCGCCTCCAGCTGCGTTAACGCCAGTGGCTGCTGTTGCGGCAGGCGAGCCACCAGCCGCCAGTATTCCAGCGCAAGATCGCTGGAAGGGAACACGCCATGAAACAGCTTGTCCCAGGCCGCTCGTGCTTCTGGCAGATGGCCGGAGGCGGCCAGCAGCCTTGCCTGCTGAAGCTGCTGCCGGCCCTCTTCGGCAACCAGCAGCAGACTGGCTTCGGCCTGGCGGGTGGCCACGGCCTCAGGCGCGATATTTTTCAGCCGTGCCAGCTTTTCCCGCGCCCGATCCTGTTGCCCCGTACGCAGATCCTGACGGATCTGTGCGGCCAGTACCTGCGGATCGTCCGGCGCGATCTTTTCCAGCCGGTACAATGCCTGGCTGACCAGATCGAACTTGTTGGTCGCTTCACCGACGCGCACCTGCTGTAGCAGCCAGTCAACGGGCGAAATTTCCGTCGTCTGGGCCGCCATGCCGCTCAGCGGCAGCAGCAGGGCAGGCGCCATCCATCGTAAGTTCACTACAGATCGTCCTCATCGCCCAAGCGACGACGGCTGACGCTGCGCATTAAACGCCACAGCAGCAGGGCGAACAGGATCACCACCACGGCAGCAAACGCGGCCAGCATAATTGGGTGTGTTGACAGCATGTTCCAGACGCGTTCCCACCACGGCAGATGGCCGACATACCAGGTATCGCCCACGCGCAGGCTGTTAACGCCGGACTCGCGAATAACCGAAGCCGAGCCGAAAATGGCCGCACGTTTGCCGCTGTCAATCAGCGCGCCGTTCAGTAGCTGCCAGGCGCGCGGGCTGTCCGCCAGCAGCGCCACTACGCTTCGCTGGTCATGGAAAGGTGACTTAAAGCTGACGATAGCCGCCATTGGCCCGTCAGAACTGATACTGGTCTGGCTTTCCGCGTGCATATCGTCAGGCGAGACAGGCCGCGTGGAGAAGTCGTTCTGGCGGTTAGGCTTGTTAACCCAGCTTTTGGCCACGTCCACCAGCAGATTGATTTTGCTGTCATCCTTCAGCGACTGCGGAATTTCGCCAATCATCAGCAAATCGTCGTCCTGCTCTTTCGCTTTGCTCCAGTCGTCGGTCATTTTTACCTTCAGCGCCGGATAGCCGGTCTGGGCAGAAATATTGCCCAACGCGTTCAGCAGCGCGCTAACCTTGTCCGCTTCCGGCTGCGCACTGATTAGCACCAGCGTCTGTGCCAGGTCAGCATTACGGCTGAACGGGAAGCCCGCGTTGGCGAAAGCACGCAGTGAAGGCATCGCCATATAGTGACGGTAGCCTGAGAAGTCGATGGTGGAGTTCTCATCAATCACTACGTGGTTAGGCACCGGGGTAACGGTTTCGCAGCGGCCTTCCTGGGTGGCATTGTTATAAGTGCCGCCGAGAAAAATGCTGGCGTAATCGAAATCGAAGCGTAGCTGGTTCACCACGCCCAGGCGCAGCGCCGGAATAGTCAGCTGGGTACTGCCGTCGGTCAGGCCCTGCACCAGCGGAATGCGCAGCAGCTGTCGCCCGTTATCGCGCTTGCCGGACAGCGGGTAATCCTGCACGAACTGGTTATTCAGGTTAACTGTCAGTCGGGAGCCGTCTTCCTGGATCGGCGTGGTGTAGCGATAGTTGATATTCATATCGATGCCGCGCGCACGGACCAGGAAGAGATCCGGCGGCAGCTTCAGGGTCAGCGCAATCGGGTTTGGTTGTAGCCCGTCGCTCTGTAACTGATTGGCATACTGCTGCAGTTCGCCAAAGGTAGTTGGTCTGTCGGTGCGTACCCAGTTCGGCGCATCATATAGCTTACGCGGCGTCAGCTCTTTGACCTCATCCACCGTGGCACGTTGCCCGCGCAACAGCACATCGCCCTGCGCAATCCCCTGCACCGCCTTCAGCAAATCGTTATCATCACGTCCCATTATCAGCAGCATTTTCTCGTAGGGATCCTGCGGCTGATTGATGATGGCGATGGTCGGTTTATCTACCGGCGGCAGCGTTTTTAAAAAGTCCGGTCGCCGGTCGTTGGTGGCAAACACCACCGCATGCTGCTGGTCCGGCAACTGGTTATAAAGTACCGGGAAAGATTGCCCGCGCCAGTCCGCTTTGGTGCCAAACCAGGACGCCAGCACGGCGGCGGCTTTTTGCTGCCCCAGATCCGGCGCACCCGCAAAGACCATCGGCAGGATCAGCGGACGGTTATCGCGCGCGTCAAAAAACGGCTCCGGGAAATGGGAAAGGTCGTCCTGCACCGGCAGTTTTTGCAGCGTCAGTGCCAGCGAACTCTCTTTACCGATATCCAACCAGATGGCGCTGTTAGCCGGGTTCTCGCACAGATTCGAGTAATGACCGACCAGCTCCAGCCGCACGCGGTTAAAGTCGCTGATAAAACGAGGATCCAGCGGCAGCTGCACCTGACTGGGCTTGTCCGCTGATGCCTGCACGATCGGCACCAGCCCCACCATCTCGTCGTTCAGATAGACCTTAAGATGCGAGACTGAGGGCAGCAGCGAAGGCGAAGGCCGATAGTTGAGCGTTAACAGCGCTTTGGTCACCAGCTCGTCGCTGCGCACGCCGAACTCAATCTGCCCCTGCGTTCTTGTGCCGGTCAGATTGAACACGCCCGGCGGCGGCGCGATTTGCGCGAAGGTGCGCGTGACGTCACGTACCGGTGCGGCAGGCGCGACCGACGCGGCAGGCGTATCCGTAGCGGCGGGCACATCCGTAGCGGTCATCGGCAGCGGCACGGCATCGTCTGCCGCCCAGGCCAGCGGCATAACGCCCATCAGAACAGCAGTGAACCAGCGTAGTTTTCTCGTCATCGTTTCATCATCAACTTTACGTCAGTGGATCGTGGGATCGGGTCGCCCCACGCCCCGCGGGAAAAAAGAAGCCAGCCAGCCGGTCAGGCGCGTCAGCCCGTCAAAAAACCCGCGAAGCGGCTGCGGGCCGTACTCTGCCAGACGCAGATAACCTTTAAAGCCCAGCACCATAATGTCAGCAAAGCTCTGCATGGGTTTATCTTCAGGGAAGCTGTCCTGCCACAGCGCCCAGGTATCGGCACGGGCGAAGGTGCACTGAATAAAGGCCACGTGCTGCTCGGTGGTCAGCTCATGCAGGCGGATACCGGCACGGCGGCCAAAGGTGCGCTGCACAAAACAGGGGAAGCTGAACTCCTGCTGGCCACGCCGCAGCAGCAGCCAGACCTTTTCGTTTTCCTGCAGCAGATTTTCCTCACGTAGCTCCAGGCCGACGCCGCCGTCAGAATAGTCACGCAGCGTGCACGGCAGCATGTGGCCATCTTCCCGTGCCAGCGCCGCCGGCATAGCAATCTCCACCCTGTGCGCTTCACGCAGCTGACGGGCCTCTACGGAAACCGCTACCGCCCCGCCCAGGATAATCATGTTGTAAATCACCCAAACCACGCTGACGAGTACCGTCAGGATTTCCGTAGAAGGGCCAGTGTTCAGCCGCCAGACTGCGGCAATCAGACCAGCGACATTGATCAGCACCAGCAGCATATAGGGACGGGTGATAACCCAATCGAGATGCTGCTCCTCTACCAGACCGCCCTTGGCCGTCACGTTAAATTTGCCTTTATGCGGATTGAACAACGCGACGGTAGTTGGCCGTGCGATATACCAGGCCAGCACCGTTTCATAGACCTCGCTCCAGAACGAATGCCGCCAGCGGCCCTGAATACGCGAGTTGGTGAGGCTGGTGTGCAGCATATGCGGCAGCACGAAAATGGCGATAGCCAGCGCGGGGGCAAAAATGCTGTAGGCGTGGCAGAGCAGAAAAGCCAGGGGCGCAAGCAGGAAGATCAGTCGGGGAATACCGGAAAGAAAGTGCAGCATGGCGTTGGCGTAGCAGAGCCGCTGCACCAGTTTCAGTCCTTTACCGGTCAACGGATTATCCAGCCGGAAAATTTGCACCATGCCGCGCGCCCAGCGAATGCGCTGTCCGATATGGGCAGAAAGGCTTTCGGTCGCCAGGCCAGCAGCCTGAGGGATACGAATATAGGCGGAGGTATAGCCCTTGCGGTGCAGGCGCAGTGAGGTATGCGCATCCTCGGTAACGGTATCTACCGCGATACCACCGATTTCATCCAGCGCGGTACGCCGGATAACCGCACAGGAGCCGCAGAAAAATGCCGCGTCCCAGACATCGTTTCCATCCTGTACCAGCCCGTAGAAAAGGGTGCCTTCGTTCGGCGTCCGGCGAAAGCGTCCCAGGTTGCGTTCAAAAGGGTCGGGCGAGAAAAAATGGTGCGGTGTTTGCAGCATGGCCAGCTTGGGATCCTTCACAAACCAGCCCAGCGTCATTTGCAGAAACGAGCGTGTCGGCACATGGTCGCAGTCAAAAATCGACACAAACTCGCTGCGGCATTGCGTACGCAGCGCGTGGTTAATATTACCTGCCTTAGCGTGTTCATGCGTGGGGCGCGCCACATAGTGCACGCCGATTTTCTCCGCAAAGGCCCGGAACTCCTCGCGATTGCCGTCGTCCAGCACGTAAATATTGAGCTTATCTTTGGGCCAGTCGATGCCCAGCGCGGCGTACAGCGTCGGTTTTACCACGCTCAGCGGCTCGTTATAGGTCGGCACCAGTAAATCCACCGTCGGCCAACTGTTAACATCTTCCGGCATGGAAACCGGCGGTCGATTAAGGGGCCACAGCGTTTGAAAATAACCGAGGATCAGCACGACCCAGGCATACGTTTCCGCCGCAATCAGCAGCACGCCGAAAGTCAGGCTTACCGGATCGTCCCAGTTCAGCGTTGAGGTGTAGCGCCACCACAGATAGCGGCAGGAAATCGTTAGCGACAGCACTATCAGCATCATGGTGGACAGACGGCCAGGAATGCGCCGCACGATCATCGCCACGCCCCACAGCAGCACCACAAAGATAAACTGCGTCATCAGATCGAACGGCTGCGAGATACAAAGAAGAGCCAGCGCCGTGGCGATCAGGATCGCCACGCCAAAAAATGTTTTGCGCAACACGGCAGGCAGGCGACGCAGCTGGTGCTCGACCCGGCTTTCCATATTACGCGCTGCCGCCTTTTCCGGCAGCTTTTCCAGCCAGTTATAAAACCGCTGGCGGGGCGTTTTCAGGGTATAGCGGCCCGCGCGTTTGCTGAACGAGACGCCATTAAAAGGGATAACCAGCATTAACCAGGCGGTTTGCAGCAAATAACGTAAGATATCCGCAGGATGTGGCCTTTCCGGCGAAATATGCGGATAAAGGCGTCGACGCTGTGACGTTACGCGCTGCCAGGCAGGCGTTTCAAAGCGAAAGAGGGCCCAGCCAAGCATTACCCAGCAGCATTGCATAACGGCGGTAGCCGCCGACGCACCATGTTGACGATAGCCTGCATAGCGCTCGTGTAGCGCCGCCGTAGCGGCGGGCATCAGCAGCCAGTGCAGCGGCCTCATGCGCGCTCCCGCAGATTAATCAACGCCCAGTTGGCGAAGGTTATCATGCCTTCCGCCGCCAGGCTGTGCGGCCGGTATTCGCCCAACGGCTGCTTGCTCATCAACGCTTCCGCCACCGCTTCATCACGATGAAGGGTTAAAGGAATAAAGTTATTCAGGCTGTTGACCCACAGCTGATGCAGATCCTGCTGTGCTTTGCTGACCGGGGAAAATTGATTCAGCAGGAACAGCGTATTGGCAGGAAACGTTTGTTGAAACAGGCGGATATGGCAGTTAGCATCGGGCGTCACTACGCTCAGAATGCGGTCAGCCAGCGGCAGTATGGCTCGCGTCCAGGGCGTATCACCAGACGGCACGTCAAGCAGGATCCAGGGATAGAGTTTTTTTAGCGCCTCAATTTGCGCAGGCCAGGCGTGACTGTATTTTTCCGGATGACGGAAAAAATCCATGCGTTCATCGTCATTAAGCCGCCCGGCGGGCACAAAATCCAGCCCGGGCGCATAGCGCAGCGCGCTTTGCTGCCAGGGCAAACCGTCAATGGCCGCCCGCAGCCAGCCGCGTGGCTGACCCACCGCCATATTGAAGTGCATCCGCAGCAGATTATCGGCCGATAAGTCGATCGCAATCGCCTGTTCGCCCAGCTGATGGAGCGCCCAGGCAAAGGCGGCGGTTAATGACGTCGCCCCGGCCCCGCCTCTGACGCTCTGTAGCGCAATAACCGCCATTACTGTCCCTCATGCTGCGTGGGATCGGCCAGTTCGGCCAGCAGCGGCCAGCGGTCCAGGATCGCAGCCAGCCTTTCCTGGCGGTCGATATCAATGTAGCGCCAGTTTTGTAGCGAAAAAGCGCGTTCCAGTTGCGCAATATCGTCCTGGGATCCACGCCCCAGCGGCCGCGTGTTGTCAGACTGTTGACTCATAAAGATAGCCCCAGAAGGCAGCAAAAAATCTTCCCCGAGCAAGAAAATTCTTAGGTCGGGTACCGGTCGGTTTGCTATAAGTTGTAATGTATATTAGCCAGAATACAATGATGCTACTTCATTTTTTAACTGGACTACACTCTAGCCGTAGGACAAGCCGGGTTGCGAAATATCTTATGACACCTCCATTTACGTTAGGATTTGAACAGGTCAGAGATGAGCTGATGCTGATGCAGCCGTCAGGATGTTACTGGCTAACGGCCAACCGTCAGGAGGACGCCCGTAGTCTGGCGCGTCAGTGCATCGTTGCGCAGCATACCGTGACGCTGATTGCGTCAGGCCTGGCGCCGGATTCGCTGCTTTCGCCCGCGCCAGTTGGGGGGCCTGCCGCCATCCCACTTTTTTCCCTGCCAGAAACCCGTCGGGCACTGCACGCTTTTACGGACGATCTGGCCCGTGTGCTGTCAGGAAAACCTCGTTTGGTCCTGTTTTTTGCCCCCGCTTCCCTGTGGGAAAAATTGAGTCAGGACGAGCTACGGCTGTGGACAAAAAAGATACAACACTTTCTTAATGCTAAACCCATCACGCTGCTAATCATTAGCTTTGGTTCAGTAATCAACGCGCTACGTACCCGCCTGCAAAGTCTTTACCGGCATATCGATGGCCTGGCTCAGCTCGACTGGCAGCACGACAGCTGGGATTACCGCATTAACTGGTGGGCCAACGGCGACGGCATGCTGGCCGACCGCGCCTTACGCCTGGACCTGAACCAGGACCAGTTCAGATTACTGGAAGGGGAGCAAAACACGCCGCTGACGCTCAACGACGAGACGCTTTATCTGGCGGAAAAATCGGTGCTGGAAGGCGCCCCGCCGCTCTCCAGCCAGTGGACGCTGTTTGACGACAATGCGGAACTCTACCATCGCGCGCAGCAGGCCAGCACGGCAACCGTCATTTTTAGCCTGCAGCGCAACGACCAGATCCCGACGCTGGCGGAGCAGATCCATGCGCTGCGCCGCACGCGCGGTAGCGGCCTGAAAATAGTGGTGCGGGAAATGCGCGCCTCGCTGCGCTACAGCGATGAGCGACTGCTGCTGGCCTGTGGCGTTAATAGCATCGTGCCGCTCAACGCCACCATGTCGCGCTTTCTGACCATGCTGGAAGGCATTCAGGGGCAATCTTATAACCGCCATGTACCGGCCGATCTCAGTGCGCTGATGAAGTCGATGCAGCCTTTGCAAGCGCGTGGCTATCAGTCCTTGCCGGAGTTTTGTCAGTCGGTCACGCTGCTCGTCAACAATACGCTGCTGCCGGAAAACGGCAAAGGGCTGCTGGTGGCGCTGCGTCCCGTGCCGGAACTGAAGCCGGAACAGGCGCTGACGCTGTGTAAGCCGCGTCGCTACGGCGATCTGGTTACCTTATTAGACGACAGGCTCTATCTGTTTCTCTCTTCCTGCCGCTTTAGCGACTTAAATACCGCGCTAAAGTTTATTTTTCAGCTGCCGCATGACGAAATTTTTACCAACCGGCTGGTCTGGCATGAAGATTTGCAGATTTTGTCGGAGGTCCGCCAGCTGACCAGTCAGGTGCCAACGGCCTGGCGTGATGCGCCCGTGCCCCTTGCAGCCGTGCCGACACCGGCCGAGACCAGGCCCAAAACGCGCCGACAACCGCAAAATATCACCCTTGGTCAGGACTCACCGGACAAGACGATATGACAGTAATGGATGGAGTGCAGATCCTGATCCTGGCGGTTCTGCTGCTGCTGCTGCTAAAACCCTTTTATGCCCGCTGGCTGCCCAGGCAGTGGCGGGGGCTGGTGCTGCGGGTCACACCGCCTCGCGCGCTGAAGTATGAAGGCCTCTGGCGGCGTAACTCTTCAAAATCGGATAAGACATGAGTCGACCAAATACCCCAAAGCCGACGCTCCTGCTGCACTGGCGCGGCCTGGGCGGCTGGAATTTTTATTTCCTGATCAAATTTGCGCTGCTGTGGTTTGGGTATCTTAATTTCCACGCCCTGACTAACCTGGTCTTTCTGGCATGGCTGCTGTTGCCGATGCCCAGTGAGCGGCTGCACCGCTGGCGCAACTGGATCTCCGTGCCGATCGGCTTCGCGCTGTTCTGGCACGATACCTGGCTGCCCGGTCCGCAAAGCATTGCCAGTGAAGGGAGCCAGCTGGTCGGGTTCTCGGGAGCTTATCTGCTGGATTTGGTTAACCGTTTTGTTAACTGGCAGATGATCGGCGCCGGTTTCGTGCTGCTGGTTATTTACCTGTTTGTCTCGCAGTGGGTGCGCGTGTCGGTCCTGGTGTCGCTGATGCTGCTGTGGATTAACGTGGTCAATATGGCCGGGCCTTCTTTCGCGCTGCTACCGACCAAAGAGGTGACGCCGCCGGTGGCGCTGAATACGGCCTCGCAGCCTAACAGAGCCGCCACCAGCGCCAACGCGATGGATCAATCGGCACCGCCAACCAGCGCGAACCTGACCGCCTATCTGAACAAGTTCTACGCCAGTGAAAAACAGCGGACTACCGCTTTCCCGGACTCGCTGCCCGCCGATTCGGCTCCGTTTGATATTCTGATCGTTAACATTTGTTCGCTTTCCTGGTCCGATACGGAAGTGGCTCAGCTACGCGATCATCCGCTGTGGAAACATTTCGATATCGTGCTGAATAACTATAACTCCGCCACTGGCTACAGTGGCCCGGCGGGGATCCGTCTGCTGCGTGCCAGCTGCGGGCAGACCTCGCACAGCGATCTCTATAAGCCGACCGACCGCCGCTGCTATCTGTTTGATAATTTGGCGAAGCTGGGCTTTAAAGAGCAGTTGATGATGGATCATACCGGCGTGTTTGGTAACTATTTGCAGGAGCTGCGCGACGATGGCGATTTACAGGCGCCGCTGATGTCGCAGGCCGGTATCGGCGCGTCGTGGACCTCGTTCGACAGCTCGCCGGTCTTTAACGATGGCGAACTGATGCAGCGCTGGCTGGATGACAGACAAAAAAGTGCAGATGCCCGTACGGCTACCTTTTATAACCTGATCCCGCTGCACGACGGCACGCGCGAGCTTGGCAGCACCAAGACCGCCGCCTGGCAACCGCGCGCCAAACTGTTGTTCGATCAGCTGGATACTTTCCTGACCAACCTGGATAAATCGGGTCGTCGTGTGATGGTGATTATGGTGCCGGAGCACGGCGCGGCGCTACAGGGCGATAAAATGCAGATGTCCGGCCTGCGCGATATCCCCAGCCCGAGCATTACCCACGTTCCTGTCGGCATCAGGTTTGCTGGTATGAAGGCGCCGCATCAGGATCGGCCGTTGACCGTAGAAGCGCCTACCAGCCTGATGGCGATCTCCGATCTGGTTTCCCGCGTAGTGGATGGTCAGGTATTTAACGCCGCCAACGTTAATATGTCGGTGCTGACCGAAAATCTGCCGCAGACGCAGGTCGTTTCGGAAAACGATAATGCGGTGGTAATGATGTATCAGGGCAAGCCGTGGATCAGGCTGAACGGCGGCGACTGGGTGGCCTACCCGCAATAGTGAACGGGGCAACGGATAATGCCCTGAGGCTCACCCGGTCATCAGCTCGAGATTAGGTTGGTGAGGAGGCAGGGGCAGACCGGAACACGGACACGCCCTGAGTCTCAGGGGGTAAGCGGCCCGTTTAGCCGCTGTTACTTTAAGGCGGCGCTGCTAAAAAGCCGTTCGCCGCTTTAAGCCAGTCTGCCCCCCCGCCCGGTATCAGGTCATTTTTTTGCCGTTGAGATCGTATACCGTACGCTGCCAGCGGGTGTCGGGACGGTGCACGAAAGCCCCCGATTCAACCGGCCTGACGGCATCCACAATGTTACCTCCGGCATCGGTCTGTACCTCATTCCAGTTCGCCGAACAGTGCAGATACCGGGCCGCCAGCAAAGCAATTTCGCCCTTGCTAAAATCGATGGGTTTCCGCCCGCACCGGACAGCCCGGCTCAGCGCAAGGGCTTTTTCATACAAAGGAAGCATTTCAGCTGGCAGCGTCAGCGCCTTGTCAGCGCCCTCTATGGCGTTAAACCTTACTCCCGCCGCCTGGGCGGCATCAATCATTACCCTGAGCGCCACTTTTGCCCAGTCGTTGCGCACGGTGCGCTGCAGGACGACCGCCGCGCCGCTGCGTTTTTGCAGCGTTCCGTAGCGATCGG
>Ga0157358_1000403_pt1 | contig 17859 bp, 16 predicted proteins | sample AttcapACBM2_FD_111484 | JGI IMG/M metagenome (GOLD analysis project Ga0157358, IMG submission 111484) | Fungus gardens microbial communities from leaf cutter ant in Botucatu, State of São Paulo, Brazil - Atta capiguara ACBM2 | ecosystem: Host-associated > Fungi > Mycelium > Unclassified ... | reverse complement strand
TTCTGGTCGGCACCTCGCTCGGCACCTGGGCGGCGATAGTGCCGTTATCCATCACCGCCACGCCCTATTTTGCGCGCGTGGCGGAAGTCTCGCTGCGCGACGTCGATCGCGGTCTGATCGACGCGGTGCGCGCCATGGGCGCCAGCAAGCTGCGCATCGTCTGGGACGTGCTGATCCCTGAAGCGCTGCCGGGCATTCTGGCCGGTTTCGTGGTGACGCTGGTGGCGCTGATTGGCGCGTCGGCGATGGCGGGCGCCATCGGCGCGGGTGGACTGGGCGACCTGGCGATTCGCTACGGCTATCAGCGCTTCGATACCGCGGTGATGGTGGCAGTGATCGCGGTGCTGATCGTGCTGGTGTGCGGCATTCAGTGGCTGGGCGACCGGCTGGTGGCGCGCATCGATAAACGGCACTAGCGCGCTTGTGCTTTTTCCCGCAATGAATAGCACTATTTCTTTTTAAACATCAGCGCGCTACCGGCATAAAGTACCGGCAAATCCCTGTTTAACCTGTCAAGGAGTGCGCTATGCATCTCGCCCGTTTTCCCCGTCTTTCGCTGGGCCATTTTCCCACGCCGCTGGAGCCGCTGCACAATCTGACGAAGCTGCTGGGCGGCCCGCAGCTCTGGATCAAGCGTGACGACAGCACCGGCCTCGCCACGGGCGGCAACAAGACGCGCAAGCTGGAGTTTCTGCTGGCGCAGGCGCAGGCAGAAAAGGCGGACATCGTGATTACCCAGGGCGCAACCCAGTCTAACCACGTGCGCCAGACCATTGCCGGCGCGGCGCGTCTCGGTCTGAAAGCCCACGTCTTTCTCGAACAGCGCGTCAGCGACTACGGCGAAGCCTACCAGCGCTCCGGCAACGTTCTGCTCGACAAGCTGCTGGGCGGCGAAATCATTGCGCATCTGCCCAACGGGGCCGATATGCAGCAGGCGATGGAGCAGCACGCCGCGCAGCTGCGCGAACAGGGGCATCGCCCCTATGTGATCCCCGGCGGCGGCTCGAATCCGGTCGGCGCGCTGGGCTACGTCGCCTGTGCGCAGGAGCTGCTGTGGCAGTCGGCGGAGCAGCGTCTGCGCATCGATCATGTTGTGCACGCCACCGGCAGCAGCGGCACTCAGGCAGGCCTGGTGGCCGGCCTGTTCGCCAGTAACAGCGGCATTCCGGTGCTGGGCATCAGCGTGCGTGCCCCGAAAGAGAAGCAGGAGCAGAACGTCTGGAACCTGGCGTCGCAAACGCTTGAGCTGCTGGGCGTGACGCAGCCGCTGCCGCGCGAGGCGGTGGTGGCCAACAGCGACTACGTCGGCGACGGCTACGGCCTTCCTGCGGCGAGCACGCTGGAGGCGCTGACCCTGCTGGCGCAGCACGAAGGCATCTTGCTCGATCCGGTTTACTCCGCCAAAGGCTTCGCCGGGCTGATCGATTTGATCCGTCAGGGCCGCTTCCGACAGGATGAGAACCTGGTGTTTATCCACACCGGCGGCGCGGCGGGGCTGTTTGGCTATCAGCAGCCGCTTGAGGCGAGTTTCGCTCATGGCTGAGCCGTTTCTGCTCGGCGTGCTCGGCGGCATGGGGCCGCTCGCCGCCGTCGATTTTCAGTATCAGCTGCTGCGCGCGGTGAACAGTGCCAGCGACCAGCAGCAGATACCGATGGTGGTCTGGAACGTGCCGCAGATCCCCGATCGGCAAAAGGCGCTGGCGGGCCAGGGGCCGTCGCCGCTGCCGCAGCTGATTGACGGCATTGCGCGGCTGAACCGCGTCGGCGCCAGCCATATCGTGATCGCCTGCAATACCGCGCACCACTGGTTCGAAGCGCTACAGGCCGCCAGCCGCGCGCCGCTGCTGCATATCGCCGACGCGGCGGCGGAGGCGGCAGCGGCGCTGGCACCCGCCTCGGTGGGGCTGATCGCGACGCAGGGCACGCTGGACGCGGGCTGGTTTCAGCGGCGCTTTGCGCAGCGCGGCATCGAAACGCTGCTGCCCACGGCCGCGGAGATCGCGGACTATTTTGTGCCGGGCTGCTACGCGGTGAAGCGCGGCGATATTGCGGCGGGCGGCGCGCTGCTGGCGCGTCAGGCGCAGGGGCTGCTGGATCGCGGCGCGGAGCGGCTGGTGCTGGCCTGTACCGAAGTGCCGCTGGCGCTGCGCGCGATTAGCTGGCAGCCGCCGGGCGCGGCGATCGATCCGGCAGAGGCGATGGCGGCAGTGTGCGCCCGCCTCTGGCAGCAGCAACAAAGCGCTATTTAATTACAACATACTTAAATCACGTTACGCGTTCTGCGCGTGCGGCGGCACGCTTTTGCCTGTCGTCAGGACTTCCACAAGGATAATGCTATGAAAAAGCAGTTGGGATTTTTTCTCGCCGCCAGCCTGGTCAGCGGTTTCAGCTACGGCGCCACGCCGGATGAAGTGCGTATCGCCTACAGCGGTGGCTCGCAGGTGATCATGCTGGCGAAGGCAGACGGCTCGCTGGATAAAGCGTTCGGCACCAAAGTGAACTGGGTGCAGTTCGCTTCGGGCGCGGATGCGCTGAACTACTTCGCCAGCAACGCTATCGATATCGCCAACTTCGGCTCCAGCCCGGCAACGGCGGGTCTGGTGCGCAAGCTGCCGATTGAGATCGTCGGCGTTTCCGGCGTGATCGCCAGCTACGAGCGGCTAATCGGCAAAGAGGGCATTAAGGATCTGCGCGATCTGGAAGGCAAGCGCGTCGGCTATCCGCCTAACTCCACCTCGCAGTATGCGCTGGACGCGGCGATTAAAGTACACCACCTGGACCGCAGCAAAATCACGCTGCTGCCGCTGCGTCCGGCAGAAATGGTCGCCGCGTGGAAGCGCGGCGATATTGACGCGGGCTACGTCTGGGCGCCGTTCGCCCAGCAGCTGGAAGCGGCGGGCGGCCATCAGGTGTTCGCCACCAAAGATCTGCAGAAAGATGGCTACCTGATCTACAACAACTATGCGGTGCGCAAAGCCTTCGCCGAGCAGTATCCGCAAATCGTCAGCGCCTTCCTGCGCGTGCATCAGCAAAAGGTGGATGAATTCCGTCAACACCCTGAGCAAGCCGCGGCGACGGTAGCGAAAGAAGTTGGCGCGCCGGTGACCACCGCCACCAATACCCTTTCCGGGCTGGAGTATCCGTCGATTCAGGACCAGGCGACGGCGGCCTGGCTGGGCGACGGTAAAAATGCGGACGCCAGCGGCATTGGCCAGGCGCTGAGCAAGACCGCCAGCTTCCTCGCTGAAACCGGTGAAGTGCGCAAGCGGGATATTCCGGCGCACTAGAATGCGGCTATTAATCCGCGCTTCCTGCAGCAAGCTGCACACGCCGCGCCATGAAGCTGCGGACCAAAATCAGCATCAGCGTCATCTCGGTGACGCTGTTTTTTCTGCTGTGGCAAACGGCGGCTGAGCGACAGTGGGTCGATCCGCTGCTGCTGCCGTCGCTGACCGATATTGGCCTGACGGCGCAGGAGCTGGTCAGCGACGGCTATCGTCAGGTGCCGCTGTGGCAGAACATCGCCGTCAGCCTGGCGCGTTCGCTCGGCGCGTTCGCCTGCGCGATTGTTATCGGCGTGCCGCTGGGGCTGCTGATGGGGATGTCGGAGCCGCTGGCGGCGGCGCTCAATCCTTTTGTGCAGTTCCTGCGTCCACTGCCGAAAATCGCCCTGATCCCGCTGGCGGTGGTGTGGCTCGGCATTGGCGAGGCCTCCAAATTCTTTCTGATCTTTATCGCCACCTTTCTCAGCGTAGTGGTCGGCGCCCAGGCTGCGGTAGAGCGGCTGGCGCGCGCGCGCATACGCGTGGCGCAGACGTTGGGCGCATCCCCGCGCCAGATCTTTCTGCGCGTGGTGCTGCCGGATACGCTGCCCGATCTTTTCACTACCGTCCGCCTGTCGGTGGGCATTGGCTGGACCTCGCTGATCGCCGCCGAAATGGTGGCTGCCAACTCCGGCCTCGGCTGGATGGTGATGAATGCCAGCGCCTATTTGCGCACCGATATCGTGATGCTTGGCATATTACTGCTCGGCGGCATCGGCTATCTGCTCGACCTGATACTGCTGGGTCTGCAGCGCTGGCTGGTGCCCTGGGCCGGGAGAGACGCATGAGCGACCCTATTTCACTGCAGCAGGTCACGCTGCGCTTCGGCGCGCTGACGGTGCTGGAAGATATCGATCTCAGCCTGACAAAAGGGGAGTTTGTGGTGCTGCTCGGCCCCTCCGGCTGCGGCAAGTCCACCATTCTCAACCTGCTGGCGGGCTTTGTCCGGCCGCAGCAGGGCCGCGTGCTGTGCAGCGGGGAGCCGGTGCGGCAGCCGCATCCGTCACGCGGCATGATCTTTCAGCAGCCGAACCTCTTTCCCTGGCTTAGCGTGCTGGAGAACGTCACTTTTGGCCCGCGCCTGCGCAAGCACAACCGGGCAGAGGTCGAGGCGCGCGCGCGCGAATGGCTGAAGCGCGTCGGGCTGGCGGGCTTTGAGGATCATGCGCCCTGGCAGCTTTCCGGCGGGATGAAGCAGCGCGTGGCGCTGGCGCGCGCCTGGCTGCCTGGCCCTGAGGTGCTGCTGCTGGACGAGCCGTTTGGCGCGCTTGACGCGCAGACCCGCATGATGATGCAGGAGCTGCTGCGCGAGTCATGGCTCGCTACCCGGACCACGCTGCTGTTTGTCACCCACGACGTCGAGGAGGCGCTGTTTCTCGCCGACCGCATTCTGGTGATGTCGGCGCGGCCAGGCCGCATCGTTGAAGAAATCAGGCTGCCGTTCGGCCGCCAGCGCGATATCGAAACCCTGGCGAGCGAGCCGCACTACGGCGACATCAAACACCATGTATTACAGCGCGTGCGCCAGGAGGCGAAGCGCCATCTGACGCCCTTCACCGAGGAGGAAAATGACCCTGAACAGGCTCCGACAGCGGCTGGAAAACAGTCTTGAACAGTATGGCGCGCGCTACGTCGAGGTGTCGAAAGCGATCTTCAGTCAGCCAGAAACCGGCAACAATGAGTACTTCGCCAGCCAGCAGCTCACGCAGCTGCTGGAGGCGCAGGGTTTTACGGTGACGCGCAACGTGGCCGGGCACGAGACCGCCTTCTACGCCGTGAAAGATAGCGATAAACCCGGCGCGACGGTGGCCTTTCTCGCCGAGTATGACGCGCTGATCGACATCGGCCACGCCTGCGGTCATAACCTGATCGGCGTGACCAGTGTCGCGGCGGCGATTGCGCTGGGCGAGACGCTGCCGCAAACCGGCGGTCGCGTGGTGGTGCTGGGCACCCCTGCGGAAGAGGGCGGTCTCGCAGGACCGGGCGGCCCCAGGGGCAACGTCAAAAAACGCTTTGTCGAGGCGGGGCTGCTCGACGGCGTCGATGCGGCGCTGATGGTACATCCGGCGGGTAAAACGCGCCTTACCGAAACGACGCTGGCGAATAATCACCTCTATTTTCACTTCTACGGCAGGCCATCGCACGCCGCCGGCGCGCCGCACAAAGGCATTAACGCGCTCGACGCGCTGGTGCTGCTCTACAACGGCATCAGCATGCTGCGCCAGCAGCTGCCGGACGGCGTGCGCGTGCACGGCATTATTACCAACGGCGGCCAGGCGCCGAACGTCATTCCTGAGTATGCCGCGGCGCACTACTACATTCGCGCCGACAGCCGCGAACAGGTGGAAGCGCTCGAGCCGCGCCTGCGCGCCATCGCGGAGGGCGTGGCGCTGGCGACCGGCGCACGCGTCGAGATTGACCACCAGGTCGGCCCGCGCGACTTCCGGCTTAATCCGGCGCTGGATGCGCTCCTGCTGGAGGAGCTGACGGCGGCGGGCGAGCAGGTCGATCGCTCGCCGCAGACCAGCAAAGTCTCTACCGACGCGGGCGACATCAGCCACGCGGTGCCGACGGCGCACCCCTGGCTGAAAATCGGCCCGGACGATCTGATTTTTCACACCGTGCCGTTCCGCGAGGCGGCTAATTCCGAACAGGGCTATCAGGCGCTGATCGTCGGCGCGCGAGTGCTGGCGCGCACCGGGCTGCGTCTGCTGACCGATGCCGACGCGCTTCAGCGCATCAAATCCGATTTCACGGCGCAACAGAGGAGAGGATCGTGACGCAACCCTATCGCAGAAAACTCAAAACGCTGGTCGGCGCGGCCAGCGTGATCGCGGCGAGCAACGACAGCGCGCCAGATACCGGCATCAGGCGCGCCATCTCGCTGGCGAAGATAGCCGAACGCGAGAAAATAACCGGCCTGTTCACCGCTGACCTGCTACAGGCCGATCCTGCCGGGCTGGCAGGGACGACCGGCAGCCAGGATCCGCTGATCGCGCTGGCGGCGCTGAGCCAGGCGACGTCCCATATCGGGCTGATCGCCACCGTCAGCACCAGCTGGCTGCATCCTTATCACCTGGCGCGTCAGATCGGCACGCTCGACCACCTCAGCGGCGGACGCGCAGGCTGGAACGCGGTGACCTCGTCCGTGGGCGAAGAGAACTTCGGCGAAGGCGCGCTGCCGCCGCCGGAAGCGCGCTATGCGCGCGCCAGCGAATTTATTGAGGTCATTAATGCGCTGTTCGACGCCAACCAGCCTGATGCGGTGCAGCGCACCGCCAGCGGTGGGATAAAGATCGATCCGGCGAAGCTGCAGGCGATTCACTATCGCGGCGACTATTTTCAGGTCGCCGGGCCGCTCAACGTACCGCCGCCGCCGCAGCGCCGTCCGGTGCAGTTTCAGGCCGGGCAGTCAGAGGCGGGCGTCTCGCTGGGCGCGCGCTTTGCCGAGGTGATTTACACCTCGCAGCCGACCTTCGAGGCGGCACAGGCGTTTGTTGCCGACGTGCAGCAGCGCGCGCGGCGCGTTGGTCGCGAACAGAACCCGCCGCTGATCATGAACTCCTTCCACGCCATCATCGGCGAAAGCGATGCCGACGTGGCGCGCCGCCTGCGCGAGAAGCACGAGCGGATTAATTATGATCAGGGCAGGCTACGCGTGGCCGATATGCTCGGCGGCGAGATCGATCTGCGCGATCTGCCGCTCGACCAGCCGCTGCCCGCCGCGCTGATCCCGGCGCTGGCGCAGGTGCACCGCCGTCAGGGGCGCGCCGCGATCTTCCGCAGCTTTGCGCTGGAAGGTCTGACGCTGCGCGAGCTGATTATTAAGGCGGAAGAGACCGGTCACTGGTTTACCGCAGGCACGCCGGAGGCGCTGGCCGACGCCATCGAGCAGCGTTATCGCGCGGGCGTGCTGGATGTGATTTCGCTGCACGGTCTGGGGCAGCCCGATCAAGAAGATTTACTGCTGAACGGGCTGCTGCCGGAACTGCGCAGACGCGATCTGCTGGACGGTGATTATGTGGGAGATGATTTCCGATCGAGCCTGGAGCTGGCGCCGCTGCCGCAGCTTTAATCGCGCCGCAGCGTTTTCATCCGCGCTGCGTGCCTGCTTTACGCCCTGGATTGATATCAAACTGCCGGATAGCTCGCACGATGGGTTTGAAGTGTAACTCCCAATACCCTCGGCAAAAACCAAAAGCCCGCTCAGGTTTCCCTGAGCGGGCTTTTTAAATTTGGCTCCTCTGACTGGACTCGAACCAGTGACATACGGATTAACAGTCCGCCGTTCTACCGACTGAACTACAGAGGAATTGTTGGAACGGGGCGAATATTAGCGACGCCGTTCCGGCTTGTCAAAGCACGATTTCACTTTTCCTGACTGAACGCTCGCAAAAGCAGCGGTTTGCCGCTTTTTCAACAGATTCGGCGAGATTTCAAACTGCCGACAGGATCTCACTTTAAACGCATTTCCCGGCAGATGTTAGATGCGTGTCAAAGTTTTGTTATTTGCCGATGTTAAATCAACTGTTTCAGTGCTTTTATGATAAAAATTTCAAAAACAAAATTAATGGAACAAATAAACTGCTTATTATCATCAGTGGAATCATGTCGTAAAAGTGGAACGGGATTTTAAAACTATTCTGTGTAGAAACAAGTGATTGTAAAAAGGAGGGGTTGGTCACAAAAAAGCGCGCTGCCCAGCACTCACCTCTGTAAACAGACCTGAAACCGCCAGCAACGTTGAGTGAATGTAAAAGATATTTTTCATTCGCGGTATCAGCGGCGTCGGCAAGTTAACGACAATAAGGGTTACCCATGAACATCAAAAAAACACTCGCTGTCACACTGTTAGCCTGCATGTTACCTGCCGCCGCGATGGCGAAAGATCTCTCCGTCGGCGTATCGATGGCGCTGTTCGACGACAACTTCCTCACCATTCTGCGTACCGCGATGCAAAAAGAGATGCAGAAAGAGGGCGTTAAGGGGCAGCTGGAAGACGCCAAAGGGGATGTCTCGCAGCAGCTGCAGCAGGTGCAAAACTTTATCGGCCAGGGCGTCGACGCCATTATCGTCAACCCGGTAGATACCAACGCCGTCAAACCCATTATGGATCAGGCCACCAAAGCCGGCATTCCGCTGATCTTCGTTAACCGCCGTCCCCAGGCGGAGCTGACCGACAAAATGGCCTATGTGGGATCGGACTCTGAACTGGCGGGTCGCCTGCAGATGGAGGCGCTGGCTAAGGCGCTGAACGGCAAAGGCAACGTCGCGATTCTGATGGGCGACCTCGCTAACGAATCGACGCGCGACCGCACCAAAGGCGTCGAAGCGGTGGTGGCTAAATATCCCGGCATCAAAGTGGTCCAGAAGCAGACCGCCAAATTTATGCGTAACGACGCGGTCGACGTGGTGAGCAACTGGCTGACCGCAGGTGACGATATCCAGGCCATCGCCTCCAACAATGATGAAATGGCGATCGGCGCGCTGCAGGCGCTGGGCAAAAACCCCAACCATATCCTGATCGCCGGCGTGGACGGCACCCCTGACGCGCTGCAGATGCTGAAAAACGGCAAGATGGTCGCCACGGTGTTCCAGGACGCGCGCGGGCAGGGCGAATGCGCGGTGCAGGCGGCCGTTAAGCTGGCGAAGGGCGAAAAAGTGCAGAAGATCATTGATATCCCTTATCAGCTGATCACCAAAGACAATATGCAGCAGTTCGTGAACCGTAATCAGAAATAACCGATCCCGACTCAGCCGTACGGAGGTGATGTATGACCGCTTTTGCGCTTGAAGCCGAAGGCATCAGCAAGTTCTTTCCCGGTGTGAAGGCACTCGATAACGTTTCGCTGCGCGTGCGTCCGGGATCGGTTCATGCCTTGATGGGCGAAAATGGCGCGGGCAAATCCACTTTAATGAAGTGCCTGATCGGGATGTACCGTCCCGATCGGGGCACCATCCGCATTAAAGGGGAGCCGGTGCAGTTTCAGGACACCATGGACGCCTTGCGTTCCGGCATTTCCATGATCCACCAGGAGCTTAATCTGGTGCCCTACATGACCGTCGCCGAGAACATCTGGCTGGGACGGGAGCCAATGAAGTACGGCTTTGTCGATCACGGCAAGCTCAACCAGCAGACGCAGACACTGCTCAACCAGCTCAATATTCGCCTCAAGGCAGACCGGCTGGTGGGCGAGTTAAGTATCGCCGCGCAGCAGATGGTGGAGATCGCCAAAGCGGTCTCCTGGAACGCCGACATCGTGATTATGGATGAGCCGACCTCCGCGCTGACCGAAAGCGAAGTGGCGCATCTCTTCACTATCATTCGCGACCTGCGCGCGCAGGGCAAAGCCATCATCTATATCAGCCACAAAATGGACGAGATCTTCGCCATTACCGATGAGATCAGCATTTTCCGCGACGGCAGCTGGGTCGGCAGCAACCACACCGCGCAGTTTACCCGTCAGTCGCTGATCACCCAGATGGTGGGACGCGAGCTGACCCAGCTCTTTCCCAAATTCAACAACGCCATCGGCGAAGAGGTGCTGACGGTACGCGGCCTTACCAGTAAAGATCGCTTCCATGACGTCAGCTTCAGCCTGCGGCGCGGCGAGATTCTCGGCGTCGCCGGCCTGGTCGGCGCCGGGCGCAGCGAAGTGATGGAAAGTTTGTTCGGCATGGAGAGCGTCGACAGCGGCGAGGTGCTGATCGACGGCGTGCCGGTGACAATCGATTCGCCTTCGACGGCGATTGAAAAGGGCATGGCGTTTTTAACCGAGGATCGCAAAAAATCGGGGCTGTTTCTTGTGCTGTCGGTGATGGAGAACATGAGCATCGTCAACATGCCCGAGTACAGCGGCAAGAGCGGCTTCGTCAGCCACGTCAAGATGGCGCAGGACTGTATGGAGCAGATCCGGCGGCTGAATATTAAAACGCCGACCATGGATCAGATCATCAACAACCTGAGCGGCGGCAACCAGCAGAAGGTGCTGATTGCCCGCTGGCTGCTGGCGCAGCCCAAAATTCTTATCCTCGACGAGCCGACGCGCGGTATCGACGTCGGCGCGAAAGCGGAAATCTACCGTTTGATCTCTGAGCTGGCCAACCGCGGCGTGGCCATCATCATGGTGTCGTCGGAACTGCCGGAAATTCTCGGCATGAGCGACCGCGTGATGGTGATGCATCAGGGGCGGATTACCGGCATCCTCGATAAAGAAGAGGCCGATCAGGAAACCATTTTGTGGCTGGCATCCGAGTGAGGCGCGAGACACCTATGAGCAATATCAAAGCAACGGCTACTCCAACGGCTGAACATTCGTCGTTCTTCGGCAATCTGCGGCATAAATTGCCTAAAGATACCGGCATCTTTATCGTGATGGTCGGTATTGCGCTGATCTTCGAAATTGCCGGCTGGTATGTGCGCGACCAGTCGTTTCTGATGAACACCAACCGACTGATCCTGATCCTGTTGCAGGTGGCGATTATCGGCGTGATCGCGGTCGGGGTAACGCAGGTGATCATCACCACCGGCATCGACCTCTCGTCGGGTTCGGTGATCGCCCTGACCGCCGTGGTCGCGGCCAGCCTGGCGCAAACCTCCGACAGCCTGTCGCCGATGTTTCCCGCGCTGGTGAATATGCCCGCCGTGGTGCCCATCGGCGCGGGAATTGGCGTGGGTCTGCTCTGCGGCCTGGTCAACGGCGTACTCATTACCCGCACCGGGATTCCGCCTTTCATCGCCACGCTGGGCATGATGGTGTCGGCGCGCGGTCTGGCGCAGTACTACACGCAGGGCAACCCGATCAGCTTTCTCTCTGACGGCTTTACCTCTATCGGGCAGGGCGCGATGCCGGTGATTATCTTCCTGGTGGTGGCGCTGGTGTTTCATATCGCCCTGAAGCATACCCGCTACGGCAAATACGTTTATGCCATCGGCGGCAACATGACGTCGGCCAAAGTCTCCGGCATCAACGTGAATAAATATCTGGTGATCGTCTATACCATCGCCGGGGCGCTCTCTGGCCTGGCGGGCGTGGTGCTGGCGGCGCGCGTCAGCAGCGGCCAGTCGAGCATGGGGATGTCCTATGAGCTGGACGCCATCGCCGCGGCGGTGATTGGCGGCAGCAGCCTGATGGGCGGCGTTGGGCGCATTACCGGCACCCTGATTGGCGCGGTGATTCTGGGACTGATCAAAAGCGGATTTACCTTCGTCGGCGTCGACGCCTACGTTCAGGACATCATCAAAGGCATGATCATCGTGGCCGCGGTCGCTATCGATATGCATCGCAACCGCAAAAAACGCTGATTTTTCCAGCTGCTGGCCTGCCCGCGCCTGAAAAGCCGGGCAGGTCTTTTTCTCTTTCTGAATAAGTTTTCCTGCTGGATACCGCGCTTTTTTTCGCTTCCCGTCGCGTTATCGCGTCTGTTCCACTGCGGGTCATCACTTTTATGCACGTCTGGCTCGCAGGGTCTGCACCAGCAGAGTGCAGTCGCGGTGACCTCTTTCGCTAACGCGCCATTCCCGCTGCTTATTAACTCTTAATGGGTAATCAGAAAGGCTTATTTTTCGGGTTGTTAGGATTTTTCTGCAGCAGCCGGACAGCGCCTTGAGAAAAAGTGGCCTGCTAATTGCAATTTGTCTCTTACCAGGCCAGCAGGCCACAAGAACAGATGTTATTGGCATTCGGGGAATGTGACGGAGGCAAGATGAACTTAAGACGACTGAAATACTTTGTGAAAATCGTCGATATTGGCAGTTTGACGCAGGCGGCTGAAGTGCTGCACATCGCGCAACCTGCGCTCAGTCAACAGGTCGCCACGCTGGAGAACGAGCTGGATCAACAGCTGCTGATTCGCACCAAGCGCGGCGTGACGCCGACCGAAGCCGGTAAAATCCTCTATGCACATGCGCGTACGATTTTGCGGCAGTGCGAACAGGCGCAGACGGCGGTAATCAATGCCGGACAGGTGCTGAGCGGTCAGGTCTCCATCGGCATGGCGCCGGGCACGGCGGCCTCTTCGCTGACCATGCCGCTGCTGCAAACGGTGCGCGAGCAGCATCCGGAGATTCTGGTTTATCTGCATGAAAACAGCGGCAGTACGCTTAATGAGAAGGTGATGAACGGCCAGCTTGATATGGCGGTGCTTTACGATCGCGCGCCGACGGCGGGTATCACCAGTTTGCCGCTGATGAAAGAGGAGCTTTATCTGGTCGGCGCTACCGACTGCCCCGGCGGCTCGGTAGATTTAGCCGAGGTAGCGCAGATGAGCCTGTTTTTGCCGCGCGACTACAGCGCGGTGCGCAAGCGGGTAGACGAAGCCTTTTCGCTGCGTCGTCTCAGCGCGCGCATTATCGGCGAGATCGAATCGCTGTCGATGCTGACCGCCGCCGTCGCCAGCGGTATGGGCGTTACGGTGCTGCCGGAATCCGCCGCACGCGCGCTGGTCGGCTCAACCCAGGCCTGGATGGCGCGCATCAACAGTCCGGCGCTTAATCTGCCGCTGTCGCTGAACGTGTCGGCGCGCCTGCCGCTCTCGCCGTCCGCGCAGGCGGTAAAGGATATTTTGCTGTCGCTGCTGAATAAGCCGATGGCGGAAGAGCGGGCGCTGCTGCTGGTAAGTTAAGACTGTCAGGCGGTCCTGCGGGACCGCTTTTGCGCCTTCAGGCAGATTATCGAACAGTGACTGACCCATTGATATGGCAGCCCACCGCCTTAATAGGTTGCTCGCTCATTCCACGAGTCGGTGAACAGAATATTCCCGTCGCAATGCTTCCAGGTAATTTTCTCATAGCGTAACAGAACCGTTTCAAGGTGCGTGCCCGTCTGCGCACCGGGGTAGAGGTCTGGCGTAATAGAGGTCAGCTTTACGCCTTCAAGGATAATATTGAAATATTCCTGCGCTATACCCGCTTCATTAATCTGGTACATTTTTATCGTCGCGGACTGAAGCGTTTTACCCGTGCTTAACGCCCGAAAGAGCAGCGGCGTCACGCGATCAAATTCCTTCTGAAACATAATGGGCATATGAACGCGCGTTCCTGTTAATCTGCCGGTGTTGCCATCTACAGGAATATTGACGTTGTGGGTAAATGATTTTAGCTCGATCGCCCCTTCACGGCCTGACACAAGCGATGGCCCCATTATGGGTGAGCCATTTTCATCTGTTAACCACAGGTAAGCTGGATTAGACATAAAATTCCCTTTTAAAGTGATTATTTATCGTATTTATCAAATCTGGCTGTAAACTTCGGCAACAGAATGATAAGCACAATGATTGAAATTATCGTTAAAAGCAGCCAGTATGTCGGAAAAAACTCCAGGTAAAATAAACCAAACCCAATTAGGCTGACCAGAATGAGTCCTTCATTAAAAATGAGCGACAGAAAAGTTTTAAACATGATATTTGCTCTTGATAGCTTTGTACACTTCATCAAAGTTACGATAACGTTCCATCTGCACGTTTTTTATGACTTCAGATAAAACAGGTTCAATAAAGTAATAAAGCATTTCTAATTCAGCGTTATAAAGTATTACATAGTATTTTTCATCCATATATTTCAGTCTGCGGGCTGCAAGAGCACATTTCTGATCTGTTCCAAATACCTGGAATAACCAAACAACGTTAGGCACGCGTGCAGCTAGCCTTTCAACAACTGAACGCGATACAACTTCAGACATGGAAAGCATCTCAGACAGCGCAACAGCCAGGCTTAAACGGGTTGCTTTTCCTGCCGGCATTCTGGCAATGCTTCCTGCAATAGTTGAATTAACAGAGCGCGCCATATCATGCTCGTTGCCATTATCTATATCCTCAATAACCTTTTGAAAATACAGATAAAGCATATGGCCAATTACGTCTCGATATCGGTAAAGAGAGCGAATGGAACAGAGCATTCTCTTGTCTTCGGAATACAATTGCTTGCATACATCGTGATATGCCGGAATCAGGCACGACGCATACCAACTAGCCCGCTCCACGCCAGAGTAAATATCAGAGCCTATTCCCTTCATTGCCTTCCAGGTGGAGGTCACGCCCTGTTGCGCATAAAGCGCCAGAAGTCTGTCGCTTTGAAACTTCATCTTTAAAACATCGGCAGCCTGCATAATGTATCCATACGATTTATGTGGTTATCAGGGTATGCGTTGAAGCGTATTGCCTTCAAGCCGCTCTGGCCGTCGCGCGCTCATTTTGTGCCCTCGCTAGCGCTAAAGCGTAAAAGAGGCTCCCCGCCAGTGCGCATGCCCGCTGCCGTATATTCCCCATGCGCATAAGCACAAAGTTTTTATTATTTGTTGATATCAATAAACCTTCTTACCATCGGAGGTAACAATTTCGTAAAGGGAGGTAAATACCGTGAATTTCCAGCAACTTAAAATCATCCGTGAGGCGGCGCGCTGCGAGTTCAATCTGACGGAAGTGGCAAACACGCTATTTACCTCGCAGTCGGGCGTCAGCCGACATATCCGCGATCTAGAAGATGAACTGGGCGTGGAGATTTTTATTCGCCGCGGCAAGCGCCTGCTGGGCATGACGGAACCGGGCAAAGCGCTGTTGACTATCGCCGAACGCATCCTTGACGAGGCGGGAAAAGTGCGCCGGCTGGCGGACGTTTTTACCAACGAAACCAGCGGCATCCTGACGATCGCCACCACGCACACCCAGGCGCGCTACAGCCTGCCGCGCGTTATCAAGGCGTTTCGCCAGCTCTACCCTAACGTGCGGCTCGAGCTTAACCAGGGATCGCCGCAGGAAATCGTCGCCATGCTGCTGGCAGGCGAAGCGGACGTCGGCATCGCCAGCGAACTGCTGGTGAACAACCCCAGCCTCGCGGCGTTCCCCTGGTTCAGCTGGCATCATGCGCTGCTGGTGCCGAGCGATCACGAACTGGTGCAGCAGCAGCCGGTGTCGCTCAGCACCCTGAGCCGCTACCCGCTGATTACCTATCGCCAGGGCATCACCGGACGCTCGCGCGTCGATCGCGCCTTCCAGAGCGCGGGCCTGAAGCCGGATATCGTGCTGAGCGCCCAGGATTCAGACGTGGTGAAAACCTATGTCGAGCTGGGGCTAGGCGTCGGCATCCTTGCCGATCAGGCGTGCGAAATTCAGCCGGAAGAGGCGCTGGTGCGCATCGATGCGCATCACCTGTTTGACGCCAATACCGTCTGGCTTGGCCTGAAGCGCGGTCAGCTGCAGCGCAACTACGTCTGGCAGTTTATGGAGTTATGCAACGCCAACCTGTCGCTCGAAGAGATTAAACGGCAGGCGCTCTCCTATCAAAGCGAAGAGGAGCCGGCGATCGACTTTCAGATCTAATCCGGCAGCGACTCGACGATGGCCAGCTGCAGGCCATCCCAGCCTTTGCTGCCGACGGTTTGCAGCGCGGTGGCCGTCAGATGCGGATTCTCGCCGATGTCGCGCAGATACTGCCGTAGCCCCTGCACGTTTTCATCCGTGGACTGCGAGTCGACAATCCGCCCGCTGCGCACCACGTTATCGCCGATAATCACGCTGCCGACGCGCGCCAGCTTTAGCGTCCAGCGCAGGTAGTGTGGATTATTGCGCTTATCGGCATCGATAAAGATCATATCAAACGGTCCCTGCAGCGTTGGCAAACTCTCCAGCGCTGGCCCCACCAGCAGTTCGACTTTATCCGTCACGCCCGCCTCGGCGAAATTCTCGCGCGCCACCTGTGCATGCTGCGGCGAAAACTCCAGCGTAACGATTTTGCCGTTCTCCGGCAGCGCGCGCGCCAGCCAGAGCGTGCTGTAGCCGCCCAGCGTGCCGATCTCCAGAATGCGCGAGGCGTTCATCATGCGCGCCAGCAGGTAGAGCAGCTTGCCCTGGTTGGCCGCTACGTCAATCGGCGGCAGACCGGCGGCCGCGTTGCGCGCCAGCGCCGACGAGAGCGCCGCATCCGGTTTTACCAGCGTCTGAGTGAAGTAGTCATCGACCGCCCGCCACATATGATCGCTCATGGTTATCTCCTTGTTTAAAAACTGAGCATAGCAGCCGCGCGGCATAAAATTTTCTTTCCGCGCGCAAAACTCGCTGTTTAAGGTTTCTGCCCGGCGAGAAAAACATCCTGCGCTGAGGCGACGCGATAGAGTGGAAGAAAACCGTTTAAACAGGGGAGTGAGATGTCGCGTCTTCAACTAAAGGATTCCGATCTGCTGCGCCAGCAGGCGCTGTTCGGCGGTCGCTGGCAGGATGCAGCCAATGGCGAAACCCTGCCGGTGATCGATCCCGCCACCCGGGAAACCCTGGCGACCATTCCGGCGCTGGGCCGTGCCGAGACCGAAGCCGCCATCGCCTGTGCCGATGCGGCGCGCATCGCCTGGGGCAAAACCCCTAACGCCAGTCGCGCCGCGCTGCTGGAGAAGTGGCATCAGCTGATCCTCGACAACGCCGAGGATCTGGCCACCATCATGACCGCCGAGCAGGGCAAGCCGCTGGCTGAAGCGAAGGGCGAAGTGCTGTACGGCGCCAGCTTTGTCAAATGGTTCGCCGAAGAGGCGCGCCGTATCTACGGCGACACTATTCCGGCGCCGAGCGAGGATCGCCGCATCCTGGTGCTGAAGCAGCCGGTCGGCGTGGCGGCGGCCATCACGCCGTGGAACTTTCCCATCGCCATGATCACCCGCAAAGTCGCGCCTGCGCTGGCGGCAGGCTGTCCGATTATCGTGAAGCCGTCGGAGCTGACGCCGCTGTCGGCGCTGGCGCTGGCGGTGCTGGCGGAGCGCGCGGGCTTTCCGGCCGGCGTGCTGCAGGTGGTGACCGGCCTGCCGACGGAGATTGGCGCGGCGCTGACCGGCAGCCGTCTGGTGCGCAAGATCTCCTTTACCGGCTCGACGCGCATCGGCCAGCTGCTGATGCAGCAGAGCGCCGATAGCGTTAAACGTCTGAGCCTGGAGCTGGGCGGCAACGCGCCGTTTATCGTCTTCGACGACGCCGATATCGATATCGCGGTGGCGGGGGTGATGGTCAGCAAATTCCGCAACGCCGGACAGACCTGCGTCTGCGCCAACCGTATTCTGGTGCAGCGCGGCATCTATCCCCGCTTCGCGGCGAAGCTGCTTGAGGCGGTCGCTACGCTCAGGGTGGGCGACGGCTTTGCGCCCGGCAGCACTATCGGCCCGTTGATCAACGACCGCGCGGTAGAGAAAGTTAACGGCCATATCGAGGATGCGCTAGGCCAGGGCGCGGAGCTGCTGACCGGCGGCGCCAGCCACGGCAACGGCACCTACGTTCAGCCGACGGTGCTCGGCAGGGTCACGACCCAGATGCGTATCGCCCATGAAGAGACGTTCGGGCCGGTGGCGCCGCTGTTTATCTTCGACGAGGAAGAGGAGGCGATCGCGATGGCCAACGATACGCCCTATGGGCTGGGCGCCTATTTCTTCACGGAAAATATTCGCCGCGCATGGCGCGTCGCCGAATCGCTGGAATTTGGCATGGTCGGCTTTAATACCGGCACCATCTCATTAGAGGTCGCACCGTTCGGCGGCGTAAAATTATCGGGAATAGGTCGGGAAGG
>Ga0157358_1000401_pt1 | contig 17882 bp, 12 predicted proteins | sample AttcapACBM2_FD_111484 | JGI IMG/M metagenome (GOLD analysis project Ga0157358, IMG submission 111484) | Fungus gardens microbial communities from leaf cutter ant in Botucatu, State of São Paulo, Brazil - Atta capiguara ACBM2 | ecosystem: Host-associated > Fungi > Mycelium > Unclassified ... | reverse complement strand
TGCTCAAAGATTGCCTTGTTATTGATGTCTGTTTTCATAGGGAACATGGCAATTCATGTCAGTATTTCTCCTCCAGAATAACCAGCATGTGCATGAAATTTTAGATGACTGGGAGTCTGCATTCCATGTGTTGACTTGGTCTGCATTACGTTACACTGCCCACAGCTCTCGGGATGATGTGGGGTCGCAAATGAAGCCTTATGATGAGGTGGATGTGCATCGCGATGGGGGTGTGGAAGGAGGTAGGCTCAAGAGGGACGTGATTCATCACGGTCTCAAGGTTATCTTCCATCCACCCCCACTGCATAATTTGATTGAAGATCTTCGTTCTCTGTTTGACCTGCGCTATCCACCACTGTCGGTAACATCCCACGATGACATTTATGGTTTATGGAAGGCCAGAAATGCGCGACGTCTCAAGCAGATGAAGGATCGTGATGGGTTAGTAAGAACCTTTAGAGAATGGCTTCGATCGCCTGACTGGCTACCTGCGGACACGGCCAAAGCAAATGCTCTCGGTAAGCGTGTGGCACAAGACACCAATTTACGACCATCTAAATCGCAGAAGCGTAATGATGGTAACAAGGGCATGCAATAGTGTTGGATTTTGTCTTTCCTGTCAGTCTACAATTGCGTACTTAGGTTATATATGTTTCATCGATAGGTCCGGGCCTGGGTGGCTTGGGTTGTCAATGGTTGGATAACACTATCTTGTCTGAAATTACATGAGTTGTCAGTGTAGAGCTCCTACTCTTGGCAGCAGTAGATCCAGGACATAATTCATGTGTTATAGTTAGCCTAGGACTAGGTGTAAGGAAACTAGTAGATATAAGGGAAGCTAGCTTTTACACTCAAATATCAAATTTCTATCTGTGTTCCTATCTGTCTTCTGAGATTTTATCTGATGTCTTGCTGTCTATCTTCCAGGATTTCATTACTTTTAAGGTGGTTCTTTTAGAAAGTTCTGTCATTCTTGGCTATACTTGACTATAGTGATGTAATTATTCTATAATTATGTCAGTAGTATTCCACTTGATTAGTATGGACATTTAGAGTTATATATAGCAGGTATTGAATAATAGAATAGAGTTAGATTATTTCTAGAGTTTTAAAGTGTCTTCCATACTTCTACCCAATCACTCTAATACTAGAATGAGTGGATGAGAATGAAGAAGAACATGAAATACAAATAGCTACACACTTTCCTTCTTTTAACTATTACCATAGTTAACTTGAAAAATCCAAATAAATAAATAAATAATCTGATACTTTCTTCTGATCTTTAGAGCATTTCTCAATATGTTGGTAAGTTTCCAGACTCATCTAATTTGCTCTCTAGAGCCAGTTCTAAAGCTAGTAAATAAGTATATTCAAGAGTGAGACCTTAAACTTGTTATATTGCAAGACACTTCCCAAAGAACATTTCTGCTGCTTCTACCTCTAGGAATGTCCATCCTAAGATATTAGCTTTATTTTCTCTAAATAAAAGTATGGAAGAGAACATATGTTCAGATCCTGAGATGCCTACTACCCCAAGTGTGACTATAGACAGACTCTTCTCTAAGAAAGTGCTTTCTTTTAAGCTCTCTGCTACTTTTCTTATTTCAGTTTCTGAATTCTCATTTTTATTTTTATTTTATTCTACTTTTTGGACTAAAAATTAGGAGCATGATTGGTAATTGCCCTTGAGGCTCTAGTGCACAAAGAGTTGGAGTGATCAAAGAATTTTAGCCAAGACCTGCCTTTGATATAAGATAGTTCAATAATATTATTGTTACTGTCAAGAAGATCAAGAAAATACTTCCCCTTAAGGTCCAATGCTTGGAAAGTCATTTCCCACTTGTTTGCAATGTTGTCACATTTGTTTTTTTACTTAAGTCCCATGACATTTTGCAAGGGAAGAGAGGAATGGGGTTGAAAGATTTTGTTTTCTTATCAACAGCTTTATGAAGAGCCCAATTGTAATGGCTAGAGCACTCCCAAAATTCAATCAAATTCTCCTGATGATGTAAGAAGAAAGTTTGAAGTTCTTTGAGGATGGATGATGCATGAATCTGGTAAGGATGGGATATAGGATCAAAAATCTTTTTAGCAGCAAGGATTGAGTTAGTGACAACAATGATTTTTAAAACAACATTGTGGCTTGTGGCCTGATTAATACCACACCTAATGGCAAACAGTTCAGCTTCTGTGCTCATGACATTGACTGCATAATGGAGGGTTTTGGTAATGGGTTTATTGTGGATGTGCATATAAGATATGGAAGTAGTAATATTATTTTTGATGCTAGCATCTGTGATGACAAGAGCATGTAAAAAAATACTTGAGGATTTGATAGCCAAATTGTCAAGTTGCTGAATGCATGTTATGAAGCTATTATCTTTTTGTTTACTAAATAAATGGAAAGAGAAACAACTAGGGAAAATGTCAATAACTCTACATTCAGGATGGAGAGGAACAAAGAAGGGAAATACTTCATTGAACCTGTTATCCATGTCAACTAATAGATCTTTGACTAAGTTACATTGGTATCTTGTAAGAAACCCAAGTAAAGACAAATGTTGATTGAACAATGAACATGTTCTAGACTTCATGAGGAAATGAAGAATGTGATTAGAAGGAAAGGAATGTGCTCAAAGTTGCAACCTTCCACTGAGTTTCTGGAGGTGAAGATTAATAGAGATAAGATCTGTGATAGCTTCAATACTGAATGAAGGGAAAGTTTTGAAAGCCCTTAAAATCCAGATATCAGCTCTTCTTTGCATTTTGCCTAACATCTTCAGAGGGTAAGACAGAGGAGCTCTGTTGTAATGCCAAAGTTGAAACCCATAAAGGGCAATCAGAAGGATACAACTTCTGTATAAGAGGCATTTTTGATGTGGGTTCAAGCCTTAGACTGAGTTTCCAAGGATTTTCATGCATTTGATAGTAAAAATCGATATATTGATAGAACAATAACTTTCTGTCAAAGATGAAGCCAAAGTACTTCTAGGAATCCTTGGGACATAGGATAGGGCCACCAATAGAAGAGAGGTTGAGCAGAGGGGAATTAAATGAGCCTTGTAACCTAGTGAAATAGAAAACTTCAGTTTTTGAATGTTCCACTATAAGACCAAATTTCAAAAGAAGATTTGGCATAACATTGTAACTACAAAAGAGAAGGGAATTAGATAGGTAAAAAGATTTGCTCTAGGCAATGAGAAGTCCACAGTCTATAAAAGATAGAATGGAAATCAAAATTTTGAGAATTTTTAAATAATTTTCAAGAATGTGAAGAAAAAACAAAAGATAGAGAGCTAAAAGAATAGAAGAAAGAGCTGAGCCTTGACCCATTCCAACATTAACATCAAAAGATGGTAAGGTAAAACCGTTCCAAAAGTAATATGTTTTTCTACCAATAAGATAGTTCAAAAAAAAACTTAACAACTTATGGGTCAAAACCCACTTTTCCCAGGATAAGAGTGAGAAGGTAGTGGTTAAGCAAGGGAAAGAATTAAGTGATATCAAACACAAGAGTGCTAGTTAAAAGGTTTTTTACCCATCCCAAGTGAACAATGTGAGTTAGAGCTATGTCTGTATTCATCATAGACTTAAACTTGAGTCTTCCAAGTTGACTTTGATGGATAAAGTTGTTGGATATTGCATGAAATTGGAGTCTATCACCAATAACTTTTTCAATTAGTTTTTCCAAGATATTAAGCAAAACAATTGGTCTGAAAGACTTAGGCATATTGTATGAATATTTGTTGGGTTTCAGAATTATAATAGTTGTTGAAATCTTGAAATGAGACAGTCAATAATCTAAGTCTAAGCATGTATTAGCAATCCTGATAATATTGTTTAAGCATACATTGTTCTTGAGTATATGCCTGAGATGACTTCATGATAGCTTGTCTAGGCTAGGTGTAGACAAATTATTGTATTTAGTGAGCATGTTCATAAATTCTTCTTCTAAGAATGGAGCCCAAGAGGAGGGCGATATTGAATCAATTTTATCAAGAACAACATCCTCAATGCTATGATGTAGTGCTGTATTGAAAGAAGAGTAAAGTGCATGCCACAGGTTGTTGATTTCTAGGCATGGTTGGTTGTTGTATTTGATTGCTTCAATGGCCAGAAGTTTTCACTTGTTGACCCAATTCATAAGTTCCTAAGGGCCTCATTTTTTGTTGGCTATTTCTTGAATTTTGAGATCTAAAAAAGTATGCTTGGTGTTCTTAACCATTCTCCAGAAAGTTTTCCAATCTTCCAGGTTCTTCAATAATCTATAGTTCACTAGGTCCCTGCTGCAGTCTTCATTCCACCAACTCTTGAAGTATCTCATAATGTTGATGATCTTGGAAATCTTCTCCCCAGTGCTTTTGACCTTATTAGTAAACTCATCAACAACATTGTCCAAACTGGTTATGTCAGACAAGTTGGATGTGTTGAGATTTTTGATGGATATGGTCACATCCTTGATGAAGGCCACTTCCTCTTTGCTATCTTTGATGATTAAGTGTTTGGTTGAATTAACACTTTCTTCAACAATCAGAATAGTAATGGTGAGAGGGGCATGGTCTGATGTTAGATGCCAATCAGAATATATTAAGTAGTTATTTAATTTACTTAATCCACTACAAAGGAACATGAGGTCAATGACCAAGTTTGAGTCATTGACATTGTCTAAGTACTTGGTTAGAACTTGGTTAGTAGGGCTTGACAAGTCTAGATTAAATGAGTCAGCAACAATAAGAAGATCATCACTAATAGTAGAATGATGAGAGAACAATGGATCCCATAAACTATCCTGAATATTAAAGTCACTAGTCATAATTAAAAGGTTGTGAATATTTGCTTCAGTATTCTTGAGATACTTTAAAGCAGAATGGGAAGAATCAGAATAAATGTTTATTAACCAAAAAATGTCATTGTTGTTGAAGAACAAGACTAAGAGAATATTCTTATGATTGATAATGTCTTTGTAAAGTGAAAAGCAAAGCAAAGATAGTTTAATGTTGACATAGATAACAGCCCTAGAAAAGTCATTTGCTGATTCAGAGGCTCTGGAAAAGATTAGCCAGTTAGGATGGTTAGCAACTCCAACCAAAGATTCTCCTTCACAGTTACTAGAACTAGGGATAGATCGAATTGTGGACCAAGATGGCTCTTGGATAAAGATTATGTTGAAGTTAGAGTTGACCTTGAGAACAGTATTTACAATGAGATTATTCTTCTAAATGTTTGGCAAAAAAATCTTTAAGTTGTTCAAAATCATGTTTTGTTGCTATTCATAGTTGAATGAATTGAGGTCTTTTGGTCTTTCCAAAGCTTGGCATATTCCTTAGTGTACCATTTCTTGTTGAATCTGTGTTTCCATAATAGGCAATCTATAGAGTTGGCTTAGTGTTTGCCTTTACAATTCAAATACTTGAAGGAGTGTGGGCAAGGAATGCCTTTCTTGGTTTCTAACCTGGGTGGGTTAATCTTATCATTGGCTTTGCAACACCACACAAATTGGTAGTAATGAATGGATTGGTGGGGACTGTTGTACTTAACACATTTAAATCCATGAATTCTACACATACTAGCTGTATGGTCCTATTTCCAGCAGTTTTACACTGCAGTACTCTAGGGTTCATGTTCACACTATAAATTGTGGCGATGAAGCTGCCTATGTTAAATCTCCTGTTGATGAGGCTCTTGGCTTTGGTACTACTTTGTACATCCCATATATCAATCTATATGATGGACATGTCCGACTCAGGGGAGACCTTGATTACTCTTGGTTTGGAGGCTAGGATAATGTTGTTCACAATGTGATTACTCTTTAGGATTTTTTCTACATCATCAGAGGACAAACAAGTGTTTGATTGTTTGGTGAGGTAAGGAATACCAATGATTTTGAGGTACAATTTTAACTGTGGCAGTCTTGGAGAGTTAATCTAGTTAGCTTCAACACACAAAGAGTTCTTGATGCATCTTTTAATTTCTTGGAGTTCCAAAGAGCTAGTGACATTGTTAGTAGAAATGACAATGTCTTTATCATTGATTTGGATGAAGTCAGCCATGACATTTGATTTGATGCTTTTGGGGGCCCTATTGATGTTGATAATGTGAGTACTAGAATTGTTTATGAATTTTCTTGTATTATTGATGTTTATTGGGACTATGACTTGTTTACACAATGGTCTCTTTGTAGTTATATTGATGTGTGGCTTGGGTTTGCTGTCACCACTGATGAGTTTTTGTACTTGTTCAATTTTTTTGTTCTGAAAATTCAGGAAAGCTTCCTTAATTTTCAAGATTTCTATGGCTATGTTTGATATAGTTGGCTTGAAAGAGACTTGGGCATAAGACTTTTTCTGAGCAAAGAGTGGATTCTTCTTAAAGTATTTGGAGATTTTGTTAACCTCCTTTGGTGATTTCACTGGGATAGAAGGCAGAAGAGGAGAAATATAAGTTAGTTTGATGGATTCTTTTCCTTTGATATTGACAGATGCCTTGACGATCTGAGGACTAAGTTTAGATTTTATCTTGTTTCTAAACAACATTTTGAAGTCATCCACAATCAAACTATCCCAATGTGCTTCATAGAGGAACAAGATAAATTCCCAGGCAGCCTTTCTGATACCTTCAAGATCTTTGACACTGTTGATCTTATCATCTTCAATTGCTTTATCTAGTATGTATTTGTGTATTCTAATTAGAGAATTCTTGATATTTTTGATATCTGATGCCAGATATTCTATGGATCTATGAAGTGAAATAGCATGGAAGTTGCTATCCCAAGACTCAGGGTCTAGAGCTTGGTCAATGTCATAGTTCAACTAGATGTTGACCATGTTGTTGCTGGTAGTAGATTCATTGTTTAAGGCAGGGCCAATGTTTACAACACATTGTTGCCTTGAGTTAGTAGTGGGGTCAGCTATCTTGCTAACTTGGTTGTCCTGGCCCTTAGGAGTTATGTACTCCAGCTGTGAGCTGTCAGATGGAGTAATATTATACTACATATTAATGGCATATAATATATATAGTCTTTAGAGTAGATTAGAATTCATATAGCATGGACTACTAGCTTTATGTATATAAAGATAGATACATTGTACTTGGAATTCTATTGAGTTCTCCTATGTAAACCCCATACAAGATTCTTCTTTTGATTATTCATTAAGTCTTAAGTTGTAACAATAGCTAGTTATTTGCTAAAAAGAGTAGAAACTTAGTCTTGAAAAGTATCCAAAAACCCTAAACTACTGTGTTTGGACCATTCAATCTGATCTATAGATCAGCTGAGTCACCCTCCTAATTGGAAAATGATAATATCACTTATGATATTGAGCTATAGAATAGTGACTACTATGTATTATCACTGTCTAGTTATTCTAGACATCCTGAGATTAATACTAAGATGCTCTCTTGATTCCTTGAGCATCTTATATACTTTATAAAAAAGTGCCCTCTTGGAGAATATTCTGTTAACCAATTCTCTATCATTTTGGAAGTTGGCTCTTATGTTTGAAATCTGCTCTGGATAATTTCTGAAGTTAGATATGATTACTTTAAAGTCTCATCTTAACCTGATACTCCTACTCTTGTGAAAACTATGAAGACTATTTATGCTTTCACTCTGATCACTAATAAAAAAAATACAAGAAAAAGAACAAAGTCTCTTTTCTTTCTTTTATATCTTCTTCTAGGAGCAAGACATTGCTTATTTCATAGAATCTCCTTCTTTCTCAGGATATGAAAACTTATCTAGTCTTAAAGCAGAAGATAGAAGATTCTAGTATAATAATATTAGAAGTATAGCTATAGTATGTCCACCTTATGGTTAAGGCATAATAGACTCATAATGGACTCATAGATAATACATGGACTTTGGGGTAAGTATTATAGAGTATGGACTAACATATAGTATATGTTGTAGTAGGAGGTTTTCTGTCAAGTTTCTTTTGTAAACTCTCATACAAGAGTAATAGTACTAAAGAATTCAAAGGAGACAATATCAGCTTTAAAAATCAATAGAAGGTGTAGAAACAATAATATAAAATAAGATTAGATATAAGTAGCATCTACTTGTGAATACTTTCTCTTGCTAACATACTTCTAAACAGTGAACCTTACACTGTATAACAAGTTTCTTTGGAAAATCTAGTGAATATATTATAAAGCTTCTTAAGAGTCTCTAATAACATTATCTATCACAGATGATGTATTTCAATTGAATCTTATGATTGAAGATATCAACTGATACTCACCTCACTAGCCTTTCGTTATAACTTAAGTCCTTGAGTAAAAACAAAAGATGACTTTTATATTGAATAATACAAAAGAACTTAATAGAATTTCAAGTATAAGTTAGTCTACCTTATATACTTTGAACTATGGTCTATGTATATATTACAACTAACATATCCTAAAGTCCATATGCTTTCCATAAGGCCAGCATACTGTTGCTATACTATATAATATTACCTATTTCAAAATCTTCTCTATGTTATATGATAGTATAACTTGTAATTATGATATATGTGACTCTGTGACCATTACACAATAACATCACATCACATCATTTTGTTATAAGTCTAAGATAATAAAAAATGAAAATGAAACCTAAAATAAAATAGTGTTAGGTATAGTTTATACCAGAGGGTAAAAGTCTATAGGATTGGCTTGGGAATGCATAGAGTATATAAAACTCTGGGCTAGAAGCTTGATGATGTGGACTTGTCAAAATAACCTTGGCTTCAGCTTATGTATTACACTATCTGTTTGTTATATAATCACAATTTCAGAGAATTGGATAAAGTCTAAAGAAAGAGTGAGTACTGATGTTGGTATGTTACCATTTGAACACTGGAAATCAAGTTCAATAGAAATTTATCTTTGTTGATTATCAGACTAGTGAATTACAGTATAACTACTAGTCTTATATACAAGTCAAATAGTTAGGAGATGTCCAGAGGTTTTAGTATACAGCTTGAGCAGAGGTTTCAGTAGTGAAACACTGACAGAAGTTGGATAGGAGAACTCTGCCATGGAAGACTGAGTTTAATAAAAGTATTCCTATCATGGAAGACTAGATACCCAAGTTGTTGTATTACTGCTATAGAGATGTATTGCAAGAAGAATAGCTGTTATGGAAGATAAGCTTGTGTTGGAGATGTTATAATGACAACACTGTTGCAAGAACATATCTTCAGAATGGGTAGACTTGACATATGACAAATAAAAGAAAAATAAAAAAAATAAAAGATCAAGAAAATAAAACAATGTAAAGTCTATTATCCACAATCTGACATCTTTCCCAGGCTACTAGAACTTTCCAAAACTCATCCAAAAGTGATAGTAGATACTGACAATGCTTACTTGATAAAATAGAGGTTAAACTACTCTCAAGTAAGAATATTTGGATAGAGGTTCTTCTTTTTACTCCTCTCTACTTGTAGCTTATATATTAGTCTAAAAATACAAAGAATGGATTTAGAGAATGGAAACTAAAACTATAATATTGATTCTTACTTATAAGTATCTATTCCATTTCTTCTTTACTGTTTTCATAGTTATTCTTACTTGTTCTATTATTCTGGACTCTATTAGTTTCTGATCTAACATATTTCTGTCTTATTCAACTGTCTGAACATTCATAACAAAATAAAATGCTCTCATAAGTATATATACCTTGTAGCTATTTGTTTGCAAGTGGTATTTCTTATTTCTCAGGATGCCTTCTTTCTGAGATCTGGTTTGATTAACAGCTACCACACTGCCCCTTAAGCTAGTATCTGCTTGAAAGGACCTGAGGCATCATCTAGGAATATAAGATCTTCTTACTAATGTCTTCAAAGAGAGCTTGTATGTTTAAGAATCTTATAAGAGTACTTGTTTTTGTGGAAAAGTATTTTCTAGTATAATAGTGTCTTTACCATCACTGGTGTTGGTTATTACAATAATCTTTATGGTACTTATTTAGCTACTTCCCTTTTACTTTCTTTAATAGCCACAGTCTGGTATTTTTCATATCCTGTTCCAGCCACATCTTCTCTAATCCATAAATAACATATTTTTCCTCATCTGCACATCCCAACCTCTCCATTCTACCTCAGATATTCTTACTGAACTTTTGCCAACTTTATAAACTTCTATCTACAATATCTAAGAAGAAACTAGGATTCAGAATAACTCACTTAGCTAATATACCTAGTATATAAATTAGTAGTTTATCCTGTATTAGCTTTATTCTGAAAATCAGCCAAAACTGATACTTTCTTCTTCTAGTATTGGCAACACATCTTGTTACCCTCCAGTGGTCCTAAATTACTAATTTCTTCCAAAATATACAACCTATACAACTCATAGAGGTATAACATATAAGTTAAAGCTAAAGGTCACTCTGACTATATCTTCCACATTCTTAGATAATGTAGAACTAACTTGTTTGGACTTCCAAGATACTTTATTGAATCTCAGATAATGAGGTATGAATCATGTTTAATATGTTGCTTCCATATAGCATTCTCTCTAGCCTAGGCCTTCACTATCTTTCTCACTTTCTAGGCTGTTTGTTCAACTCATTGCATCTCTGCTATCTTTTCTAGATAGTCTTAGAGCTATTGCTTCTCCTTATAGAATTTTCATATTTCTTCTCACTGGTACTCCAGCATTTTAGTATCAATCTTAGAAATACTGAAGAATAGGAGAAGAACATAAAAGAAAAAGCAAATTTTTTCTTCTTCTTTTATATTGACTTAGTCACCATCATAGGTTTTCTAAGTAAACTGAATAGGACTTTGAAGGCTTAGTCCTAAGAGGAGAATACTATTATATACTAAGTCTATCTGTTATAAAGACCATTCTTTGTGATCATAATATCTTACACAATCTCTAATGAAAGCTTATTTTCTATAACAGCAAATATTATATTTTCTATAGTATGTCCTCATAGTGGTAATGCAATCAATTTTAAACTCTTTCAGTACTCAGTCTTGTATAGCAGAGATACTCCTATTAAACTCAGCCTTCTATGGTAGAGTTCTCCTATTAACCTCTTTCAGTGTCTCATTACTGAAATCTTCACTTGGAGCTATATTCTAAAATATCTGAGTATTTTCTATTATTCTTTTTTGTATATAAGACTAGTAGCTATACTGTAGTTCACTAGTCTGATAATTGAATATTTAAGTGAACTCAATTTTTAGTATTCTATAACAACATATTATATTAGTACTTATATTTTTTGGACTTCATTTTATCTTCTGAAGTTGTGACTATATGGTAGACAGATAGTGTAGCATATAAGCTGAAGCCAAGATCATTCTAGAAAGTCTACATTACTTTGTATAAGGTTTCTATACTCAGTACATCTCCAAGCCAACCTCATAGGCTTTCATCTCCCAGTGTGAACCATATCTAACATAGTTCCAATAAAGAAGATTAGAATCAAAAAATAAAAGAAAAAAAGTAAGAATAATAAAATGAAACCAAGTCCACTAGATTTGATTCTAATATGGATATTATCTTTGAATTAAATAATATTACTATACACTTTTCAAATAGTGACACTACTGTTAAAGATTTAAGAAAGAATAGCTTTTATCTCATAAATATCTTAGAAATCCCTTAGATTTTCCTTGTAAAGATATTATATAAATCAGCTCCAATTAACATGTAGTATTACTATTTTGGGTATATTGATGTTAAGATAATCTGAAGTATGTTGAGAAAGGAATTGGTGGATAGACTTAAGATTGTGGAAAGTCAAAGTATGAGAGATACCTATTATCAAACTTGAGAACAGTAAACTTGTTCTTTTTTATTTTTTCCCTTATTATTTAGTTTTTCTTATTTTTCCATTTCTATTTTCTCTATTTGGACTTAGTTAAGAGATTCAGAAGAATAATATCATATATTATATTATATTATAACTTTTATATACATGATTTATAATATTTAGAACAAACTAGATATAGGTATACACAGACTATGTTCTAAAGATATATAAAGTAGACTCATCTATACTATTGATTCTTTTGTTCTAACTCTTGGATTTAGTAGATGTGTTAGATTATATTATAGAAGGAGTACTATCTATGGAATGTAAGAATGGAAGATAGTAATCAGTAGCTTTCCTTTCAAAATATAAATAAGAGTAGAATAACAAGCTGTAAAAGTATTGAGTAGAGAAAGATTTTATCATTGAATATTTACTACTGTATATGTTTATGAATAAAATAATACTTTTTAGAGTTGTGAATGATGAAGAGTTTGTTCTATTTTTCTTTTCTTTTGATTTTGTGTTTCTTATTTTTATTTTATTTTATATTTTAGACTTAGGCAAAGAATATAATATAATGTTATACATAATGGTTATAAGTTACAAAGTATGATATAAGTGTTATACATGTCACTGTCACATATTATATAATCACATAATATAGAAAAGATTGTAAAAGGTTTTAGAATAAATAGTTGTTATAACTCAAAGACCTTAGAGTGGATCAGAGAGAAAGAACCTTGTATTAGGTAATACAAGTGAACTTAATAGAGAACTCTATATAGAATTGTCTATCTTATATATTTAAAACTAATAGTTTATTCTCTACTACTTTAGCCTACTCTAACTGATTATGTGTCTGTTTTAAGGTTAACATGTATTATATACATCATGTCAGAGTTGCAAATGCTAAACTATATTTTATTTTTCTTTCTATTTTATTTTTAGTTTCTTTTTATTTTTTATCTCTATTTTATTTAGAGTTAGAATGGAGTATGATGTTATAGGATGGTCATATCATGTCACAGTCATGATCACAAGATCATGTGATATAGAGAAAGTTATAGAAGGTTCTGGAACAGATAACATTATATAATATAGTAAAAGCATGAAGGTCTTATAGATAATACATAGACATTAGAATAGGCTAGATATAATATAATATAGACCAGAAATCAAGTGCATATAAGGTAGAGTAGTCTGTACTGAGAACTCTATTGAGTTCTCTTGTGTTACTCAATACGAGAGCAGTCTTTTGTTCTAATCTTTTGAATCTAAGTCTTAATATATTATATAATATTATTTCTTCCAGAACCTTTTACTGCTTTCCATTGTGATATATGATCATGTGACTGTGACTATGACTAATATGTGATACTGAGTTTTATAATATGACAATTTGTGACTATGACATCATATGTCATACTAAACTCTAATTCTATTCTAAAATTGAAAATAAATCAAATAAAAAATGAAAATAAGAAAGAAAATAAAATGAAATGAAGTCTATCTCTGATATTACCCTCTCTTCAAGGTTTCTTCTCTGGAGAAACTGACTTCTATTTTTGCCAGTTTCTTTCTAACTTTCTTAGATATTTCTCTTTGAACTTCCCATCATCCTACCTATGTAATATTTTTGCCATATACTTCTCTAGTAACTCCCTCCTCCTAAAGTCTTTTTCTTTTACCTTATCTAACTTCTCTTATTATCTAACTTCTATATTTATCCTTTTCTCAAATTCTACTACTATCTCTTTTGTATTCTCTAAATTTTTCTTCCTTTCTTAGCTATCATGCTCTGCTATAAACCCTTTCTATCACATCAAGTACTTCATAACCCCCCTTATTTTTTTTATTCAGTATTTTTTTCACCTTCTATTTCTCAACTCCTTCTACTTCTACTAGTTTTACCTCTTCCATCTTTTATTCTCCTACTTACTCTTTGTATTATACTACTTGACTAACACTCACAACCAGGTAAATTCTCATTAAAGTTGGCAGTCATAATTTGACTACATTAGTGGAAACCACTTTATTAATGATGTATAAGCTGACATATATTGATCCACTAGTTTCTTTACTAGCCATTTCTTGAACACCAAATCTTTTGTACCTAATATTACTTTATTCCCTACTTTCCATACCTCTGCCTCCTTGCTTTCTCTATCTACTTGCTACTTTATCTCCTCCTATGCTTTTTTAACACTACCCTTGTTTTCTCTTGAATCTTCTTCATTCTTTCTACAAACTCTATCACTGTTGTGGCAACCACTAGTCACAAAGACTAATAGTAACACAAACAATAAATCTCTTAGTAGGATATCTATGTGGGAATCATAAGAGAACTTGACAAGGAGTTCCTGCTGTATTCCTATACTATTTATACAAAGTTCTCATGGTCTATGCTAATGATAAATAACTCTACCCTAATGTCCAGGTGTAGTCTATATATCAACCTCATGTCTTCCATAAGGACACCATGCTATATATATATACCCTAACATCATTCTTCTAGTTCTTTCCCCCAAAGTCTAGGTCTATGACTTCACATCATGTGATATCATGTGATCATGGTCATGTGCCTCTTCATTACCCACAAAATAAAAGAAAAGAAAAATCAAAAGAAAAGAAATATTAAATCAAGAAAAATAAATAAAAGAAAAATGTTAGTGTCCAAGTACATTATAACAATTGTCTTTTCTATTTTTTCTTTTCTTCTAATATCCACTCCTATTCTCAATTCTCTACCATAATTTACCATAAACAGAGATACCTTTGTTGCTAAATATACTTTGTTGTTTACTATGAACTCTGCTGAGGCTAACCATTCAGACCAATCCTTTTGTTTATGATCAACAAAGAATTAAAGGTATTATTCCAGCTCCTAATTCATTTGTTCTGTTTGTCCATCAGTCTGTGGATGGAAAGCTGTCAACAACTTTGTTTTAATACCCAATATCTATTCAACTTCTTTGTTAACTCCACTGCAAACTATGGTCCTCTGTCTAATACTATACTCTCTAGCAACCTATACAACTTCTACATGTTATCTCTAAACAACTATGCTAATCCCTCTGCTGATGTTCTCTCCATTGTTGTCACAAAATGTGTTATCTTGGACAATCTGTTATAGATTACCAAGATTGCACCCTTTCCAGCTGCTAATAGCAACTTTGTAATAAAGTAAACCATCAGATATGTCCATGATTTCTCTGGTACCTCACTTAACTTTACATTCTTTGCTAGTATTTCCATTCTATTTTTTATTCTCTAGCACATATTATACTCCTATACATATTGTCCCATATCTCTTGTTATTTCTGGCCACCAATAGTTTCTTATTACCAACTCCATCATCTTTCACTTGTCTTTATGACCAGCCACCAGTACATCATGATGCAACTGGATTACCTCCATCCTCAATATCTTATCTTTTGGCATATATACTTTCTTCTTCTTTAATACCAAATCTTCTTTTATCTACCATTCTTCTTCTTGCAGTACTTTCATTCTTGCTTTCTTCATCTCTAACTACTTCCTTGTTCTTACTTCTAGCTATTTTTATTTTTTCTATTATATCTACTTCAGGTCCTTCTATTACTACTTCTGTTAAACTATAAATCCATTGGTCCTTAATAAGTACTTGATTGTCATTGTCTTTTTCCACTTCTACTTTCTAGTCTGATCTCTTACTAAGTCCATCTGTCTTTCCTATTTTTGTCCCTGGTATATATTTCAAGATGAAATCAAATATTGACAGATACAATACCTATCTTACTTGTCTTCTATTCAATTTCTGCACTTTCATGAAGTATTATAAATTCTTATGGTTCATCCAGATCTTGAACTTGAATTTTATGCCCTCTAATAGATGCCTCCAGTTTTCTAGTTCTCTTATCACTACCAATATCTCCTTATCATGTATTTCATAGTTTCTCTCTATCTTGTTTAAAAATTTTGAAAGGAAAGCTACTGATTACTATCTTCCATTCTCACATTCCATAGATAGTACTCCTTCTGTAATATAATCTGACACATTTACTTCCATCCTCATTTTTTAATTTAAATCCAGTGCTACTAACACTAGTTCTTTTGTAAATCTCTCCTTCAGTTCCTCAAATGCCTTTTGCTATTTCTCCATCCAATCCCACTTCTAATCTTTCTTCACCATGTCATGTAGAGGTCTGGCTATCACTATGAAATCTTTAATGAATCAATAATAGTAATTCACTAATCCCAAAAACTTCTGTACATCTTTATCTCCTTTCAGAGTCAGCCAATCCAATACACCTTTCACCTTCTCTTCTTCCATCTTTGTCCTCTCTGGTCCTGTCACTACTCCTAAGGAACCCACTTCTCTAACCTTCCACTTGCATTTTTCTAGTTTTACATACAAATAGTTTTCTGCCAACCTTCTTACCACCTTTTCTACTATTTTCTTATGTTTCTTCTCCATTTCCATTCCTACTATAACATTGTTGATAAAGCTCACTACTTTCCCAGTGTTGATGAGATCTTGCAAGATTTTGTTCATCATAGTCTGGAACATAACTGGTGAGTTTGTCAGTCTGAGAAACATCACAGTCAGCTCAAATGATTCCAGAGTCATAAATACCACCTTCTACTTGTTTCCCTTCTTTATCTATACATTATTATAATTCCATTTCAAGTCCATCTTTGTAAATACTTCTTTTATGCCTATATTTTCTACAATGTCTGAAATAAGAGGTAAAGAGTAATTATTTTTACAGTCTATTCATTCAAATATCTATAGTCCTATACCACATGCTTTTTACCATCCTTCTTTCATATGAAAAATACTGGTGCCATTTGAAACAACTTCAAGGATCTAATATACTCTTTTCTCAATTGTTCTTGAATGAATTCATGTATCTCTTTCCTCTCTTCTCTTGACAATAGATACACTTTCCCCTTCCTTGGTACTTTGTTTCAATAATATAATATCATAGTTTTCTTGTGGGCATTCTCTTGCTAACTTTCTTGCCAAAGATATAAATTCACTTGTGGAGTCTTTCTGGTACCAGATTTCTAGCTTCTTCCTCTGACTTCACTGCTTCCTTCTCTTCATCCCATATTTCCTACTTCTCTGCTATCTTCTTTACTTCTATCATTATCTCTTTCTTTTTCTTTCTTCTTTCCTCTTTTGTTTCTTTTCTTCTTATTTCTTTCTCTCTTCTTTCTTTTTTTCTTCCTCCTTTTGTTTTTCCCACTCTGATTTTCCCTACTTTGGCCTCCACTGCTTTCCACACTTCTCTAAATATCTTGTCATCTTTACCTCTCTGATTCTCTAATCAATCTCAGGATTGTGATAAGTAAGCTATAGCATTTCTAAGATCACACTCTACTTCTTCCCTTCTATCACATCAATTTCCATTCTCTTTCTGTGATCCTGGTAATAAATATTTACTTCTATTATATACTCAATAGGACTCTTTTTGTTGAAGAAACTGTTCATGTTTCTTATATATAATACTTATCTACTCAAATAATATGCTTGAACACTACCAGCATGTAAAGGAAATATTTAAGTGCCTCTGCAAGACTGGTCTTTATACCAAAGCTGTTACAATCACAAGACCTTGGAGCTGGTTAAGTAAAAGAACCTTGTATTAGATTAACACAAGAGAACTTAATAGAGAACTCTGTACAGGTTTGTCTATCTTATATACAAATACCTAATGGTCCATGTGAGCTATTTCTAGCTTACCCTAAATGACTATATATATGCCTTAAGGTCAACATGTGTATTACACGTTGTATAATATCATCCTTTCAGAACCTTCTATATCCTTCTATGTGTCATGTGACTTGTGACCATGTCATCTGATGTGACCTGCTGTGTGACAGCATGATCTTGTCACTCTAACCTAACCCTAGTTCTAAAAATAGAATAAAGAAAAATAAATCAAAAATAAAATAAAAATGAGAAAAGAAAATAAGAGAATATTAAGTCCACTTCTTTTGTTCTTAACAAAAGCAGAGAAATATGAATTTCACTTTGAGTCAATAAAATATCTGGAATACATTCTTTCTGCAATTCTTTTTATTATAAATGAAGAAAATGAAGTTTATCCAGTCATCTTTCACTTCTGCACTTTCACTGTAG
>Ga0157358_1000400_pt1 | contig 17899 bp, 17 predicted proteins | sample AttcapACBM2_FD_111484 | JGI IMG/M metagenome (GOLD analysis project Ga0157358, IMG submission 111484) | Fungus gardens microbial communities from leaf cutter ant in Botucatu, State of São Paulo, Brazil - Atta capiguara ACBM2 | ecosystem: Host-associated > Fungi > Mycelium > Unclassified ... | reverse complement strand
TATTTATATATAAAACCAGAAAAGTGCAAGTGGAATGCTAGAAAGATAGAATTTTTAGGAGTAGTAATTGGACTAGAGGGAATTAAGATAGAGGAAGAGAAAGTAAAGGGAGTATTAGACTAGCTAACTCCAAAAGAAGTTAAAGACATACAAAAGTTTCTGGGACTAGCCAATTATTATTGGAGATTCATTAAAGATTTTACAGTAATATCCAGACTATTACATGATTTGGTGAAGAAAGATTAGAAATGAGATTAGATAGAAAGGTAGGAAAAGTTGTTTAGGGGATTAAAGAAGAAATTTACAAAAGAAATGATGTTAGCAGTACTGGACTTGAACAAAAAAAAATGAGAATGGAAGTAAATATATCAGACTATATGACAGAAGAAGTCTTATCTATGGAATGTGAGGATAGGCATTGGAGACCAGTAACTTACCTCTCAAAATCTCTCAATGAGATAGAGAAGAACTATGAGATTCATGATAAGGAGATATTGGTAGTGATAAGAGGGTTGGAAAACTAAAGACATCTATTAAAGAGCACTAAGTTCAAGTTTGAGGTCTGGACAGACTACAAGAATTAGAATATTTCATGTTGAACAGAAGACAAGCCTATTGGGTACTTTACCTGTCAAGATTTGACTTTACCTTGAAGTATGTTCCAGGAACAAAAATGGGCAAAGCAGATAAACTAAGTAGGAGACCAAACTGGAAAATAGGAGTAAAGAAAACAATAAAAACCAAACATTAATTAAAGAACAATGGATTCATAGCTTAGCAGGAGTAGTGATAGAAGGACCTGAAGTAAATATACTAGAAATGTTTACAGTAAACAACAAGACACATTCAATGACCAAGATGTCTCCACTTATGACAAATTATAGCAGAGAATTGAGAATGGAAGTGAATATCAGGAGGAAGGGTAAGGTAGAAAAGATAACAGAGTTTGCTAATAGAATGAAGAAAGTACAGAAGGAAGCTAGAGTGGTATTAAGAAAAGCACAGGAGGTAAAGTAATGAGTAGATAGAGAAAGAAAAGAAGTTGAAGAATGGAAGAAAGGCAACAAGATGATACTAAGTATAAAAGACTTAGTATTCAAAGAATGACTTGCAAGGAAGCTAGTGGATTAATATGTTAGTCCATATATCATTGATAAGGTAGTCTCTACCAATGTAATCAAATTATGGTTGCCAACTTCAATCAGGATTCATCTATTAGTCAAGCAGTATGATATAAGGAACAAGTAGGAGGGCAAAAGGTAGAAGAAGTAAAGCTGGTAGAGATAGATAGAGTTGAAAAATGGAAGGTTGAAAAAATTCTAAATAAAAGAAAGTTGTAAAGTATTTGGTACAATGGAAGACATTTACCACAGAACATAATACTTGGGAGAGAAAGGAAGACTTAGAGAATGTAAAGGAAGTGATAGCAAAATTCAAAGAGAGGATGAATACAGAAGTGAGATGACAAGAAAAGTTGTATATAGTAGAAGAAAGAGACTTTAGGAGAGGAGAGTTACCAGAAAAGGGGTTTCAGTAGCCTAGTGGTTTTGATCACTAAAGACCTAATGAGAGCACTTGAGTGAGTGTTCAAAAGGTTGAGGGTTTTTAATTCCCTTCAAGTGCAAATACCTTAACTTTGTGACTATGTGGTAGTAATATTATATAGCAACTACTGAGATTCTTAGTTTCTATAATTGGTGTATACTATAGGACTAATGAGCATTACATTGCTGTTAGAACACAAGGTCTAGTAATAGACTCCCTAGGGGGTAGGATTTGTGAATATTACAAGACTAAGTAGTTAGATTAGTTCTCACTATGAGAACTGTTTCTAGTGATATCTGTAACTGGGACTGAAACAATAGGTCAATATAAGATGGAGAATTGAGGTAATAACAATTTGATTCTAAGGAGCTAATTAGTTAAGGGCTCAGCTTACTGTTTGGTATCAACCTAGCTAGTATATTAGCTAGAATAAAAACAGAACACTGTCAGAATCACAAAAGTTAAACTTAGTTTTATTTTATTCTCTTTTTTATTTTTATTTTTATTTTTTAGTTTCTATTTTTGGATCTAAGATTAGAATTTAGCATAACATTACAGAATATAGTCATACTGTCCCACAATCACATGTTATAATAAAAATGGGAAAAGGTTCTAGAAAGAATGACATTATACAGTATGTTATATATATGTTGATCTTAAGGTAGATACATAGTCATTTAGGGTAGACTAATAATAGTATAGTATGAACTATTAGTCTAGCATATATAAGGTAGATAATCCTATACAGAGTTATCTATCAAGTTCTCTTGTGTTATTTTAATACAAGATTTCTCTTATTGACTTACTCTAAGATCTCTGAGTTGTAACAGATACCCTACATCTCTATGTTGTATAACTTAGAGGTAGTTAGTTATACTATAGAAACAACTTCTAGTTTAAGTTTGTTTGGGAGCACTTACTAGGTCGGCAGATAACAAGACAGTGATTCTGGACAAGTTGGGAATTTATATCTATAGGTATAAGCAAACTACCTACTAGAGGATGGGAAGGTACAGCAAAGAGTAGCTCTTCTACTAGAACTAGGCTGTAGCAGAATGGAGTAGTCCCCTTCTTTAGCTTGAGTATATCTACTGTCAGTCTGCTGGTATAATAATAACCAGTATAGGCTTAAGTTGAAGCTAGAGTGTTAGAATTACCAAAATGCATGAAAATCCCATCTGGAGTACTGTATAGGTGTAACTCTATGCTAACCTACTTAGCAAGCTTAGGCTGTTAAGTCAGATCTAGTCCTAAATATACCTATAATAGAGAGGTTGTTGGTTAAAGGCTTAGCCTACCATTGGTTATTGAACAGACTAGACTGTAGACCAAATAGAGAGGTCTCTTAACAAGAGAGACTACTGGATATAACAGTACAAAGAGATTAGTAGGAGGGGGATAGCTTCCTACTGAATATTTTTTGTAGTTTTGATAGAATTTTCTATAAGAGGAATACTAAACTTTACTAAAATCATTGAAGTAATCAAGAAATCACATATGTTCAATGACACCGTACTAGTATTGAAACCTTAAATCATCAAAGCATCCTCCAAATCTGATATAACAGTAGTATGGATTAATATTTAAGGCTCATAGAATAGATATAAGGATAAGTCATTATCAACTGGTGATTCAATATCAAATGATATATTGTTATAGTACATGGCATGAACATAAATCCTAAAGTTCCACAGTATAAGAACTGTTGGAAATAGGGCCACTCAACTCTTATATGTCAAGTACATAAATCCAAATATGTTAAATGCAATAGACCACATAACACCAAATACCACAGGGAGATGGTGTGGTGCTGTAAAGGAAATTTGAAGACCAATTCCCCAAGGCTTAAAACAAAGAAAGGTGAGCCTTGATCTATACATTCATATGTATTAACTACAAAGAAAAGCACCAAGTAGACAGCAACACTTATCCATTCTGAAAAAACTGTTTCAACAAGAATTGGTATGGTAAAAAATAATAGGAGCTCTGTGAAAGTAGGGTAATATCAACATACTTAGTTATGTAGTTTTTTTTCTATTCTTTTTCTATTCTTTCTTTTTTCTTTTTTCTTTTTCTTTTTCATCTAGTCTGTATTTAAGTAGTTACAAAGTAGTTACCATAGTCTGTCACTGTACCCCATATAATAAATTATTGATTTTAAAATAAAGAAATTATCAGAAAAGTATACAGCAAAGATATTATATAAGTGGGATGATGAAAAATTTAAGAAGAAGTATCTGAGGAAGTTAGAGAGGAACTGGCAAAAATGAAAGTTAGTTTTTCCAGAGAAGAAACCTTGAAGAAGGGATAATGTTAGAGTTAAAAATGGTGGACTTTATTTATTTTCTCATTTTTGGACTTAGGGTAGAAGTTAGTATAATGTCATATATGACTGTCACAAATTTGTCACATATCACAAAGAATATTGTAAAAAATTTTAGAACAATGACACATAGTATACATGGCCTTTAGGATAGGCTATATTTAGTATAGCATAGACTATTAGTTTAGTATATATAAAGTAGACAACTTTATACTTGGAACTTCATCAAGTTCTCTTATATAAACCTTATATAAGTTAACTCATTACTAAGGCTTAAATTATAACAGAATGTATGTGTAGCAGCTATATAGACATCTTGAATAAAGAGTTCAGAGAGTAGCTAGGATATGTAGTAATAATCATTTAGCTTTTCATACTACTTAGTAGTCTACAGTATATTTCCTATATTCTTAGAGTCTTTTACTAAACTAGGAAAAGAACCAGACTGACAAGTCTTTAGAGCTTGTATCTAATTTTTCTTGGCCTTCTAGATATTTTAACAACATGAATAACATACTGAGTATCTCATCATTATGATCTCTCTTTTCTACCAGTTAATCTTGAAGTTATATGTCTTTAGCCAGATAAAGCCAAAGATGAGGTCATGCTTTTCTAGACTAAAGACAGTGAGCAAAGCCTGTTTAGAGTATAATTGATACTGTAATATTACATTTACTACTCTGGATATCCAACTGTTTTTATTGAGTATACTATTAATATTGTATATAAGTATGGGCTTTAAGAGCTTGTGAGTGTTCTGACAGTGCTTTTCTACAAAACTATAGTTGAAGAAAATTCTAGTAGTACTGGAGTCAACTAATACTTGTACAAAAACAGTCTCTGTAATATCAATGATTTCCAAAGAGATAGAGAGAGATAGAAAAACTCTGTAGACATTGAGAGTATCAATTGTAAGGTGGAAGAAGAGTCTTTTCCCACTTTGGATGTTTAACATAGGCTATGGGGCTCACAAAAGTGAAACAAACAGGTATTTCATGGAGTTCATTATTACTTTTAGTATATTCTTTTATATTGAGTATAGTAAACTTATTTAAAAGCAGTTGGAGCACACAATTTACTGGCTACCTTATGCAAAATCCTATTTCTTATTATTACTATCATCACCATCTAAGTCTATGGGCTCTAGATATCTGCAATTTTCCATGTACTTTAATATGTTCAAATCTTCTATAAGCTCTCCTTATTGCTTAATAGCTAACTGTTAGACATCCAATCTTACTAAGCACTCTTGGACTATATAGTTCAGATTAGTTCTTTCATGATCTCCATGAAGTTTCAGACTCTATTTCTAAGAACTTTAGTATACTCAAAGTAGTTATCTATAGTCTTAGTTACTAAGTACCAGTATTTAAGATATATAGGTACTTTGTAGTTCCTTACCTTGAAAATCAACCAGTATAGTACACTGTTCTGGATGCCTATACTTGGAGGTCTGGCTTTCTTCATATTCCACTTTCTATAAATACTCTCTTTCTAAATATGACTACTGTAACATGTAGAGGCATAGTATATCCACTAAAGCCAAGGTCACCTAGAATTAATATCTGTACATATTAAATGATGTTTCCATATATCTTCTAATATCTTTTATAGTTTTTCTACAGATGGTTTCCTCTTCTGTATATGTTTCTTACCTAACAATAATCTCTAGGACATCCTAAGCATATTGATATAACAAATAAGTATAAGCAGCACACATCTCTAGGAAGTTCCAAGAGAATAGAATAGAGACTCTTAAATATAACAACTATCCTAAATACTAAAAAAGTCTATTCTAATCCAATAGAACAGTATTAATATAAGGAGAGAATAATAGCAGCCAGATGGTCAGGAACTCTAATAGAAATGACTAGAACACTACTGGAAGAGAGAAGAAGTAAATTTACAGTAGATATACAAGAAGGACTTAAGAGTATAGGTTGATAATGTGCTTATAGAATTTGGTAGGATTTAGTAAGATTACTTGAAGAAGACTGCAAGAACCAGTAGGGTAGAGGAGTAACTGGTGAGGAGCAAAAACACCATGGGGTTTGGGAAAAGTAGGAACAGATTTTCTTACAGTAAATATAAGAGTATTAGAATATAGAACAAGCTCAGAAGGAAAAACCATCTGTGGGAAAATTATGAAAGACATTGGATAAAGTGTGAAAACCTTATTTAAAATATCTAGATATAAATCAGGGATAATCTTAGCTTCCTACATGTTAATAATAGTTATATTTGGAAAGAGAGTATTAAAGAGTAGTAGAATATGAGGAAATTCAAGAGTCTGAGCATGGGTGCCCAAATTGGTACCAACTCTGGTTAATTTTTAAGGTAAGAAATTATCTATACAACTTAAATACTAGTACTCAATAACTAAAATTATATCCAAGGATTAAAGAAGATAGATAACTACTTTAGGTATACTAAAACTCACAGAATAGAGTCTGGAGTTCCATAAAAATCATAAGTATAGACTAGAAGAAAGATATCTACTTCTGCAAATGTTTTGAGCAAAGTGGATGTTAGATAAGCATTATCTGTGATGGATTTGGATGGATTGGATGTGTTCAGATGAATATATAACAAAGGGGACCTATTCTTTCAATCCTAATATTAATATTGAAACCTATAGAGTTTTTCAATTCTGGAATACCAAATACTACTGCTAACTCCACAGTATTTGTCAAATCATTCCTACCACTCTCTGCTACTGACCTCCACTAAGTTTGATTCTGTCTATTATTAATATCCTTCTTGATCTGTTACTAGTAGTAATCTCTTTTTCTTTTTAGGTTGACATTCTAGATATTTCTATTAGAAACATTTCTAGCCATGCTATTCTTATTATATCTTATAGAGTAAGCTGATTAGGATATATAGCAGGAGTATATATGATGTCTGTTATCTCTAGGAACCTCACTCTATTATTTTACATTTTCTTGAAGGTAAGCTATATTATTATAATATAGTCAATAAACTTAGATTTTTCTGGAGATTGAAAATCCCACTAAATACTGTAGACTTTACCTAGTTACTCTAACAGAGTTTGATATAGAAGTGAACTCTGAGAAAAATGTTTTAGAAATATTTATATTAGATTGAGTAGCTAACTTTCACTATCTTAATCTCTGAACTCTATAAGGAAATCTGTCTTTACACAGAATTTGAGTACTCAAACTTTGTCTATGTTCCCACTAAGCCTTGTGGAATCTACATTCCTTATTAGTCATTATACTTCTGACTATGTTGGATCTTATAGACTCTCACAAGCTCATATTACTAGTCTTAGCTATCAAGCTTTGTTAGACACCACTCAAATTTTGCATGCTGTTCCTATTTCAGTGTTATTGCTATGAGCTTTCTTTCTTTTCCAGTAGATTTCTAGGTACTTCTATTAGAGTTCTTGACTATCTGATTTTTATTATTCTTTACTTATATCAGTATTGTTTTATTAGATTAGAATAGACTACAGTGGTATTTAAAATAGTTGGTGCTACTAGAAGTCTTCATTCTGTTCTCTTGAGACTTTCTGGAGGTAAGTATTACTTATTTATAAAACAATATACTTAAGACTTCCTAAAGATTATAAACTCTACATAACTCTGTAAACTTTAATTAGTTGCCCTAATAAACTCTGTAGTTTGTTTAAGTGGCTGACTTTCAGAGCATCAACTTCAGTATTAGACTTGAGAATAGTAAACTTGCTTCTTTTCTATTTTTTTCTCTTATTATTTAGTTTTTCTTATTTTTTTAAAATTATTTATTTTGGAACTTAGCTAAGGGGAGTAGTGTAATGTCACAGTCACAGGAATAACATCATGTGACATAGAGAAAGATATAAAATAATAATATTATATATTATATAACTTATAATATTTAAATTGGACTAGATATAGATGTATACAGACTATGTTCTGGAGATATATAAAGTAAACTCACCTGTACTAGAAACTCTATCAAGTTCTCTTGTGTAAACCCTATACAAGACTCTTCTTTTGACTAGTCACTAAGTTTGAAGTTATAACATTTAGACTCATCTCTCTTGCTTTGAGATGCAGCAATCTGAAAGAGAGAATAGATATAAGAGAACCTGTCATTTTAAGACTCAAATACTGATGATGTCTATTAACAACCCCATGGAGTTTTCCACTCTTTCCAAACCATAAACTCTAAATGCTATTATTAAGTCTATGAACTTTATCAAGCAAACATTACTATTTCTACTCTTAAACCCTGTTGAGTGCCATTATTTAAGTAATCATTGTCCTGTATCCTCTATTATTTCGGGGTAATATTCTAGATGTTTCCATCAGAATCTCTGACTATCTTTCCACAATTATTCTCTAGTTATATTAGTATTGTTCTGTTAGATTGGAATATAGTCTAGAGTATTTAGGATAGTTATCACTTTTAGGAGATCTCATTCTGTTCTCTTAGATATCTCTAGAAGGTAAGCACTGCCTGTATCTCAACTGTGACAATAAACTTAGGTATCTCCTAAAGCCTAAAGTGCAAACTCTATATCTCTGCCACAATCATCCTAATAAAATCTAACAGAAATTCTTGTTGAGTTCTCTTGTTAACTTCATCTCATTGTCATAACTAAGTGGTTGTTACAACAGGCTAAGTGTTACAAACTTAAGATCTTAGAGTTGGTCAAAGGAAAGAACCTTGTATTGGGTTAATATAAGAGAACTTGATTGAAAACTCTATACAAGATTGTCTATCTTATATACTAATACCTAATGGTCTGTGTGAGCCATTTCTAGCCTACCCTAAACAACCATGTGTTTTACATGTTGTATAATATCATCCTTCCAGAATCTTCTATATCCTTCTATACATCATGTAACTTGTGACTATTACTGTGACCATGTCATCTAATGTGACTAATGTGTGACAGTGTGATCTTGTCACTTTAACCCTAATCTTAGTTCTAAAAATAGAATAAAGAAAAATAAATCGAAATGAAAATGAAAATGAGAAAGAAAATGAAAATTATTAAAGTCTATCACTTTTATCTTTGATACTGAGCTCATTAGAAATAGTATCTTGCTTATAGTTAATAATTCTGGTGTCAACTATATAATTATGCATACTAATGCCATTCATACTGCCAAGAAGATTCTTGACTCATCATACAATTATTATCAACTACATGCAATTGTTTTATCAGGAGTCCTTTAAAGATTCTTTGAATGCTACCCAGAAAATCATATTGAATTCTGGGAATGTTTGAGCTTGGACAGATAAGCACCTTACTATATAGTTAGCACAGAAACCAAATCACACACTCAACCAGTATTCCCTAGCAAAACAACTTGGGAATTTGGCAGAAAGGAGAAATGTGAAGACATTGTATAACAGTAGCAGATGTTAATAACACACTAGTTGACATTATTGGATTTCTGCAAGATAATGACACTTTCTGCTTCTAGGATAATGTCTCCTAAGTAAATGCTTACACATCACTCTTTTTCTCTTTTCTCTTTCTAGTATTTAAATAGTATTGTACCATTATGGCCTGTCTATATATATTTTTTAAATCAACAATTTATTACATGGAGCATGAGGGCAGACTATAGTAGCTACTTTATAACTATGTACAAAAAGACTATAGAACAAGAAGAGAAAAAAGAAAAAAGAAAGAGGAAAGTTAAAGAGAAAATAAAAACAAATAGAAGAAAGGAAAAGAAAAGAGGACTAAACTAATAGCAGCAAAGAGGAGAACCATAAGCAAGTTATGTAGTGACATTTGCGAAAGCAAATGCATTGGAATTGAATTCTAGAAAGAGAATCAAATGGCTTAATGAATCTCTTCTAGAGTTCCAATACTTGCTATGTCTTTTGCACTCATGCAAGATATGTTGTCTTGTTTTGATAGATATGTACTACACAGACAGCTGAAATCTTCCCAAGGGAAAAATTTCAGCCTATAAGAGCATGATTCATAATAGCTCTAGTCACTCTAGCACACAAAGAGTTGGAATGGCCAAAGTGTTTTAACCATGTGCTATCTTTGGTATAAGATGGTTCAATGGGATTGTTATTGATGTTACATAATTTAAGGAATTGTCTACCCTTTAAGTCTGAAGATTGGAAAATCATTTTCCACATATTGGAGATGTTGTCATATTTAGTTTTCCTGCCGAAGTCCCATAAAGATTTGTATGAAAAATGGGGAAAAGAATTGAAAGACTTAGTCTCTTTGTCAACCACTTTGTGAAGAGACCAGTTACAGTGACTAGGACATTCCCAAAATTCAATTGAATTTTCATGATGGGATACAAAGAAATTTTGCAGTGTGAATTTGAAAGGGATGTGATGTAGGGTCAAATATCTTTTTTGCAGCATGGATTGAGTGGGCGATGACAAAATTTTTTGATATTTCTAAAGATGTGGTAGCTTGATTTATATCATATCTGATAGTAAACAGTTCAGCTTCTGTACTATTGATATTTACCACATGGTGAAGGGTTTTGACAACAGGTTTGTTGTAAATGTGTACATAAGTAATAGATGTAGCCACATTATTTTTGACACTAGTGTCTGTGATGACAAGTGCATGAGAAGGGTTTTCTGATGAAGAAAGAGCTAGACTATCTAGTTGGTGAGAGTGAGAGAAAAGGCTTTTCTTGTTTGGCCTATTAAAAGAGTGAAAAGAAAAATGACTAAAAAAGGAGTCAATAACTCTACAACCAGGAGTGAACTCAGGGTTAAGAGGATTGAAAGCAGGAAAAACCTCATTAAATCTATTATCTATGTCAATAACTGGACCTTTAATCAATTCATGTTAACATTTTGTAAGAAATTCAAGTAACAAGTGATGCAGAGTACTTAGGATATTCAGTCTCAATTCTAATAAGGAGTGGAGGATGTGGTTATTTGGGAGAGTGTGAGCTCTTAGTTGTGATCTACCACTGAGTTTTTGAAGATGAAGATAAATAGGAATAAGGCCAGAAATGGTCTCAATGTCAAAGGTTGGAGACATTTTGAATACTCTAAGTATCCAAAGGGCTGCTCTTCTCTGCATCTTTCTCAAAATCTTTAGAGGATATGACACTGGTGCTTTGTTGTATAATCACAACTGGAAGCCATACAAAGTGATGGGAATAATACAACTTTTATAAAGAAGATGTTTTTGATAGGGAATTAGGCCACAAACTGAATTGCCAAGAATTTTCATGCTTTTGACTGTTGATATGGCCTTGTTGGTATAGAAATCAATATGTTATCAGAAGGACAGCTTCCTATCAAAAATAAAACCTAAGTATTTCCAGACTTCTTTGGGGTATAAGATGGGGCCCCCTAGAGTGGAAAGGTTGAGAGAAGAGGGATTAAAAGATCCATGCAATCTTGAAAAATGGAAGACTTCTGTTTTAGAATGTTTGACAGTGAGACCAAATTTCCAAAGAATGGAGGCCAAATTATAGCTACAAAAGAGCAAAGAATTCAAAAAGGAAAAGAATTTGCCTTGGGCATAGAAGAGATCATCATCAATGAAAGATAACATGGAAATGGGAATTTTTAAACTTTTTAGATGTTTTTCAAGAATATGAAGAATAGGAGCAAGATAAAGAGCAGATAAGATAGAGGATAGGGCAGAACCTTGTCCAACTCCAATGTCAACATTAAATAAAGGAGAAGAAAAAATTTTCCAGAAATACTGAGTTTTTCTGCCAACAAGATAGTTCAAAAGGAAGTAAACTACTTTAAAATCAAAACCAGCTTTTCTGAGGATGCATGGTAGTAAGCAATAGTTGAGGGAGGGGAAAAATTATGAAATATCAAAGACCAGAATGCTGGTTGACAAGTTTCTGACCCACTCTATGCAGATAAAGTGGGTGAGAGCAATACCAGCATCTGAGATAGCCTTAAATTTGAGACTGCCTAACTGACACTGATGGATGAAGTTATTTGAAATTGTGTGAAACTGTAATCTGTCACCAATGACTTTTTCTATAAGTTTTCCCAAGGTATTGAGCAGGACAATAGGTCTGAACAATTTTGGGGAATTGTAAGATGCTTTGTTTGGTTTAGGAATGACAATGGTTATAGATATCTTGAAGTGCAAGGGCCAGTGACTGAGTTTGAGACATGTGTTAGTGATATTAATAATATTTTTCAAGCATATTTTGTCCTCAATAATACACTTGAGATGTCTCCATGAAATTTTGTCAGGACTAGAAGTAGAAGAATTGTTGCACTTAGCAATTGAACTGATAAAATTTTCCTCAGAAAACCCTTCCCAGAATGATGATGTAAAAGATGGGATTTCATCAAGAATATCTTTTTCAACATGCCGATCTGAGGCCATGTTAAATGACAAATGAAGTGTGAACCAGAGATTATTTATCTCTAGGCATGTTTTGAGGTCAAAGAATGATTGCTTCATGTCTTTGACAGTTCTTTTGAATTTTTTCCAATCTTCTAGACTCCTGGAGGATCTGTATACATCCAAGTCATTACTACACTTAGCATTCCACCAGCTCTTAGAGTGAACCATAGTGTTGATGATCTTCAAATTTTGTCCACACATTCTCGATGGTGTTTGCAAATTTGTTGACAATACTATCAAGGCACAAAGAGTTAACAATATTGTTCATATTAATGTTTCTAAGAGCTTGGGAAAAATCTTTGATAAACAATCATTCTTCTTCACTATTCTTGACAATGGTATGCTTTCTGGTATTAATGTGTTCTTTAACTATTGGAATAACAATAGTTAAAGAAACATAATCAGATGTGAGTTGCCACTCAGGATAAATCAAGTAATTATCCATTTTACTTGATCCACAACACAAACATAAGGTCAATGACTAAATTAGAATCTTGACCATTGTTAGAATACCTAGTTAGAACTTGGTTAGTAGGCAGAGAAAGACCTAGATTAAAGGAGTTTGCTATAATAAAAAGATCATTACTAATAGAAGAATAATATGGAAAAAGTGGATCTTATAAATTGTCACAAATATTGAAATATCCAGTTATAACCAAAAGGGTTCAAATATTGACTTCAGTATCCTTAAGATACTTTAAAGCCAAATGGAAAGAGTCAGAATAGATGTTTATCAAAAAGAAAACATCACTATTGTTAGAGAATGATACTAAAAGAATGTCTCTATGGTTAAGGATATCTTTTTAAAGAGAGAAGTGGAGAGATAACAATCTGAGATTGATGTAAATGATAACTTGTCAAGATTATAGAAAGTGGACTTTGTTTCTTTCTATCTTTTTTCTCATTTTTATTTTATTTTTGATTTATTTTTTCTATTTTTAGAATTCTGGGGTTAGGGTTAGAAGTGATCAGTCACATCAGTCACATCTGATGATGTGGTCACAACATTGATCATAGAACTTAAGAAAAGGAAGTAGAAGGTTCTAGAACAAAATGATATTATACAACATGGACACCACATATTGGCCTCATGCTTTATACATGGTCATTTAGGGTAGGGTGCACAGTAGCTAGCATGGACCATCTGTAGGAGTATATAAGGTAAACTACTTTGTAAAGAGCTCTTTATCAAGTTCTTTTGTATTACTCTAATACAAGAGTTATGCTTTCATCCAACTCCAAGGATCTAAGTTTATAACATAACTTTTAGAAAGTTGTTTTCATTCATTGGATTTCTGACAAAGATAAGCCAGTTTGGGTGATTTTGAATTCCAACTAAATCTTCTCCTTTACTATTTCTTATGCTGGGAATCAAACAGATAGTTGTTCAGGAAGACTCCTGAATGAAGATAATGTCAAATTCAAACTTCATTTCAAAGATTATGTTTACAATCAGATTGTTTTTTTGGACATTTTGCAAAAATATTTTTAGGTCTTTGATAATCATGCTTTGACACTATCTATAGATAAGTAAATTGTTTGTTTTCAGCTTTCATGAATTTTTGCATATTCTTTGGAATGCCATTTCCTGTTGAATCTGTGTCACCAAAATATACATTCATTCAAGTTGGCTTGGTAATTGCCTTTACAGTTTGAGCATTTGAATGAGTGAGGGCATGGTTTATCCTTTTTAGTTTCTAATCTAGGGAGATTAGTTTTCTCATTAGCTTTACAACACCAAGCAAATTGTCAGTGATGGATGGATTGGTAGGAACTATTACACTTCACATATTTTGTACCTTGAATTCAGTATGCTCCCATCGAATGACCCTACTTCCAACAATTTTTACATTGCAGGACCCTAGGATTCATATTCGTACCTCAAATAGTGGCAATATATCTTTCAACATTGAAGTATCTATTGATAAGGCTCTTAGTCTTCACTCCACTCTGTATATCCCAAATGTTTATCTATATGATGAACATGTCTGATTTTGGCAAAACCTTGATGACTCTGAGTTGAGAGGCTAAAACAACATTATTGAAGATATGGTTAGCTTTGATGATATCTTCAATCTTGTCTGATATGATATGAGAATTAGTATTCTCAGAGATATAAGGAATACCAATGATCTTGAGAAATGATTTGGATTGAGGTAGTCTCAGAGACTCCACATTATTCACATCAACACTATATGAGTTCTTCATATATTTCTCAATGGTTTGTAAATTGAGATTGCTAGCTACTTTGTTAGTAGTGATAACTAACCTGCTTTTTTCTATGCGAATGAAGTCAGCCATGACTTGTGACTTAATATTCTTCAATGCTCTGTTGATGTTAGTAACATGAGTGCTTGAATCATTCATAAAGTTGTTAGCATTAGTAATGGTCATAGGAACAATAACTTGTTTTTGAGAAGTGTCAGGTGTGGTTTACACCCAGGGTGAAAGTCTGCAAGAAAGACTTGAAGATGTGTAGACTTGTGGAATGACCTTGGCTTCAGCTTATGTGCTACACTATCTGTCTGCCATGTGGTCACAACTTCAGATGATAGGAAGAAGTCCAAGATAGAAGTGAGTACTGATTTGATACATCGCCATTGAACACTGGAGATCGAGTTCAATAAGAATTATCTTCATCAATTATCAGACTAGTGAATTACAGTTTAACTACTAGTCTTATATACAAACAGATATTATAAGAAGTGCTCAGAGTTTCAGTAGTAAAGCCACTATTAACCCAAGCAGAGGTTTTAGTGTTGAGACACTGACAGAGGTAACTCTGTCATGGAAGACCGAGTTGAATAGGAGTATCTCTGCCATGGAAGATGGAATACTCAGATGGTTGCAGTACCACTGTAAGGCATGTTATGAGAAAGGTAGCTGCCATAGAAGGTAGGCTTGTATAATTTGGAGATAATATCACTGCAAGGATGTAATTTCTGGACAGGTGGACTTGCATATGACAAGAAGGTCCCTTGGTGGTTATGTTGAGATATGGTTTTGGTTTGCTCTTACTACTGATGATTTTTTGAATGTTTTTGATTTTTTATTTTGAAGATTTGGGGATGCTTTCTTAATTCTCAAAGTATCTCTGGCTATGTTGATGTTTTGAGATAAAACTTGAGCATATTATTTTTTCTCTTGTATAGAAGAGTTCTTGAAGAACTTTGAGATTTCCACAACTTCTTTCAGAGATTTAGCTGGAATAAATGGGGGTAAAATGGAAACAGTAGCAGCTTTGTCAGTGTTTTTACCTTTGTTAGAAACAACATTTTTGGAGAGAAAAGAATTGAATTGAGTCTTAACCTTACATTTAAATAAAATTCTTGTTCACAATAAGATTATCCCACTGAGACTCATAAAGAGCTGAGATGAACCTCCAGGCTGCTTCACCAATGCCTTCAAGGTCCTTGACTTTGTTCACTTTGTTGTCTATGATGGATTTGTTAAGAATATATTTTTGCATCCTTTTGAGAGATTTCTTAATAGATTTGATATCAGATGTAAAATGCTCTAAAGAACCATAAATCAAAATGGCATGGAAGTTACCATTCCAAGACTCTGTGTTATAATGTGTATGAGGACTAACATTTTTCTTTTTCTTTTATTTATTTCTCTTGATTTTATATTTCTTTTCTTTTGAATTTCTTTTTCTTTTTATTAATGATGAAGATGCATGTGATACTGCAGTCACATGACATATCACATAATGTGAGGTCATAGGCCTACAGCAGACTAGAGTGGTCTTGATGGATGACGTCAAGGAGTGTGTTAACTGCATAACTACCTTATAGTATACACATAGTACACTTATGGACAACTCATGGATGATGCATGGACTTTAGGGTAGGGTAATTATTAGGTAGCACAAACCATGTGTAATTTATATAAATAGGGTAGCAATACAGCAGAGACTCCTTGTTGAGTTCTCTTATGATTTCTATATTGATAGCCTACTGAGAGCTTTGCTGCCTTGTGTGATTATTGGACTTCGTGTCTAGTGATTGCCACAACACTCTGGGTCTAGGGCTTGGTTAATATCATAAGGTAACTGTACTTCAAACATGTTGTTGCTATGATTGCATTAATTGTCAAGGGCCAGTCTCTCTGGAGGAATATATTGCTGGGAAGAGTTGAAGGTTATGCCTTCAATTGGAATACATTGGTTCATTGTATTGTTAGTAGGGTCAGCCACCATACTGACTTGAATGTTCTTCTTCCCCGGTGTCACATACAACAATTGAGGTGAATTGATGGGCTCTATTATAGCATTGCTATCATTATCATTGTTCATCGTCATTCTATCATGGTAGGCAACCAATGATACAGTAAAAGAAATGGAGGTTTCCCTAGAAGATGGTTTGTCAGGAGCCAGAGTACAACCCCTCACCTCATTGTAATTGTCAGAAGTATTTCTGACAGCATTTAAGAAGTCCATCCCCATGTAGCCAGATGTATTCATGGTTGGTAAAGTCATATCTGAAGTAGAGTCCGTTTTTGTTGAAGAAAGAAAGTGTTTATTCCCAGTTTCTCTTAAAGGCGCTACCATACGAGACGGTGGACAAGGAGAGAGAAGGGATGTGACGGCCTGTCTACATACTCCGTGTAATAAATTGCTGATTTAATAAATTCATATTTAGGACCACGTGACTGTCCATCACCCACCCAGCTTGATTAAACATTCTTCAAAAGAGATTCTGTAAAATGGACCATTTGGACCTCGATACGCTTATCGCACAGATTACTTCCTCCAATAACCCTCGAGAGCTGAATAACTATCTTCGAAATATACCGAACGACACACGAGAAGTCGTCCTTGCGAGCACACTTTCTTCAGGTCAAGATCCTCTGGGAATCTTAGATGTCAGAGTCAATACTCTTGGAGTTTTGTATATTTTGTGCGTACAATCTCGTCCCAAATAACTGAATATCCGTAATTGAAACCAGATTGGCACTCAGGTCTGCCAGGATGATTGTTCATGGCGCTGTGCCACCTCCATGGCAGGTGGTAGACAATTTTTGCCATAATTTTGACCTGGACCAGGCTCGCTGCGCCCCTGAACGTCGTATGTTTCTCAATTCTGCGCCTAATGCATTCATGTTTTGAAAAATCAAAGTAATTGCTTTTGGGAAATCCCTGCAGCGTCTGGCCTTACATTATAACAACGTCCGTCTCTTTCTCTTTTTCATTCAATATCTAATCGCTTAGCACGTACGCCTTCAGAAAATAGCATCAATAATACCCCTCCGTGCGCTGATTCGGCGATTCTCCCCTGACCCATCGTACCTCACTGCTCTTCACCCTGTATTCCTTCTGGTATGTCTCATTTTCTAAATCATCCGTGGTTATTTCACCGATGGAAATATCATGTATAGCTCTGTGTCTCTAATCGTCGATTCACAGATGCACTAACCATCCTCCAACATCCCATTACCAACCTAGATACCACGGACATGACTTACATTGACAATCTTGTCTTCCATTATCTTGGAGGTATCGCTTTAGTGGCATTGAAGATGTGGCCAACGGCAGAAGAATTGTTCGAGATATGTGTCACTGCGCCTGCCATGGTGCCCAGCGCGATCCAATTAGAAGCTTTGAAGAAGATGCACTTAGTTCAATTAATCTCGAGAGGGAAGACCGAGGTGTTACCAAAGTATGCCCTACCAAGTCTGATTCGATT
>Ga0157358_1000399_pt1 | contig 17913 bp, 14 predicted proteins | sample AttcapACBM2_FD_111484 | JGI IMG/M metagenome (GOLD analysis project Ga0157358, IMG submission 111484) | Fungus gardens microbial communities from leaf cutter ant in Botucatu, State of São Paulo, Brazil - Atta capiguara ACBM2 | ecosystem: Host-associated > Fungi > Mycelium > Unclassified ... | reverse complement strand
GTTATCGTAAAAGCCAAGCAGTGGGTTCCTCAGATAAATTGCGGATCATCCAGACCATCAGTTTCAAGGCGACTTCTGAACAAAGAGAATTGCTTACACAAAGTGGGCATTCTTTTGAGCCGAAGTGGTTGTACCGTGAATGGATCATGGATACAGAAAATCATCACACCATTGAAGAAATTGAACAACTCAATGGTGAGCAGGTAGAGAATCTACTTGACGTCTTGAGAGACAAATATAGAAACTAAGGAAAAATAAGAGATAAAGCTATTCACCTAGAAGTGATTAGCTTTATTTTTATGAGGAAAAGAGAAATGAGAATAACCAATTATTTACTTTTAGAAATGGCAGGACGTGAAGTCACACCAGAAAGCTTTATAACCCAAGCACAAGCGCGTACTAAAATGCTTAAAATTTTAGAAGAAGTGCTCAAGTTTTCTCCGCACGATGATACTGCTGCAACACAAGCAGTAGAGCCTCGTGGGGGAAGTTGGGACTATGATGAAGACAGTGCCTGGTGTAATTTTGGGGACGAAACATACGACTGGAAAATTATTGCACATTCTACTGAGATTGATACGAATGCGCTTCAAGAAGATGGCTCCCTACTTATTCGGTGGACGCCTGAAGATGTTCTTCAACTGGAACCTTCACTTACGGAAGAAGAAGCCTTTACGATTTTACAAGAGGTTCTTGACGCACATGATGCGAACACGGGAATTACTTGGTTTCAATTAGAACAAGCTCTTGAGACCTATCTTCAGGAGGAAAAAGTATGAACGATTTTATGACTTTTATGTCGCATTTGAATGCGGTAGACGCCAAAGATTCGCCAGCTCTAAACTGGTTGACCAATCCTGACCATTATGATTTTTTAGATCATGAATCCAGCGAAGAGAAAAATTATACCGGCTTTGTAAACAATCTGATTGCTTCTTACTATGAACTGCTTTTACAGCCTTTCTTAGATCAAGAAGAGGCAAGGAAGAACAGTGAAGAGGTCACACTCAAATACAGCTCGGAGCTTCAAGCGCTATTTCAGACCATTATTTTGAGTGATGTCTGGAAAGTGACGTCAGTTTCCTCCCGCTCGGGAGGTGAACGGGTGATGATTGATCCCACACGAGACCTTCTTTTGATTGGGCTTCTGGTTGTCCTCCATCGTTTTCAACTCTTTGAGGAGTTGAAAGACATCCTGTCTTTTCTCTCCGAACTTGAGATGCGAGAGCCGGCGGATTTGATTCCACTTTATGAGCGTTTAGCAATACGGTACGAAAGTCAAGGTGAGAGTGAAGAAAGTAAAAGAGCACAAGAAAAGGTCGATTTACTTAAAATTCTTCCTCTGTTGTCCTTTACGCTTGAAAAAGCTGACATGGACTCTTCAGAACTTCAGCTAATTTTTGACGAGCTGGCCAAAAGCAGACACGTGAAGGATTATTTGGTAAACCGGGAAACGCTAAAAGTATATGCGGTACACTCGGAGCGCCAAGACAATGCCTTCAATCCAGATGAATTAGAAACACGTCTCTTTGCGCATGGCACAAGAAATCGGAATATCTTATCCATTCTTGAACATGGCATTGAGACCAGCCCTCAAACAATTGCGACAGGGTCTTCTCTTGGTGTGGGTGCTTATTTTGCCAAAATGACAGAAATAGGAAAATCTGCCCAATATTCGGATGATTTTTTAATCCTCGCAGAGGTTGCGGTAGGCAAGAGAAAATACACGGATCAAGTCAAAGATTACCGTCAAGAAATTTTGAGTACAGGTACGCCTTATCAGTCTTTGCACTATCTGGGTGGCCAGTATTCCAGCTTTTCTTATGATGAGATTGTGGTCTACACAAATGCACAAATCAGAGTGAAATACTTGGTGCACTTGCGTTAAGACAAAACAACTAAAAAAACAAAATACAAAAAAATGAACAAGCGGGAACGCTTGTTTTTTGGAGAAAATAAATGAAAACAAAAACACTAGCTGCCCCACTTTCAAAAGAACTCTATCATGGCTCACGTGGGCTGCTCTATAAAAATACCGTGTCGGATGTCTTTATGGAGGCCTTACAGACTGCCTTGAAGGGTTCAGAATTTGATTTTGAATTCACGTCCAGACCAAATCAAGAGCCAGAAGAAAAGGAAACAGAAGCTGAGACTCTTTGGTCTACAACTTTGTCTCCTTATGAAGTCCAAAGTTGCTTTTTCCTCAAAAATTTTGTGGAAGCAATTTTAGCTTATAGAAAAGCGCAAAATGATGAATCATCTTTGTCCTGTCTGATCCTCTTGTCTGATGTAATGGACATCACCTTTGAGTTCTACGACTGCCTAGAACAACTCTTTGGTCAAGAAGGTGTGGGTTTGCGCTACTTTGTGATGAAAAGTTCGGAATATTTGAAGGCAAGTGAAGCACATGCTTACTCTGCCAGCAGCGATATCATCATTGAGTGTAATAATTCGCACCATTTTCAAGTCTATGACAGCTCTACTTATAGATTGGGACGTTTGAATGGCTCTCTTCTTGTGAATGCACAGGTCATTGGTTATCCCAGTACGCGTTACAGTTATGATTTTGGAGATTATAGTGAACAGAGTCTGGGGCTCTCGGACGTTGCGGGTACGATGTCGGCTTATATGAAAAATAGAGACCAAGTTCTACAAAAACGCTCTTCAAACTGGTTTTATGAAAACTGGAAGAGTTTACTTAAAGATTTTGTGGAGACGCATTCGTATTATCACTATTACCTTTATAAAACGCATCCCTTTGTGCTCGAAGAGTCTTTGAAATCCTATGATCAAGACCAGGCCATAGAGGCTCTAGGACAAATTCAAGATTCTCACCTGCCTTTTATCACTGCGGCGCTTAATGCAGCACAATTTGGGCAAGTGATTACCTTTGCGGATTCCACACGTGAGGAACACAAGGATTTGACCAACCCTCAAGGGGAGCGTCAAGTCGTGAAACCGGCACTTGCCTATGAATCCTTTGGATCAGACGGTGAAGCAACCTTCCAACTTTAATTCTAGAAAGACACACAAAATGAAAACGTATTATTTTAACCAACACGAATTACATCGGCACTTCCCTCTTGCGCACACTATTTTAAGTGACTCTAAGGAAGGTGTCGCAGATATTTTAACCCGGAAGCTTTCCCTCTCTAAAGAAATCTTTGCTCGCTTTTTCAATGAAAGTAAAATAGAACAATTGAGCATCAATGGTCAATTGCTTTACGTCTTGAAGAAGAAAGGGGATGAAACATGGGGCGCTTATTTTTCAAAGCATTTCAAAGAGAAGTACTACAACCTCTCTTGGGATTCTTTGAAAGAGGAACTGGCCAAAGAAGATATAGGCACAACAGAAAATCCCAGTTCCATTACAGAGCTGTTCAATAAGCCTGAGATTCTCACAGTTCTTTCAGAAATCAAAACAAAAATTGTTCAGCCAATTCACCCTTTAATAGCGTCGCTTGATGACTCAACTTTTCACTCTTGGTTTGATAAGGTTCAATTTTATAAAGAACAAGTCCGAGCCATTAAAGAAGGCGTCAATGCCTGGCTTTTAAAGAAACATGCCTTTCTCTTTTTAGGAGAGATGGGTGTGGGCAAAAGCATGTGTACGGCAGCTATGATAGAGATTACCAAGAGATTCCGACAAACCCCAGAAGCCAGAGCTCTGGTTGTGGCGCCGGATCATTTACTCACGAAATGGGCAGAGGAAATCTGTACGGTGAATCCAAAAGCCAAAGTTGAAATTTTGACGCGTGAGAATGTGACTTCCTTTATGGAGAAAACTCAAGTCTTTAGCTGTGCTGAATTGGAAGCAGTGACGACACCGACCATTCACAGTTATCAAGGCCAAGGGCAACCTTTAGAGGCAGATTATTACCTCTTGCCTCAAAGTTTGTTGGGGATCAAAGGGATTTTTCAAGACAAGAAAACAGGATGTGCTAAAGACAATGTTTTACTGCTTGAAGCCGTGTTCAAACGCCACTTCAAAAGTACTTTTACTTATGCGATTTGGGATGAGAGTCACTTACTCTCTAAACCTGCATGGGCACCCTACTTGTCTCGCCTCTCAAAGCTTGCGAAATATAATGTCTTAGCCACAGGAACCTCTATTGCAGGTTCTGTAGCGGACCTCTTCCCTCAAGCCTTGGGCTTCTTTAAAGAAGCGGCTCTTCCTAAAAAACGTGAAATTCAAACCTTTCTTGTTTCAAAGAAAGTGCGCTGGATTTCAGCCTGTGAAAAAGCCTTTGTCTCTAAATACGGAGCCTACAGCTATAATATGTATGGCCGAAACAAAGCCACGCTACCAGGATACAAGGCGGAGATTGGGGTGTCGAGTGAATTTATCACCCACTTCATACTTCCTAACAGTATCTTTCTTACGACAGATCAGGTTTGGGAGGATAAGGTAGAACACCTTATTTTTCCGCCCATCCTGGTTGAGATGACAGAAGCGCAAAAGCTTGCGATGACTTCTTTGAACCAAGTGGCAAAAAACGCGGCAGCACAAGGCAATAAACGTATTTTCAGCCGTTATTTGCATATTGCCAATGAATACCTGGATAATCCTCAGGTGAAGGATCTAAACTACAAGGAGGAGTTGCTTTGGTCTCCTGTTCCTTTTCAATTGGTTTATCGCTATGGTGATTCCCTTTTTCCTAAAGAAGAAAAGTTGATTGACATTTGTCGCATGGAAAAATCTCAAGACAGACCTGTAGTTCTCTTTGTTAAACACTTGGACCGCTTAAAGAAACGGCTCCAAACTGTTTTGAGCGAGGCGGGTTTCAAAGTAGGGAATCTTCCGGATTCTGTGAAAGCGACAGGACGTCAAGATTACATCAACAAGAAATTCTTAAATGAAAAAGTAGACTTGATGCTTGTCAATCCTGCGAAGGTAGCCACTGGAACAGATTTGATTTCAGCTCCAACCGTTTTGTTTTTCAATACGGGCTTTAGCTATTTTGAAGTGGGCCAGTCTGAGCGACGGTCTTACCGTATCGGCCAGAAACGACAAACCCGGGTCTATTACTTGGGCTATAAAGGAGAAGATTCCCCTTCAGTCCAAGAACAAGTCTTGCGTATGATCGCAGAGAAGAAAAGAGCCATGGAGTCTATCCAAGGCAATATTGATGAGGAAGGCTTGTCTGCCCTTCTAGGGAAGCAACAATCCTCACTCTTGAATCAGTTGGTCAATAACATGAACAAACAAGAAGACACGCCTCAGACACTGTCTGTAGGCGAGAAACAGCATTACTACATGACACATTTCGGGAAAACTCTCTCACCGGAAGATGCGGGACGACCGATTTTAGATGAACATTTAAAGTTTATCTGGCCAGAAAAAGAGCAACTCAGCACTTCTCATCAAGAGCGTAAGTTTCACTCTTATGAATGTTATAAGCATTTCAAAAGAGAAGGCGTAACCACCCTGACTTACAGTGAGGTAGAATTCTTTGATGAAAAGGGTGAGATGAGTTTACTCGATTTGTTGGTATAAAAAATGAATAGAAAAACTACAAAGAGATGGAGAAAAATAAATGTTAAAAATTAATTATCATGGTAAAGAACTTGAATTGAAAAAAGCCACCTACGCAGAAGATGATGGTCTCTATATTGGACTTTATGATGCGGAGGGAGAGGCATATATTAATGTGACAGTAAATCTTTGCAATCCTTTTTTAGGAAAGGATGTACAATTTTTCAATGAGAATGCGGCTTATGCTAAAGAATTAAAAGAAGCCTTGATTCAGATTGGAGTTTTGTATGAAAATTCGTGTGAGTATGTACAGAAGAGCGGATTTGTGACTTACAAAGCTTATGAATTCCATAAATTAGAAGAAATGAACGACTTATAAATAAATGAAGAGAAAAGACATCAAGGATCACGTGCGAAATAAACGTGCCCCTTGGTGTTCTTTTTTATCGTGAAATAGACAAGACAAACTATAAGGATTGTAAGGGATACTATGGCGAACAACTGGTCTTGTTTTAAAGCTTTGAGTGTAAGGAAAAATAAAATAATAAAGAAAAATAAAAATTTTGAAAGAACGGAAACATCCCATTTGCTTATGTAAGCAGTTTAGATGTTTTTTTATTTTGAGTGCAAAATTTCTTTGCGATTTTACAAAAAGAAACACAGGATAAAACTCATCAAACTTTTATCTATGAAATTCAGGAACCAGAAAGTCTGAACTATATTGTATTTATCCTCAACGAAGTTTTAGACAATGTGTTATTGACAAAAGAGCAACCCTTACAAGCTTATCAAAATCTTCGTTTTTCCATTGTTAATGACAAGCTTTATATCAATGGGGATACAGTAGACGAAGACCTGGTCCAAGTGGGCGGGTATTCTCTTCTCATTTTACCTGCTCAATCTCTTCAAACCCATTTCTTATTACTCAGTGATGGGGATTTTGTCATTAATGACAAAGATTCCAGTCGTGCGATTCAAACCAAAGATTCTTCCACTGTTATTATTGATAATCATGATCGTATGAATCCCCTCGCATTAATTAAACCAGAGGGTCAATTTATTTACTATAACCGTAAAAAAATAAAGGAGAGTTTGGCTTGTGATTTCAAGGTGGGAGATAAGATTCTCACTCCCGATTTAATGATTGAACGGGGCAGTAAGCAATGGAAGATTACCACTTTTAATGCGTCGATTGAGTTTAATCCAGAGCGATTTTTGGAACAACATCGTCAATTAGATAAACCTCAAGATTTTCCAGAGTATCGTCGATCGCCACGCTTGAATTTGGAAGTGCCAGAGGAAACAGTTAAATTTCAAAAGATAGAAGATAAGGAAGAAACCCCAAAAGGAGCGCTCCTCAAAGCCATTTTGCCTCCTCTTGGAATGCTTGGTGTGGGTGGGCTAACCACACTCATGTCAGGACGAAATCCGCTCATGATGTTGGCCACAGTTCTTGCCAGTAGCATGGCTGTTGTCTTTACAGTGACGCAACACCGCACAGAGAAAAAAGATTGTTTAGAACGTGAAAGGCAACGTGCAGAAGATTATCAGCTCTATTTGTTGAAAGAAACTTCAAAATTAGGGCAAGCCCATCGCAAAGAAGAAGAGATTTTAAATTACCAACAACCTTCGCCTTTAGAACTCCTTGAGAAAATTGAAAGCTACGATTCTCGTCTTTATGAACGTTTAGTGAATAATAAAGACTTTATGCGCGTATCTTTAGGAACGGGTACACAGCCTTCCAGTTTAAAAGTTGAGTCGGATTATACTTCAAGAGATGAGGATGAATGGGCGAAACATGTCAAAGGATTGGTGGAAAAATCCAGCCAACAAAAGAACGTTCCTCTTCCTGTCAATCTTAAAACATAAACACTAGGGCTTATTGGAACTTATGATATTCTAAAAGATACGGTTTCTAATCTTTACCTCCAGATGGCTTTCTTTCATTCTTATCGGGATGTTAATTTCATTACACTTGTTCCTGAAAAATCCTATGTGGAAGATTGGATGGCTTGGCGTTTCTTGCCTCACTTTAAAGTACAGGGCATTAATACGCGAGGAATTATTCATAATGCTAAATCTCGTGATTTGGTCTTGAGTAACTTTTATCAATTGATTAACTCACGCAAGCAAGCTTTGAATGAAGCAGGACGTGAGCGGCCGACTTTCTTGCCTCATTTTGTTTTCACAGTGTTTGAGGACTCTTATCTTGCAGGACATGGGCTCAATGAGTTCTTGGCGGAGGATATGTCTGAGTTGGGTGTGACTGTTATTTGGTGTAAGGAAGATAAGAAACTCTTGCCTGAAACCGTAACGGCTTTGGTAGAAATTAAAAATCCACAAGCCGGGATACTTATCCAAGATAAAGGGATTCATTTGGATAAGGTCTTTAAACCTTATCCTGTCATGGAAAACAAAGAAAATTTTGAAGTCCGCTTACGACAACTGACTAATCTGGAACATATGGAAGTGGAGAAAAATGCAATTCCAGAGCGTCTCAGTCTTTTGGAGCAGTATTTGGTTGAAACAGTGGAGGAATTAAATATTTCAAACCGTTGGGCACAAGCAGAACCAAGTAAATCTATTGCTTCTCTTATTGGATGGAAGGGGAAAAAAGAATTTGCCTTTTGGGATTTGCACGAACAAATCCATGGTCCGCATGCCATTGTTGGAGGAACCTCAGGTTCTGGTAAATCAGAGTTCTTAACAACATTCTTAATGGGACTTGCCATTAACTTCTCACCAGAAGATATTGGGATGCTCATTATTGACTGGAAAGGGGGAGGTATCGCCGATACTTTAGCAAAGCTTCCTCACTTCATGGGCTCTATTACCAACTTGGATGGGGCAGGAACGGCACGTGCCTTAGCTTCCATCAATGCGGAACTCAAAAAGCGTCAACGTGAGTTTAGAGAATATGGTGTAGGAAATATTGCAGGCTACACGAAACTTTACCGTGAAGGGCTGACGTCAAGACGCGAAGGAATCAATTATCCAAGCAAGCCTTTACCTCATCTGATGCTCGTTTCGGATGAATTTGCGGAACTCAAAGAAAATGTGCCGGAGTTCTTGGATGAATTGACTTCTGTTGCACGTATTGGACGCTCCCTTGGTGTGCATCTGATTTTAGCAACGCAGAAGCCAGATGGTGTGGTCAATGACCAAATTGATGCCAACGCTAAATCAAAAGTGGCACTCAAAATGTCCGATGAAACCAACTCCAAAGCTTTGATTAAAACGGGAGATGCGGCGCATATTACCAATGCAGGGCGTGGGTATCTTCGTGTGGGTGAGAGTGAAGTCTATGAACTTTTCCAATCTGGCTATGGAGGTGTCGAGTATAATCCTCATGGAACCGAAGAAGAGCAGGTAGATGAACGAATATTCAAGATTAATCCTGCAGGACAACGGGTCTTTTACTATGATCCGCAAGAGGAACGTGTAGAGCAAGGGCAAGGTCGAGAAGAATTGCCGACTCAGCTGAATGCGACCATTAAAGAAATTGTTCATGTTTTTGATTCTTCCACTTATATCAAACCTGATAAACCTTGGTTGCCGAATCTGGGTGAGAAAATAATGACCAAAGAGGTCAAACAAGCGAAGAAGCGTAATCTTTCAGTTCCTTTAGGTTTATTAGACATTCCAAGTCTTCAAGAGCAGAAGAGTTATACCTATGATTTAGAAAAAAGCTCCCATACGGTTATTTTTTCAAGCCCTGGCTTTGGGAAATCAACAGCTTTACAAACGCTTGTGATGAACCTTGCCCGACAGAATACACCAGAACATGTTCAATTTAACCTCTTAGACTTTGGAACAAATGGCCTCTTGCCTCTCAAAGGTTTGCCTCATGTAGCGGATATTATTCGATTAGATGAAGATGAAAAACTTGAAAAAGTGCTTGTTTCACTTCACAATGAGTTAGAAGCACGTAAAAAGGCCTTCCAAAAAGCAAATGTCACGGATTACAAGCAATATGAAAAGAAAGAGAACATGATACTTCCTGTTCTGGTCAATGTCTTGGATGGTTATGATGCACTCGCCGATGATAAGCGAAAAGATAAGATAGATATTCTTATCACTCAACTCTTACGTGAAGGTGCCTCTCTTGGTCTCTACCTCTTGCTTTCGGCTAACCGTGCGGGAGCCATTAATGCAAGAATGAGTGCAAATATTCAAACCAATATTGTATTGACCTTGGTTGATGATATGGAAGTACGCGCAATTCTTGGGGAGAAAGGGATTCCAACCTCAAGTATTGCAGGACGTGGGCAGTTGATTGTGGATGAGATGATTACAGAAATCCAAATTTATCTTGCGGTGGAAAGTAAAACCAATACAGAATATGTGGATAAATTGATGGCGGAAGCTCAAGTCCTATCTGAAAATTGGACAGGGAAACGTCCGCAAGGGGTGCCGCTTCTTCCGGAACCGTTAAGTTATCAGGATGTCAATCTTTCAAGCCAACCCTCAGAGTTGATTTTAGGGTATTCTCAAGAAACAACGCAGCCTTATCTTTGGAATATGGAAGCAATGCCTTTGCTTTTGGTTTCATTGGATACTGAAGAGCAAGGGTATACCTTCCTTGAATTTATGCTTCAACAATTCAAAAATAAAAAGAAGAAAACGGTGCTTATTGATGGGACAGGGGAGTATCAAGCTTATGAGGAACACTCTGATTACTATCTTTCAGAAGATGATAATCATCGTTTCCGTGAAATTCTTCTAGGAGAAAGCGAGAATTCTCCTGTAATAGAGGAAGTTGAACCTCTTGTGCCTGCATTTAATTTGTTTGATGATGAGGAGGAGCTTGAAGAAGAAACAGAGCATTTTGACCTTCTTGAAGAGAATCGAGAGGATGAACTTGTGGCTCTAGATGAACAAGAGGACTCGCTTGAGGAGAACATTATTGATGACGATGCGATTTATTATGTTTCTGATCTTGAAAGTCTTGCCATGAACTTGAATTTGACAATAAGTGATGTGAAAACGCTCATGAGACAGCACCAAAAAAATGTGATTCTTGTGGCCTTTAACTCTTATCTTGCGACTTCTTTTGACGATGGGGTTAAATACCTTCGCTCTAAAAACAAAATCGGAATGTTTGGTGTGACGCGAAATGAGCAAAAACAAGTGCCAATTACGGGTTATCTTGCCAATGAAGGCTATTTGGAGGCCAATGAATTTTATGCTTATCAGGGTAGAAAATATGAAAAAGTAAGAGTACCACTAGAAGGGGAAATGTAATGGGAATTAAACACGATCCAGCTATCGCTGCGAGACATGTCTCAAAAATCAATGGGAAGTTGAATACACTGCAAAAAAGCCCGAAAGCTGGAACAGCAAGTTATTCTAATTTATATGGAGTAACTAAAGGTGTGACAGCTAATAATAAATATTTGGATTTGATTGGTAATTACCAAAAGGCATTGACAGGCTTTTCAAGTAAAATTAATCACGTATCTCAAAAATTTGAAGAAATGGACAAGAATGTGAAGTTCGGAGAGGGCAAATAATGGATAGACATGAGGCGAGAAAACGTGAGTCTGCATTGAATGCTCAATTTCAACAGTTGGAACGTCAAAGTAGACAAATTGAGAGTCAGAAAACTCGTAATGCTCAACAAACCAAGCGCATTTCTCAAGCAGAGAAAATTTTTACAGATACTCAACTTAAAAAACGAAACCAACTGGAAACCTTGAGTCACAATTGGAAGGGGAAACGAGCAGAAGCGATTTTATCAGAGTCTTTGTCTAATCATGAGGTTTTTTACCGTCAACAAATGCGTCAAATCCATGAACATCAACAGAAGCTGACTCAAGAAAAACGAGCGTTGCTTCAACAAGAAGAAAAGTTGATGCAAGCCAAACGTCAATTGGTCAGAGGAGGAAGATGATATGGGAATGGGACCCCGAAAAATATTAAAATCAGAAATAGGAAACATGACGAAAGCTAATCCAACGTTAGAAAATAATCTTGAAACTTTTCGGGGAATCAAAGCGTCTTTGTCAGACTTTATTGATGAATCACAATTGACGGGTAAAGGTTGGTCAAGTGCAAAAGAAACAGCTCATGTGTTTAAAGTTTTGAATGATGGTTTTGAAATGGTCACAGAAAAGCTGTTAGAAGCGAATAATAAAGTGAATAAGACTCAAGACATTTTATTGAATGATCAGATTGATGAACAAGCTTTGATGTTGCGTATTGAGCAAAATAAAGCCACAATGACTGAATTGGCTTATGCGAATTCTATGTGGAACAGTGCCAATCCGGGTAAAACCAATCAGAATAGTTATAACAATCTTCAACATTCTATTGTCAATGAGAATGCGGAACTTCAAAAAGATTTAGATAGCTTGAATGAGTTTGATTTATCAACGAAATATCTTTATGATGATGTGGAGCGAGATATTCAGAGCTTGATGACTTTACTTTCAAAAGTTTCAGATAGCTCTAAATTATATGACTCTAAGACAGGCAAATTTAATACCAAGGGTATTGATACTCGTTTTCTTGAAGTAAAAATAAGTGCTTATAAGGCGCGAAATGATGAGAAAATCACAATAACAGATATTGAAATGGGTAGAGTACCAGGTGTAAATAAAGAAAGCATAAAAGAACTTAAACGAATAGCAAAAGCAACTGGTTTAAGTATTCTAGATGTGATAGCTTTGTATGCTAAAGCTCAAAAAGAGGGAGTTTTAAAAGCTGGAGAAGGTATTCATAGTATTTGGGACTTTATTGCCGGAGAGTTTTCAAAAGTTGATTTCAACAAGAAAACAGATTGGAATACTTTTGCGAATAGAACAGCAAATGGAGCGGGTGTTTATTTCAAAAAAGATAACAACAATCATTTTACGTATGTGATAGATGCAGCACAAGTTACGGAACTCATAACAAATGGAATGGTTGTAGGTTATGGGACGGTAGGACCTAATATAGATACTTCTCCAGTAGTTAATCCATGGGACCATATTGATGAAAGTCTTACTAATTTAGGACAAGGTTTGGACGGTGCTCTAGATAAGATGAATGAGAATAAGAATAGTATCCCACCGTACTCTCCTTATGGAAATTGAGGAACACCAAATGAATAATAACGGAAAAATTGAAAAAAATAATCTTATTTTTCAATTGGCAAAATTAAGACGCCTCAGAGGGGTAAGCGGAAAGTTTGTTTCTGCTTCTTCAAAATACAATAAAAGTGACCGTTATAAACTTTTCGAGTTTATTCAAAAATCTTTGGAAGTTTTTATTGCTAGCCAACTTTTATCTTCTACTTTTCATCAATTAGCTTCAAATTCTTTTCAAAAAATCAATAAGAATATTGAGGGGACTGTAGATACATTACAATATTTAGAAGAGTGGATTGGGAAGGTAGTTTTTAATTCAGCTAATTTATCAGAAATAGATAAATATTTTGCTGAAGTATATACGTACGATGTTTATATGACATCACTAGATTTTGCTGAATTTCTTGAAAAATTTGAAGAAATAAAAAACTCAAGAAAGTAAGACAAAAAATTTTTTGAAATTAATATATCCATTCTTGTATCTAGGAATTAGGAATTCACCATGAAAATTTTTATCGTCAACAAATGCGTCAAATCCATGAACGCCAACAGAAGCTGACTCAAGAAAAACGAACCTTGCTTCATCAAGAGGAGAAGTTGACACAAACCAAACGTCAATTGGTCAGAGGAGGAAAATAATATGGGAATGGGAACCCGAAAAATTCAAATGTCGGAGATTGGAAACTCTACCAAATCACAAGCAGCTGTCACTCATAATAGCGGGGCATTCAGTGGCTTAAATAATGATTTGAGTGATTTTATTGGAGAGTCTGCCCTTCAAGGGAAAGGCTGGGCAAGTGCCAAGACTTTGGCCGAGGTTTATAAAACCATCACTCAGACCTTCAGTATGGTTTCAGAACAACTGGCGAATGCGAATCAAAAAGTAGTTTCAAGTCAGGGGATTTTGCTTAATAATCAAATTGATGAACAGGCCCTTAAAACCCAGATTATGCAAAATAAGGCCAATATGACTCAACTGTCTTATGCTAACTCGATATGGAATAGCGCTAACCCCGGGAAGACAAATCAGAACAGCTATAACAATCTTCAACAATCCATCAAGAATGAGAATGCGGAGTTAGAAAAAGAGTTAGGGAGTTTGAATGAATTTGATTTGACAACAAAGTATGTCTATGATGACTTGGAACATACCTTGTCTAATCTTCCCCGATTGATTGCACAAGTTTCCAATGCGTCTAATACCTATGATTCTAAAACAGGCTTATTTAGTACTAAAGGGATTGACATGAAGTTGGTTGCTAAATACCAAACGATAACAACACATCAAAAAGAAATTAAGGCTTTACAGAAAAAATGGAATTTATCAGATAAACAAGCAGAAGATTTGTATCTCTTTATGGAAGAGTCTAAAAAATACCCTGCACATAAAACAGGGGCAGAAGTAATTTGGAACTTTATTAAAAATGAATTTTCTAAACTTAATCATAATACTCATGTCTCCCCTGATGATAAAATTAGCATTTTCACATTGACTTATGTTGATCCAGGAAGTAAAGTTCAACATGGGATTACTATTGTAATCAATGAGACTACTGGTGAAATTGTATATGAAAAGGGCTGGGGGACCGAGGGTGAGTTTGAAGCAAGCTTGTCAAAATATGGTGGAACTACGTCACAGAATGTTATTAGAAAATTTGGTAATAAAAATCCAGACATAAAAGAACTCCAAGATGAATCTAAGATGCAAACAAGAATAGGGAATGGAATAAGTCAGTTAGCAAATGCGATTGTTCGAGCGAAGGGGATTAATGATTCTACTAAAACTGTTTCTAATACAATATCTGGGAAAGATTATATCGAGCAACTGAAACGTGCGGAAGAAACAATGAAGCGAAAAGAAGCAGAGCGCAAGAAAGCACAAGATATTAAAGATATGCAAAATATATCTAGTGGTGGCCCAGCGAACTTTGCTCATTAAAAGGAGATACTTATGCTTACAGACAGACAAAATAAATTTTTACTTCGAATGATTGATTTGAGTCAAGAAACTTCAACAGCAACGTATAAAGAACGTATTTACATTAAGCGTAGTGTTGATGCCATACAAAATGGTTTGAAATTTCAAGATGGAATTAATGCAATGAATCTTTCACTTAAGGGTTGGAAAGAACGTAAAAAAATTGAGTTAACTCCAGATGTAAAAAATTTAACAGAGGAATTGATTGCTATTTATGGAGAACCGGATTATCGTTTAGGTGGTGTAACAAGTGGGACATCACAAGGTATGGATATTGGTTTATCAATCATTAATAGTTAATACTCATTAGAGATGACAAAAAATTCAAAGGAGCACTTAGTATCAGGCTTATGATAATTTAAATGATCCTGAAAAGATGAAAGACGTTTTCAAAGATGATATTCTTCATCATGAATTTGAAGATTAAGCAAGAAGTGCAGAAGAGGTAAAGGATGAAAAATATAAGCATTGATAATGGTCATTTAAAAGTGAGGGGCAATGCCAAGGGCGGAGGCTTTACAACTTTTGGGCTAGTTTTCATACTTTGTTGGATTATGACTGGTTTTGGCTATTCAACTTTTCTAGGGGTGAATATCGGCTTGTTTTGTCTTGTTATGGGAGGGATTTGTCTAATCATTGGTGCACTTTCAGCATTATTTGTTCCTAAAAAACTTTATTTAGAAATCAAAAATGAAATGATGTATGTTTATTCTACAGGTACAATGAGGCAATATTATCAGATTCCTCTTAGTAGAATTTCTTATTTAACGCATATTCATAGGCAAAAAAGTAGAAATACAGAACTTTTTGTTCTCGTGTTGAACAAAAATTCAGAACCAGATGCTCTATGGGTAACAGATTTAGATAGTGAGAATCTAACCAAAAATGAAATAGATTTAGAATATTTCCCGCTGGCCAATAAAAAGCTTCCTGAATTTTTGAAGATATTGGAAGAAATCTACGGAATACAATATAAAAAATAGTTGGCATTTGATAAATGAGTAGAATTGAGAACATCAAGGTTTCAGTAGAGTTAATAAAGAGAAATTAATGAAAAAGACTAAAAGCTGTTTGCAATCAGTAGAAGTAATTCTACTGATTACTAGTGATGATTTTAAGAATCATTAGTAGTAATGAGTGGAAACAAAAGGAACGATTATGGAAGAAAAATTAAATCAACTGAACAAAAAATTGACACGTCTTATTATTGGTCTTTTGATTGTAGCTGTTGCTCTATTGATAGGTGTTTTTGCCTATCTGACCAGTCAAACTCAGACACAAAAGACGGTAGTTAAGCCAACGATTGCTTTAGTCAATGAAGACCAAGCCTCAAGCTTTAACAAGAAAAATTACAATTTTGGAAAAGACTTTGTGAATCTCGTCTCTGGAGATTCCAAATATAATTGGCAGGTGGTCTCACGCTCTGTGGCAGATAGAGCTTATACGGATCAATCGGTGGATGCTGTGATCTATATTCCTCAGACTTTCTCACATGATATTCTAACGCTTCAGGACATCAACCCTACACAGTCTCAAGTTAATTACAAGCTTCAAAATCATCAATCTGCCTTGTCTCAAAATTTGCTCAACGATAAAATAACGAGTATTTTACATGATTTCAATCAAAATATTGTTAAAATGTACTATGCTTCAGTTGCTGGAAATATTTCAGATGCACAAAATAATATGAATGATGTGATTGCCAATCAGGGCAAGGTATTGACCAGTCTTTCAAACACGGTCTATGGGCCTTTCCAAAGCACGAACCAAAATTATGGGGCAGTTATTTCTTCTGCCAGTGGGCTTAAATCACAAAACAGTGCATGGATTGGTGCACAGAACAGCTTTACTCAATCTACACAATCGATGTTGAATGGGACAAGTAAAACATTTAAAGGGCAACTGCCAGACTTACAGAAGTATTTTGACACCCAAAAACAAATCGCAGATATTAATCTTAAGAATGGTAATCAGGGGATTGCCAACCAAGCACAAGAAGACCAGACGGCTTATTTCAAGCAGTTTGATGAGGGACATACCAACGCCCTCAATAATCTCTTTAATTTCTATAAAAAAGAGGTAGAGAATGAATCAGGAGTATTAACCAGTCTCCAGAATCAAGTGCATGATTATAATACTGTCATTACAAATGTACATGATGATATCAGTGCACAAATTGACAGCTTAACTATGAATCGTGACAACCTCTTGAACTTAGAAAATGACCTTTACAAACAATTCTTCGCTCAAGCTAATCCAGGAGTGGATAATTCTAATTTTGATAACCTAGAAAGTCTGTATCAGAATAAAGTTAATGCGCGTCATGCCTTAGCTCAAAAAGTAAACAGCTCCTTTGGCCCGAAAGATAATTTTTCTTCAACGGATTATATGGTGAAGTTGAAAGATTTACTTTCGCAGGTGTCGTGGACAAGCTCGGACTATGATGCTTTATTCACTGCCATGGCACAATCTGGCGCAGACAGCAGCTCCTATCAAAAAGACTTGGATTTGATTGCACGTTTTGGAAATGTTCTCCCAGGTGCCACCGCAGGACAAGTGGATTTTTCAGATGCACCAGCCTCTAATCAGACTGAACAAACTTTCATAAAAACTCTGAAAATTAAAGTCCCTGCAGGTCAAAATTATAAATTGAGTCCAACACAAGCAAACAATGTTCAAATTGTTTACGATGACACACAATCCAATGTGGACAGAAGTGAAGCCAACATTCTCAATGACGGCAACAATAATCTCCAACTTTACAATAAAGATCATGAAGTGACGAAGCCCGATGGAACAACCACTGTAACACCTAATACGACGGATGCCATCTTTACACTTGTTTATAATATTTCCTTAGGTCAAGCCACAACGGCGACAGTTACCTTTGGATGGGGCACAAGTAGTACCAATGAAAATTCAAGTTCAGAAAATTATAGCTTATATTCGAGTAATGAAATTTCAGAATACCTCGGTGGAAATAAATTTGGTGCCATTGCTCAACTTCTCAATACGATTGATAAAGCTGCGACTCTCATCACATGGATATATGGAGCGCCGAATGATTCAGTAGAAAATGTACTCAATCGTCTGCCTCGTCCTGCGACACTGGATGATTTTAAGCATTTAGCACCAAATTCTGATTCAATCTACGCTCTTTATGGCAATATGAATTTATCACAATTAGAAGCACGGCTCAGTAACCAAGATGTTAAAGATTTTCAAATTCAAGGCCATGACGCTATTGAGAAGGTTATCGCCTCAATCAGAGATTTGAATGCTAGCATTGAGGTTTTAAATAAGGACAAAGAAACCTTGACCCATCATCTTCCAGATGATGTTTTCAATCAAAAAATTAAAGACTTACAAAACTGGTACAGCATCACTAT
>Ga0157358_1000392_pt1 | contig 18135 bp, 16 predicted proteins | sample AttcapACBM2_FD_111484 | JGI IMG/M metagenome (GOLD analysis project Ga0157358, IMG submission 111484) | Fungus gardens microbial communities from leaf cutter ant in Botucatu, State of São Paulo, Brazil - Atta capiguara ACBM2 | ecosystem: Host-associated > Fungi > Mycelium > Unclassified ... | reverse complement strand
GTGAACGGGGTAGGAAATTCGAGCAGTTCTTTAAGATTGGTTTTCATAGGGGCTCCGGTAACGCTAAAACAAAGACTCCCGCCAACAGCGGGAGCCTACAGATAATATCAATATGCGGGCCATTCAGGCCGAAATCAAGCGCGGAACGCGACAGATTTAGCCAAACCAGTGATGGAACATCAGCTTGATGTAGTCAACAATACGGCCGAAGAATCCGCCTTCCGGCATATCGTTCAGCACCACCAACGGATGCTGCTCGATGGTTTTGCCGTCCAGCTGGAAGTTGATGGTGCCGACCACCTGGTTTTTCGCCAGCGGCGCGTGCAGTTCGGTGTTGCTCAGCGTGTAGCTGGCTTTCAGATCCTTCATGCGGCCGCGAGGGATAGTCAGGTAAACGTCTTTCTGCACGCCCAGCTGCACGCGGTCGCTGTTGCCGAACCACACCGGCTCGGAGGCGAACTCTTTACCGGCTTTCAGTGGCGCCACGGTTTCAAAGAAGCGGAAGCCCCAGGTCAGCAGCTTTTTGCTCTCTACTTCGCGGCCTTTAAAGGTACGTCCACCCAGCACGGCCGAAATCAGACGCATCTGGCCTTCGGTCGCGGAAGCGACGATGTTATAGCCTGCCGCATTGGTGTGGCCGGTTTTGATGCCGTCAACGTTCAGGCTGGTATCCCACAGCAGGCCGTTGCGGTTGGTCTGGCGGATATTGTTAAAGGTGAAATCTTTTTCTTTATAGACCGAGTACTCATCCGGCACGTCGCGGATCAGCGCCTGGCCGATCAGCGCCATATCGCGCGCCGAGCTGTACTGACCTTCGGCGTCCAGGCCGTGTACGGTCTGGAAATGGGTATTTTGCAGACCCAGCGCCTTAACGTAGTTATTCATCAGGCCGACAAAGGTGTCCTGACTGCCTGCGACATAGTCGGCCATCGCCACACAGGCGTCGTTGCCGGACTGAAGCACGATACCGCGAGTCAGCTGCGAAACCGGCACGCGATCGCCCGGCTTCAGGAACATCAGCGAAGAGCCTTTAAACACCGGGTTGCCGGTCGCCCAGGCATCTTTACCCACGGTGACCATATCGTCCTGATGAATTTTGCCCGCTTTGACCGCCTGGCCAATCACGTAGCTGGTCATCATTTTTGTCAGGCTGGCCGGATCGCGGCGCGCGTCGGCGTTTTTCTCCGCCAGCACTTTGCCAGAGTTGTAATCGATCAGCACATAGGCTTCGGCATCAATATCCGGCACGCCCGGGATCATGGTTTTGATGTTCACGTCTTCAGCGTGGGCGAAGGCGGTAAGGCTGAGGGCGATCAGCGAACCTGCCGTCAGGCGTTTGAACAGTTGGGAAGAGGTCAGAGTATTCATGTCGGGGACAACAACATCCATGGCTAAGTTAAAAAAAAGTGACTCACTATAGCAAATGCATTTCGGAGCGGCATCCGTCTTTACCTGGCTCATACAGCGTAACGCCAGGTAAAGATGGATTGCCGGATCGTTATCACATTTTGCCAGCTGCTGTGGTCACGAAAGAGGTGAGGTTGGCTTCGCTGGCAAGCCGTTGCTGCAGCGCTGCCGCCTGCTGACGCGAGGTAAAATGCCCCAGCTGCACGCGATAAACGCCGCCGCGCGCGTCAACGCTGCCCGGCACGCCAAATTGTTTGCTCAGCGAGGCCGCCAGCTGCTGTGCGCGTGCGCCATCTTTCAGCGCGCCCGCCTGCACCGTAAAGGCCGTTCCGGCTGCGGCCGGTGCCGAAGTCGCTGCGGCTGGCGCCGAGACAGGAGCTGGCTGAGTCGGCACCGGTGCCGGTTCCGCTGGCGCAGGCTCGCTGCCTTCCAGGACGCCATTGGCCAACGGCTGCGGCGCGCCTAAAAAGCCGCTGCTGCGTACCGGCGCGCCCAGGTTGTCGTCGCTGCTGAGCGTGCTGTTATCCACGGGCCGGACGTCAGGCGGTGTTTGTTCAGAAGACGAGGCGCCGGTGCTTTCCTGCGCGCTTGTCATGCCCTGTGCCGCCGCCGCGCCGCCCATTACCACCATGCCGCCGCTGAGATCCGGGCGAGGCGGCAGCGCGTAGCTTTGTTTCGCGACCGTGGTGCCGATGGTGCCGGGGCCGGAAACCGAGCCGTCCGGCGCGACCTTAATAAAGTCCACCTTCACGCGGGAGTTATTGGAAATATTCAGGCGATCGCCCGCCGCTTTGGACAGATCGATAATGCGGCCCGGCTTGTAAGGCCCGCGATCGTTGACCCGCACCACGATTTGTCGTCCGTTCGCCAGGTTGGTGACGCGCACATAGGACGGCAGCGGCAGAGTAGGGTGCGCCGCCGTCAGCGCCTGCGGATCGTACTGCTCGCCAATCGCCGTGCGGCTGCCGTCGGCCGATTCGCTATACCAGCTGGCCAGCCCGGTTTCGCTGAAATTAGACGGATCGGTGACGATGCGGTAGTTCTGGCCGTTGACCCGATAATCCTGGTTGGCATTGGGGCTTAACGGCTCGTAGCGCGGCTCGACGCCGCCGATTTCAACGACCGGGCCGTTATAGGTTTGCTGTTGCTGTGTAACCGGTGCCTGCTGTTGTTCAGTAACACAGCCTGCCAGCAGCGCCGCTGCCAGACTAATCCAGAGCCAATCCTTACGCATATAAGCCTCTTAAACGCTTTTCGACAACAGTTTACGGTGGGTATGGATCGACATAATAATGCCAAACCCGGCCATCAGAACAATCAGGGCGGAGCCGCCGTAGCTTACCAGCGGCAGCGGGACGCCGACCACGGGTAATATACCGCTGACCATGCCAATATTCACAAAGACATAAACAAAGAAGATCAGCATCAGGCCGCCTGCCATCACGCGGCCAAAGGTGGTTTGCGCTCTGGCCGCCATCAGCAGGCCGCGCATGATCACCAGAATATAGAGCACCAGCAGCACCAGCACGCCGACCAGGCCCAGCTCTTCGGCCAGCACGGCAAAGATAAAGTCGGTGTGACGCTCGGGTAAAAACTCCAGCTGCGACTGGGTGCCGTGCAGCCAGCCTTTGCCGCGCAGCCCGCCGGAGCCGATAGCGATTTTGGACTGAATAATATGGTAGCCCGCGCCCAGCGGATCGCTTTCCGGATCCAGCAGCATCATGACGCGGTCGCGCTGGTAGTCGTGCATCAGGAAGAACCAGAGCACCGGAATGAAGGCGGCGACCAGCATCACGGCCACGAGGATCAGCTTCCAGCTCATGCCTGATAAAAACAGCACAAACAGGCCGGAGGAGGCGATCAGGATAGCCGTTCCCAGATCGGGCTGCGCCGCCACCAGCAGCGTGGGCATAAAGATCAGCACCAGCGCAATCGCGGTGTTTTTAAGCGTGGGCGGACAGACGTCGCGGTTGATAAAGCGCGCCACCATTAGCGGCACGGCTATTTTGGCTATTTCCGAGGGCTGAAAGCGCACCACGCCCAGATCCAGCCAGCGCTGCGCGCCTTTACTGATATGGCCGAAAGCGTCCACGGCTATCAGCAGGATCACGCAAAGGATGTAAAGATAGGGCGCCCAGCCTTCGTAAACGCGCGGCGGGATCTGCGCCATGACCAGCATGATCACCACGCCCATCGCAATCTGGCCCAGCTTGCGCTCCATCATGCCCGGATCCTGGCCGCTGGCGCTCCAGATAACCAGCGCGCTGTAAACCAGCAGGGCGGAAATCAGAATAAAAAAGGTCGGGTCGACGTGGATCCTCGTCCAGATAGTGCTTTTCTGGTGCCGATCGTTCATGGTTATTCGCCTTCATAGCCAGACGGCACCGGAGCGGCGTCTGGCAGGTTGGTATTGTTGTCCCCGAGCATAATATGGTCGAGAATTTGCCGCATAATGGTGCCGACCGCTGGCCCCGCGCCGCCGTTTTCCAGGATCATCGCCACCGCTACCCGAGGATGATCGTAAGGCGCAAAAGCGGTCATCAGCTTATGGTCGCGCAGCAGTTCGGAAATTTTATGGGCGTTATAGGTTTCGTTCTCTTTCAGGCCGAATACCTGCGCCGTTCCTGACTTGGCAGCGATTTTATAAGGCGCGTCGGAAAAACTTTTGCGCGCCGTGCCGTTAGGTCGGTTGGCTACGCCATACATGCCGTCCTTGGCGATTTCCCAGTAGCCGGAATGAATATCGGCGACCGGCGGGATCGCCGGCTGCTTCCACGGCACGGTAACGTTATTCACCTTGTTGGCCATCATCAGATGCGGCGTACGCACGATGCCGTCGTTAATCAGGATCATCATCGCTTTGTTCATCTGCACCGGCGTGGCCGTCCAGTAGCCCTGGCCGATACCTACCGGAATGGTGTCGCCCTGATACCAGGGTTTTTTAAAGCGCTTCATTTTCCATTCGCGGGTCGGCATGTTGCCGGCGGTTTCTTCCACCAGATCGATACCGGAAAGATGGCCGTAGCCAAATTTACCCATCCATTCGGAAAGCCGGTCGATGCCCATATCGTAGGCGACCTGATAGAAGAAGGTATCGGCGGATTCTTCCAGCGATTTGGTGACGTTAAGGTGGCCGTGGCCCCAGTGCTTCCAGTCGCGGAAGCGTTTTTCAGAGCCGGGCAGCTGCCACCATCCCGGATCGAACAGGCTGGTGTTTTTATTGATTACGCCGGCGGAAAGCGCCGAAACGGCAATATAGGGTTTTACCGTGGAGGCTGGCGGATAGGCGCCCTGAGTCGTACGGTTAATCAACGGGCGGTTCGGATCCTTCAGCAGCTTGTTGTAATCTTTGCTGCTGATGCCGTCGACAAACAGGTTCGGATCGTAGCTGGGCATGGAAACCATCGCCAGGATTTCGCCGCTGCGCGGATCGGTTACCACCACGGCGGCGCGGCTGCCCGCCAGCAGCGTTTCGATATACTGTTGCAGCTTGAGATCGATAGTCAGCCAGATATCCTGACCCGCCTGCGGCGACTGTTCGTGTAGCTGGCGGATCACGCGGCCACGGTTATTGACCTCGACCTCTTCATAGCCGGTTTTGCCGTGCAGCATATCCTCGTAGTAGCGCTCTATGCCCAGCTTGCCGATATCGTGCGTGGCCGCGTAGTTAGGCCATTTGCCTTCTTTATCCAGTCGCTCAACGTCGCGATCGTTGATCTTGGAAACATAGCCCAGCACGTGGGTGAGGGCTGAGCCGTAAGGATAGTAGCGGCGCTGGTAGCCTTTGACTTCCACGCCGGGAAAAGCGTATTGATTCACCGCGAAACGTGCGACCTGCACCTCATTCAGCCCGGTTTTTACCGGAATAGAGGTAAAGCGGCGCGAACGCTTGCGCTCTTTTTCAAAGGCGACGATATCTTCATCGGTCAGGTCGACCACCGGGCGCAGCGCCAGCAGCGTTTTTTCGAGGTTTTCGACCTTCTCGGGCACCAGCTCAATCTGATAGATAGTGCGGTTCAGCGCCAGCGGCGTACCGTTACGATCGTAAATAATGCCGCGGCTTGGCGCGACAGGCACCAGCTTGATGCGGTTTTCGTTGGAGCGGGTACTGTAATCGGTGTAGCGGATAATTTGCAGATGATAGAGATTAGCTACCAGGATGCCGGAAAGCAGTAAGATGCCGAAAAAAGCGATCATTGCCCGCCGAACAAACAGCGTCTGCTCGGCGGTATAGTCACGAAAGGCGTTACGTTGTAATTTCATCCGCTGCGTTAATCTGTCCAGTTAAGGGCTATTCGCGATGGTAAGGGTGATTAGTGGTAATACTCCATGCCCGATAAAGGCTTTCCGCCACCAGCACGCGCACCAAAGGGTGAGGCAGCGTCAGCGTGGAGAGCGACCAGCTCTGCTCGGCGGCAGCCTTGCAGGCGGGCGCCAGGCCTTCCGGGCCGCCGATCAGCAGGCTGACGTCGCGGCCGTCCTGCTTCCAGCGCTCCAGCTGCGTCGCCAGCTGCGGCGTTTCCCACGGCTGCCCCGGAATATCCAGCGTCACGATGCGGTTGCCTTTGCCCACCGCCGCCAGCATCATTTCGCCTTCCTTTTCCAGAATGCGTTTGATGTCGGCGTTCTTCCCGCGTTTGCCGGCCGGCACTTCAGTCAGCTCAAACGGCATATCCTTGGGAAAACGGCGCAGGTATTCCATAAATCCGGTTTGCACCCAGTCAGGCATTTTCGTGCCGACGGCAACCAGCTGCAGCTTCACGGATTAGCTCCAGAGCTTTTCGAGTTCGTAGAGACGACGGCTCTCTTCCTGCATCACGTGGACGATCACATCGCCCAGATCGACCACCACCCACTCGGCGGCGGCTTTGCCGTCAACGCCCAGCGGCTTCAGCCCCGCCGCGCGCGATTCCTGCACCACGTGATCGGCGATAGAGGCGACATGGCGCGTTGAGGTACCGGTACAGATAATCATGCAGTCGGTGATACTGGATTTGCCCTGTACGTTAACAGTGACAATATCCTGGCCTTTCAAATCGTCAATTTTATCGATGACGAATTCCTGGAGTGCTTGACCTTGCAAAAGGTTCCCCTCTGAATACGGTTGAATGAGATGTCTGTCCGCCAGGCGGAAGCGCTATTATCCCACGTCGGCGCGGAAGATCCACGTTCCTGAGTCGAATAATTGTGAGCTTGTGTAGCCGCCGGGTAAAAAACATGGCAGCGGAGAATAACAGCCCCCGGCTGAGAGTCAATGGCTGCCGGGCTGATAGTTGCCCCGGAGAAGAGATGACGGCCGCAGAGGTACGGCCGTCGACAGAAAGAAAAAAGCGCAAGCGCGCAACGGCTCTTCCGCCTGTGTTAACGAAGTTGTAGCTTTATGCCGTTAACGGTTATTTGTCGGTTATCACCAGGGCGGGAAAATGCGTTTTAACGCATTCGGTATAGTCGCCTTTTTTGAAGGCGCTATAAGGCGTTTGCTAACCTACCCGCTTACAGGCGTAGCTTTTGCCGCCCGGATTTTTTGCGTTGTAATCCCAGTTCATTTCCCGGTAGATGGGCAGGGCGCTGCCGCCGCACTCGACACGACCGTTGATGACCTGCGCCGTTACGCCGAAACCAGGCACCATGCCAGCCGCTTTAATCCAATGCGCTTATAAGAAGGACAAGTTTTGCTAAAAGTAAAGGCTTGATAAAAAAGGAAAGGCATTCTGTAAAAAGGCTGAATCAGCTTCGTACAAAATCCGCTGCTTTATTTAAGGGATATAAAGCAGCGTTATGAACGAAATAATTATTTTTGTGCCGGATAAAGATTTTGCTGGTTTATCCAGTTAATCACTGCCTCTGGCAGCATCCCGTCGCAGGAAAGGCCGGCGCGGCGGCGTTGCCGGATCTCGGTAGCGGAAATCGGCAGCAGCAACGTATCAGCAAGAAAAACCGATCCGGCGGGAAAATGATGCAGCCGCGAAATATCTTCTGTGCGGTGCGTGTCAAGCCAGTGCTGCTGTTCCGGCGTGGCCATGTTTTCGGCATAGCCGGGACGTTTACAAACCAGCAGATGGCAATAATCCAGCAGCTCCTGCCAGCGATGCCATTTATGCAGCGTCAGCAGGGAATCCTGACCGATAATAAACCCCAGCGGCTGCTGTTCTCCACGCTCCCGGCGAAGCTCAATTAATGTATCAATCGTCCACGAGGGAGTCTGACGCTGTAATTCGCGCTGGTCGATATCAAAAAGTGAATTATTAGCGATAGCCAGAGAAAGCATTTTTACGCGCTGGGCCGGAGAGGCTTCCGGCTGAGGGCGATGGGGCGGCACGTTGTTGGGCAACAGGGTAATCTTTTGCAGGCCAAGCCGGGCGGCCAGCGTTTCCACCGGGCGAAGATGGCCGTAGTGGACAGGATCGAAGGTGCCGCCAAACAGCGCCTGGAGCGTAGCCGGTTCAGTCATCGCAGAAGGTCTCGGGAAAAGCAGTGGTGCAGAGCAGCAGCGACAGCGTTTCCAGCTCGCGCCAGACAGCCTGACCATAATCCTGCTTGATCGTCAGTTCGATACGCGTCAGCAGCCTCACCGCCTGCGCCAGCTGTTTCGCCGTCAGCCGCTGCAGGGCCTCCGTAAACAGCGGGCGACGGTTCTGCCAGACGCGATGCTGGTCAAACAGCGTGCGCAGCGGCGCCTGCTGCATTTGCCGCTGTAGCGTCAGCAATGTCAGCAGCTCTCTTTGCAGCGTGCGCAGCAGGATCACCGGCTCGCTCTCTTCCGCTTTCAGCTGGCGCAAAATATGCTGCGCCCGCTTGCTTTTGCCGGCCAGCAGCGCATCCACCCAGTGAAAGGGCGTAAAATGGGCGGCGTCATTAACCGCCTGTTCCACTCTGGGCAGCGTTAATTTGCCGTCCGGCCAGAGCAGCGAAAGGCGTTCCAGCGCCTGCGACAGCGCCAGCAGATTGCCTTCGTAGCAGTAGCAGAGCAGCTGCACGGCTGCATCGTCCACCGTCAGCCGCATGCTTTTCGCGCGCGCGTTTACCCAGCGAGGCAGCTGAGCCTGCTCGGGCGTCTGACAGGGCACGATAACCGCGTTGACGCTGAGCGCTTTAAACCACGCGCTGTTTTCCTGAGCTTTGGTCAGTTTAGGCGCGCGCAGCAGCAGCAGAATATCCTCATGCAGCAGCGTGGAGAGCGTCAGCAGCTTTTCCGCTATCGCAGCGTTCGGGCCGTTTTCCGGCAGCGATAAAAGCAGCGTCTGGCGGCTGGCGAACAGGCTGAGCGCCTGACAGGTTGAATAGATGGCGTCCCAGTCGGTCTGTTGATCGACCGCGACGCTGAAATGTTCGGTGAAGCCCTGCTGCTGGGCGCCGGCTCGTACGGCATCCTGCGCCTCCTGCAGCAGCAGCGGTTCATTACCGCTCAGAATATAGCAGGCGCGCAGCCCCTCACGGAGCTGCGCGACAAGCTGTTCAGGATAGATCCTGATCATCTGGCGTAAGAGCTATCTGGTAAAACAGCGCGCGATGAAGTCTGGTCAATCGCAGGCGGTGAATTCCCCAGCGTATTGACGGAGCTGTCGTTTTCCGCCGCGTGGACGGTCAGTAGCTTACGCACCAGCTGCTGGGCAGCCTGCACGCGCATTTCACTGATGATGATGTCCTGCTCAGAATCTTTCGCCAGCGCTGCCAGCGGGTTATCAAAGAAGGAGCGATAAACCGTGGCGCTCAGCGGATAGATGCCTTTATTCGGGATCAATACCTGCGCGTTAACGGTCATCACCAGCGAGTACTCGGCGGTTTTACCATCCTGGAAAATAGACGCGGTGTCGCGTCCCTGAGTTTCCGTACCCAGACGTAGCGACGGCACGTCTTTGCGCAGGCCCGGTTTTTCCAGCACGGTTACGTTGTTAAGACGCAGCTGCTCACGAACGGCACGCGCCAGCGGCCCGTACGGATCGCCCGTATCCACGATCATGGTTTTCATTTCGTGCGGAACCGACGTGGTTCCGCGCAGGTGATAGCCACAGCCGGCGGTAAGCAACACCAGCCCGGCGATAAGCAAAGAGATAATCTGTCGCACGCTTCCTCCTGACATTAACCCACGACCAGGTTAAGCAGCTTGCCCTGAACGTAAATCACTTTACGAATAGTTACGCCATCAAGATATTTTGCGACCAGATGCTCCTGTGCGGCACGCGCCTGCACCTGCTCCTGAGTCGCATCCGCCGGAACGGTGATCTTGCCGCGAACCTTGCCATTTACCTGCACCACCACCAGCAGAGAATCCTCTACCATTGCGGCGTCGTCAGCCTGCGGCCACGGCGCGTTATCCACTTCGCCTTCGCCGCCCAGCGCTTCCCACAGGGTGAAGCAGGCGTGCGGGGTGAAAGGATAGAGCATACGCACGACGGCCAGCAGCGCTTCATGCATCAGCGCCCGATCCTGCGGCTCTTCCTGCGGCGCGCGCGCCAGTTTGTTCATCAGCTCCATAATGGCGGCGATGGCGGTGTTAAAGGTCTGGCGACGGCCAATATCGTCCGAGACTTTAGCGATGGTTTTGTGCAGATCGCGACGCAGCGACTTCCGATCTTCATTAAGGCTGTTCAGGTCGATCGCGCCAGCCGGGCCTTTCGCAGTATGTTCAAAGACCAGCTTCCACACGCGCTTCAGGAAGCGGTTAGCGCCTTCCACACCGGACTCCTGCCATTCCAGCGTCATTTCGGCCGGAGAGGCGAACATCATAAACAGACGCACGGTATCCGCGCCGTAGCGCTCGACCATGACCTGTGGATCGATACCGTTGTTTTTCGACTTGGACATTTTGCTCATGCCCGCGTACACCAGCTCGTGGCCCGCTTCGTCGGTGGCCTTCACGATGCGGCCTTTTTCGTCGCGCTCGACGGTTACGTCAACCGGCGATACCCAGTTGCGCTCGCCGTTGGCGCCCAGCCAGTAGAAGGCGTCAGCCAGCACCATGCCCTGGCAGAGCAGGCGTTTGGCTGGCTCATTGGAGCTGACCAGACCGGCGTCGCGCAGCAGCTTGTGGAAGAAGCGGAAGTAAAGCAGGTGCATGATCGCGTGCTCGATGCCGCCTACATACTGATCGACCGGCAGCCAGTAGTTGGCCGCAGCCGGATCCAGCATCCCTTTGTCGAAATCCGGGCAGGTATAGCGCGCGTAGTACCAGGATGACTCCATGAAGGTGTCGAAGGTGTCGGTTTCACGCAGCGCCGGCCGGCCGTTGACGGTGGTTTTTGCCCACTCGGGATCGGCTTTAATCGGGCTGGTGATGCCGTCCATGGTGACATCTTCCGGCAGGATCACCGGCAGCTGATCTTCCGGCGTCGGCATAACCGTGCCGTCCTCCAGCGTTACCATAGGGATTGGCGCGCCCCAGTAGCGCTGACGGGAAACGCCCCAGTCGCGCAGGCGATAATTGACCTTGCGCTCGCCCACGCCTTTCTCTGCCAGGCGGGTGGCGATGGCGTTAAAGCCTTCTTCATAGGAGAGGCCGTCGAATTCGCCGGAGTTGAACAGCGTGCCTTTTTCGGTCATCGCTGCCGCGCTCAGATCCGGCTCGCTGCCGTCCGCATTGAGGATAACCGGCTTCACCGGCAGATCGTATTTGGTGGCGAACTCCCAGTCACGCTGATCGTGGCCCGGAACGGCCATCACCGCGCCAGTGCCGTATTCCATCAGCACGAAGTTGGCGACCCACACCGGCAGCTGTTCGCCGGTCAGCGGATGCGTGGCGAACAGACCGGTCGCCATGCCTTTTTTCTCCATTGTCGCCATTTCTGCTTCGGCGACTTTGGTGTTGCGGCATTCAGCGATGAAATCCGCCAGCACGGGGTTGTTCATTGCGGCCTGGATGGCCAGCGGATGACCGGCAGCAACACCCAGATAGGTCACGCCCATAAAGGTATCCGGACGCGTAGTATAGACGGTCAGCTTCTCTTCACTGTCTTTGACGTCAAAGGTGATTTCCACGCCTTCGGAGCGGCCAATCCAGTTGCGCTGCATGGTTTTGACCTGCTCAGGCCAGCTTTCCAGCGTGTCCAGATCGTTTAACAGCTCGTCGGCATAGGCGGTGATTTTGATAAACCACTGCGGGATCTCTTTACGCTCGACCTTGCTGTCGCAGCGCCAGCAGCAGCCGTCGATAACCTGTTCGTTAGCCAGCACGGTCTGGTCATTCGGGCACCAGTTAACGGCGGAGGTTTTTTTGTAGACCAGGCCTTTTTCATACAGTTTGGTGAAGAACCACTGCTCCCAGCGATAGTATTCCGGCTGGCAGGTCGCCAGTTCGCGGCTCCAGTCATAGCCAAAGCCCAGCAGCTTAAGCTGGTTCTTCATATAGGCGATATTGTCGTAGGTCCACGGCGCTGGCGCGGTGTTGTTTTTTACCGCGGCGCCTTCGGCAGGCAGGCCAAACGCATCCCAGCCGATAGGCTGCAGCACGTTTTTGCCCAACATGCGCTGATAGCGGGAGATCACGTCGCCGATGGTGTAGTTACGCACGTGGCCCATATGTAGGCGGCCAGAAGGATAGGGCAGCATGGAGAGGCAGTAGTACTTCTCTTTGCCTTCCTCTTCGGTGACTTTAAAGGTTTGCTTCTCGTCCCAGTGCTGTTGAACACGGGATTCTATCTCTTCCGGGCGATATTGCTCTTGCATGGCAGCCAGTGGTCCTTTGTAAATAGCGCCGGGCACCTGGTGAGTCGCGCCGGGCTTAATGTTCGTTCAGATCCGCATAGCATAGCTGATCCGCCCCCGGCGCAACAACAGTAACCGCCCCGACAACGGGCATTTCTCTGCAAGCTGGAAGATGGCAGGCAAATTTCACCGCCGTCCCGCTGCAATAATCCGTTTAGCGCTAAACTGAATGAAGCATATATCGGCACGCTCAGGAGATAAAATGAACAAGGTTGCTCAGTATTATCGTGAACTGGTTTCCTCTCTGACCGAGAGAATTAATAAAGGCGAGCATGATATTGATGCTTTGGTGGAGGCCGCCCGGCAGCGCATGAATAATCGCGGCGAACTGACGCGCAGTCAGATTGATGACGTTACCCGCGCCGTGCGCCGCGATCTGGAAGAGTTCGCCCGCAGCTATACGGAAAATCAGGCGGACAGCGGCGACAGCGTTTTTATGCGGGTTATTCGGGAAAGCGTCTGGAAAGAACTGGCGGATATCACCGACAAAAGCCAGCTGGAGTGGCGCGAGGTTTTCCAGGATTTAAATCATCACGGCGTTTATCAGAGCGGCGAGGTGGTCGGGTTGGGCAATCTGGTCTGCGAAAAATGCCAGTTTACCCGAGCTATCTATACGCCGGAAACGCTGACGCGCTGTCCGGAATGCGGCAACGATCAGTTTCAGCGTCAGGCTTTTGAACCCTGAGCAGCAGGTAAACGCGCGGGCTGCTTTACTGCCCGCGCGGCAGATCCTGGGTCGAATTCCATTTACAGCGCCGGGCCTTTTTACTGCCCGCGCTGGCTCAGGGACTAGTGCAGAATTTTGGCTAAGAAATCTTTCGCACGATCGGAGCTGGGATTATTAAAGAAATCGTCTTTCGGCGAATCCTCAATAATTTTGCCCTCATCCATAAAGATCACCCGGTTCGCCACTTTGCGGGCAAAGCCCATCTCGTGCGTCACCACCATCATGGTCATGCCTTCGTTCGCCAGCTCGACCATTACATCCAACACTTCGTTGATCATTTCCGGATCCAGCGCGGAAGTGGGTTCATCAAACAGCATCGCGACGGGATCCATACAGAGCGCCCGGGCGATAGCCACGCGCTGCTGCTGACCGCCGGAAAGCTGACCGGGATGTTTATTGGCGTGCGCAGACAGCCCTACGCGCTCCAGCAGCTTCAGGCCTTTCTGACGCGCCTCTTCTTTATTACGCCTGAGCACTTTAACCTGCGCCAGCGTCAGGTTTTCCACAATCGTCAGATGCGGGAAAAGCTCAAAATGCTGGAAAACCATGCCGACTTTCGCGCGCAGCTGCGCCAGATTAGTTTTCTTCTCCGTCACCGCCGTGCCGTTGACGGCGATGCTGCCTTGCTGAACGGGTTCAAGACCGTTGACCGTTTTGATCAGCGTCGATTTGCCGGAGCCGGAAGGGCCGCAGACCACGACCACTTCGCCTTTTTTAACTTCGGTAGAGCAGTCGGTCAGTACCTGAAAGTGACCATACCACTTAGAAACGTTTTTCAGGGTAATCATTTAAACCGTCCTTTTTTTCTTCAGATAGCTGACAAAAAGCGAAGCGCTAAGGCTGATAACAAAGTAAACCGCGCCGGCAAACAGCACCATCTCGATCTCGGTGCCGTTATTGATGCCGATAGTGTCGGCGGTGCGGAAGAAGTCGGCAAGGCTGAGGACGTACACCAGCGAAGTATCCTGAAACAGCACGATACCCTGAGTCAGCAGCAGCGGCACCATGGCGCGAAACGCCTGCGGCAGAATAATCAGCTGCATCGCCTGCCACTGCGTCATGCCCAGCGCCAGCGCGGCCTTGCCCTGACCGCCCGCGATACTCAAAATGCCCGCGCGGATAATTTCCGAATAGTAGGCGGCTTCAAACAAGGCGAAGGCGACCATTGCGGAGATCAGCCGGATATCGGTTTTAGGGGAGATCCCCAGCACCTGCTGTAAAAAGCTGGGCACCACCAGATAAAACCAGAGCAGCACCATCACCAGCGGGACGGAGCGGAACAGGTTAACGTACAGTTTGGCGAACCAGCTGACGAGCTTAAATCTCGACAGCCGCATCACGGCCAGCAGCGTGCCCCAGATAATGCCGAACACCACGGCGATAGCGGTGATTTTCAGCGTGATAATCATGCCGTTAATCAGGTAGGGCAGATTGGGAACAATGGTGCTCCAGTCAAACTCGTACATTATTTGCCTCCCATGCCGCCGGGCAGGCGCACTTTGCGTTCGACCAGGCTCATCAGCAGCATGATTACGACGTTAATGGCGATGTAGGCCACGGTGATTGCGGTAAAGGATTCATAAGCGTGCGCGGAATAATCCAGCAGTTTACCCGCCTGTGCCGCCATATCGACCAGCCCGATGGTTGAGGCGATAGCGGAGTTTTTTACCAGGTTCAGCATTTCCGAGGTCATCGGCGGCACAATTACCCGGTAGGCGTTGGGCAGCAGCACGTAGCGGTAGGTTTGCGGCAGCGTCAATCCCATTGCCAGGCCGGCATTCTTCTGACCGCGCGGCAGCGACTGAATGGCAGCGCGCACCTGTTCGCAGACGCGAGCGGCGGTGAACAGGCCCAGGCAGAGTACAGAACAGGTGAAAAACTGAATATTGGGATCCAGCTCTGACTTAAACCACATGCCGACGCTTTCCGGCAGCAGCTCCGGCACCACCAGATACCAGATAAAAAACTGTACGATCAGCGGTACGTTGCGGAACAGCTCCACGTAGCAGGTGCCAAGAGCGGAAAGCCAGCGATTGGGTACGGTACGCAAAATACCGAACAGCGATCCGACACAGAGGGCGATGATCCAGGCGCAGACGGAGACGGCGATGGTGACCTGAAAGCCGGACCACAGCCATCCCAGATAGGTGGTATTACCGAACGGGGCCTGCTGCAGGAAAATACCCCAGTTCCAATCAATAGACATAAGTCACTCCGGTAGAAAAAAGGGTAGCAGCGCTACCCTGAAGATTGATGAGAGGCGTGTTTACCGTGGGGAACGACCGCGGCAAACGTCAGCCTGACTGTCGGCTTGTTGGTGCCGAACTTTTCAGGCCGCTGTCTGTCCTTGCCCGTGTTCAACAATCAAAGGCGGCACGCCGCCCTTATTTTTGTTATTAATTCAGCGCCTTATCATTCGGTGTTTTGAACGTGGCTTTCATATCTTCAGAAAGCGCGAAGTACATATTCAGGTTTTTAGGCGGAATAGGCTGGGTAAACCATTTGTCGAACCATTTTGTCGCCTCGCCTGACGTCTGCGCTTTAGCGATGGTTTCATCCATCAGCTGTTTAAAGGCGGTATCGCCTTTGCGCAACATACAGCCGTAGGCTTCTTTCGACTGCGGCGTGCCTACGATTTCCCAATTATCCGGTTTTTTGGCCTTGGCGCGTTCGCCTGCCAGCAGCGCATCGTCCATCATAAAGGCGACGGCACGGCCGCTTTCCAGCGTACGGAACGAGTCGCCGTGATCTTTAGCGCTGATGATACGCATCTCCAGCTTCTTCTCGTCGTTCAGCTTGTGCAGCAGGATCTCAGAGGTAGTGCCGGAAGTGACCACCACGGTTTTGCCTTTCAAATCCGGGAAATCCTTAATCGGACTGCCTTTTTTCACCAGCAAACGGGTGCCGATAACAAAGACGGTATTGGAGAAGGCCGCCTGTTGCTGACGTTCCGCGTTATTAGTGGTAGAGCCGCACTCAAAATCATAGGTGCCGTTTTGCAGCAGCGGGATACGGTTTTGCGAGGTGATCGGCAGCATTTTCACCTGCAGATCGGGCTTGTTCAGTTTGGCTTTGATCGCCGCCACGATGGCGTTGGAATAATCCTGCGAATAGCCGACGACTTTTTGCTGGTTGTCATAGTAAGAAAAAGGAACGGAAGACTCACGATGGCCGACGACGATAACGCCGTTTTTGGCAATTTTGTCCAGCGTGCTTTGCGGGGCATCAGCTGCGTGAGCCACGGCGGAGGACAGGCCAGCCAGTGCCAGCAGGCACAGCCCAGTTTTCCGAAATTTCATCTCCAACTCCTTCGTTGTAAAGCGCCATAACGGTGCGCCGATTGTGATGTTGTGTTTGTAACCGTTTATTGTTGTATTTTCAGCGCCAGGGCCGCGCCGGATAGCCATAACATAGCTGAATGTTAACGGTATGAAACAATAAAGTTTCGGTTTTGCGAAGCGTGCCGCACCAAAATAATGCATTGCCTGAAGGGCTGCCCGCTGGTGGCGCAGAGGACGAGCAGTTATGGTGCATTTCCGGCCAGCCGGTCGCTGTCGCTGACGTTTTCAGCGTAGTCGGGAAATAAATTGCAATCGCCATGCCAGATTTTCCGTATGGCTTTGTTGTGAGTGGTTTTTACGCGGGAAAGGTTCGGAAGAAAGCAGAAAAACGGGATGTGAAAGGCATGGAGGAAATAAAGCGCGGGGAGCCGGCAAAACGCCCTGCGCTTTAACTATCAGCGTCTGTTCCGCCGGCCGGTAAACAGGGCGGCCGCAGCAAACAGCGCTGTCACAATCCATACCGTCCAGTTGCCGAAACGCGCGTACGGCGTAAGTCCACGGGTTGGCGTAACGCCGGTTGCCAGTACATCCGGAACAAATTGCGGGATCATCTCTTCCGCGCTGCCGTCCGCATCAATTACCGCCGTCACGCCGTTGTTGGTATCGCGCAGCAGCGGTCGGCCCAGCTCCAGCGCGCGCATCCGCGCCATCTGGAAATGCTGCCACGGCCCAATGGAATGACCGAACCAGGCATCGTTAGAGATAGTCAGCAGAAAATCGGTATCGGGACGGAAATTATCCCGCAGCTGCTGGCCCAGCACGATTTCATAGCAGATTGCCGCCGTCAGCTTATAGCCGCCCGCCTGGAGCTGCGGCTGGCGATAGGCGCCACGGCTAAACGAAGACATTGGCAGATCGAAAAAGGGCGCCAGCGGACGCAATAACGCCTCCAGCGGCACGAATTCGCCAAACGGCACCAGATGGTTTTTCTGGTAGCGGCTGCCGCTTTCGTAGCTGTAAGGCTGCTTATCACCCAGCACAATGATCGAGTTGTAATCGTGATAGCGATTATTTTCCAGTCGCGAATCGACAATACCCGTGATCAGGCTGCTGCCCTGGGAACGCAGCTCGCGGTCTATGGTTTGCAGGAAAGGCTGCTGATTGGTTTCCAGATCGGGAATAGCCGACTCCGGCCAGATAATCAGCGGCGTCTTATTAACGTAAGGCCGCGTCAGCGCTGTATAGGTTTTCAGCGTGTTGATAAGCTGGTTGGGATCCCATTTCAGCGACTGAGGAATGTTGCCCTGCACCAGCGCGACATTTACCGTGCGTCCGGGCTGCGGCTGATACCAGCTAATCATGCGCAGCGGCCAGGGCAGCAGCAGCAGCGCCAGCGCGCCGACGGCCGCTATCCAGCTGCGTTTTGCCGCAGCAAAGACCACCAGCCCGGCGACGATGGTCAGGACAAAGGTAATGCCCTCCACGCCCGTCAGCGGCCCCAGCCCTTTTAGCGGCCCGTCAATCTGGCTGTAGCCAAATTGCAGCCACGGGAAGCCAGTGAGCACCCAGCCGCGCAGAAACTCGGTGATTTGCCACAGTACGGGCGCGGCCAGCGCCAGCCGCGTCATCGAGGTTTTGGGGAACAGCCGGTTCAGCAGAGCGGCAAACAGCATGGTGTAGAGCGCAAGGTAAGCCGCCAGCAGGATCACCAGAAAAACGTTGACCGGGCCAGGCATGCCGCCAAACGTGGCGATACTGACATAGACCCAGTTAACGCCGCTGCCGAACAGGCCGAAACCCCAGACGAAACCGATAGCGGTTGCCTGGCGCGTCGAGCGGTTAAGGGTCAGCGCCAGCAGGCCGCAAAGCGAAACCAGCGCGGCGGGCCAGAAATCATAAGGCGAAAACGCCAGGGTGCCAGCGGCACCCGTCAGCAGCGCTAAAAGCAGGCGAACCCGCTGGCGCTGGTATAAAGAGGCAATAGCCATAGGGAAATTATTCTTCCAGTATCGGTTGCGT
>Ga0157358_1000390_pt1 | contig 18157 bp, 13 predicted proteins | sample AttcapACBM2_FD_111484 | JGI IMG/M metagenome (GOLD analysis project Ga0157358, IMG submission 111484) | Fungus gardens microbial communities from leaf cutter ant in Botucatu, State of São Paulo, Brazil - Atta capiguara ACBM2 | ecosystem: Host-associated > Fungi > Mycelium > Unclassified ... | reverse complement strand
GCCGTTCCCGGCATTCCCTGAAGGATTCGGGTCATATCCGGCAGACCGTAATCCGGCAGGTGCGCCAGTGTGCCGGCGCGACAATTGAGGATACGCTGCATATTGTCCAGTACTGACAGAATGGCCTGGTTCTGCTCGCTGACCTGATGAAGGTCGAGGCCGCCGGTGAAGTTGCCATAAAGAGCTTCATACAGTGAAGGTCGGGATGACTCACTCATCTTTTATTGCCTTCAGGGTGAGGCGGTTGTTACCGGCCTCAATCACCCGGGCTTTATCCGGATCGAGATCATCACGGCTCAGCACCACCCGCCAGGTGTTGTTCACCTGGTCCGGCGACATGAACATCCCGGCCACCGCCACATACTGCGCACTCTCTTCCATCGGCACATCAACCGTCACTGCCCCGCCCGGCTGCAGGCGGATATCTTTCTCAGCTACCAGATCTGCTTTAATGGCCTGGCTGTCTGCCCTAAACAGTGACGGATAGTCCGTGCTGTCGAAGGTGTTACGATCTTTAAGCTGGTAAATACGCACCACCGTAGACAATGCCACTCCGCCTGCATTACTGTTGATGGCTTCACGGGCGCGGATATCCAGATGCAGAGTCTTTATCTGCTTATAAAAGATCGATTTGGTCACAGCAACGGTGCCGTCTGTCACTTTTTGCGTCAGCCCGCAGCCCGCCAGCATCAAGGTGATACCAGCGGCCAGCGCAGCCAGGGGAAATTTACCAGCGGTAATCGCCATGTTCATCGGTCTCCCTGTGGTGAATATTTTCCTGTACCCGCTCATAGCGGCCCAGATTAATGGTGATTGTTTTTGGGTGTGATGCGGTCTTAGCCGCATTCAGCGATCGCATCACGGCAGTGCGGCCCAGTTGCACCGCCCCGGCATTGGGTTTACTGCTCATTGTCGCGCCCGGCAGCAGGCTACGGTCGACGCACAACTGCAGGCGGACATCGAGGCGGGAGCCAAGGTAGACATGCAGCAGCGCCATTAAATCCGTGTGAAGCTCTCCGCCCGGTAACCAGCCCTGCACTTCTGCCGGGTCAGTGGTGGTCAGACGCATCAGCACCTGGCTGTTCACGTCGGTGGCATAGTTGCCCATTACCGGACGGCTGGTCAGGGTGACGGGTTGCCTGACACTCATGATCAGCGGCTTCTTTAGCGGTACACGGCGTTTATCGTGGTGCCAGATTTTTGCCTGTGTGTTGGGTGCCAGCAAGCGCACCAGCGAAGCCATGCCTTCTGCGGTACGCCCCGGCAGCAACATGACCGGCAGTAGTGCCAGAAAGCGCGAAGCCGGGGTCGCGATGCTGTTCGTGCAGCCGTCAATCCCAAGTCCGGCTAGCCCCAGCAGATACTGCGAGGTTTTGTCCTTACCGCCTTCTTCAAAAGTCGCCGGATAGGAATATTTACGCCAGATACGGTAGTACTGGGCAATCAGCCGGTGGTTGAAGATATCGAGAAAACCGGCGGTGGCTTCAAACCCTTCACGCCGCTGGGTAATGTCATCAATGTAGTGCGTCGGCAGCGGCGATTCCACGCCGTAGAGCCCCATAAAGGTGATGCGCACAGTCGGCGGCAGATGCGGATGCTCTGGCGGCTCAATCCCTTTGATTTCAGATGCAGGAAAGCCAATTCCCGGATCGGGCCGGAAGCGCACCGGCTCATGTCGTACCTGCCAGGTGCTGCCCGTGACCGGTTTATCCGGCTGGCTCTGTTCCAGTATCTGGCAGAAGCGATAAAAGTTCATGTATGGCAAGTTCTGCCGCAAATGCTCCATCAGCCGGGCAGGCGTGGACTGTGATTCTCTTTCCACCGGATGCATTTTCCTTCTGGCTGTACGATGAGGGTGAGCTGGTTGAACTGGTTCATATCGGCATACAACGCAAAAAACCGGTTAAGCATTTCACCGAACAGATGAATATCACCCTCACCGGTGAAGCCGTTGCTGTCGATGGTCACTTCGATATCCAGCCCCCGAAGCAGGTAGCCCTGCTCAAAACGTTGCAGGCGGTGGTGTCCGACATGCTGAATTGCTTCCAGACGACGGGTGTTCAACTCGTCCTCCTGCCAGTTATAGAGCGCCAGCGTCCCACGCAACACTTCGGCGGTGCTCATCATGTTCAGGAATCCGGAGCCCAGGTGGCTCAAAACCCGCCAGTGGAAGCGGTCTTCAGAAGGCGGATAGACTGGCAGCGTTGGTTTGCAGAGGTTGCGTACTGAAAGTTGTGTACTGACCACCTGCTCACAGCGGTCAAGCAGCGTACTCTGTAGCGCACGGCGCGGCAGCTGGCCGTTGGTGCCGGTGATTTGCAGCGACACGGCTTCACGTTCAAACAGGCGGTCCTCTTCCCACTGTTGCCCCCCAAGGATAAGCCAAGTGTCATATAACCCGGTCACGCTGCGCTTCACGCGGGTGTGGTAGTAACGGGGTGGTGCATAACGGCGCATCATCCCGCCCTTGTGCCTGAAGCTGCTGAACGGCACATACTCTGCGTCACTGGTCCGGTTTGAGCCAGTGACCGAATCCACCGAATAAATCTCGGTATGTCCGTCCTGCAGACGTTTAGGACGCAGCAGGTACTCGCTTTCAAGCCCGGTAATGGTGAGCGGGTCGGCTTCCAGCGTGAACAGGTTGATCACCGGCACACAGTGCAGGCGAACCGCGTCTTCGGTGACCGGCAGGTCTGATGGCCACGGCGTGCTGAACACGACTTCAATGTCGAAATACTCTGCCCCGGCAGGCGGCGTAATGCCGTTCAGGCCGTTGAGATGGACAAACATAAACTTGTCGCGGAAGGTGAAGTACTCCAGCAGCAGCTGGTAGCCGCTGAATGCCGTATCCCCTTTCGGCCACAGCCCGTCTTCTTCCGCAAAGCCCCCCGGCGAGAAGTAGCCGTCAAGACGAATACGGTCAGTCAGGCCCGGCAGGCGCATATAGAGGGCTGCCTGGCGTTTGGTCAGCATCAGGTGCAGCTGGCTGCTGACCGGCGCATCCGCTCCGAGATACAGGCTGAGGCGACTGAGGTCGGCACCGGACCAGTCGGCCTGCCTGCTGCAGGCAAAACGCATCCGCAACAGCGAACGCCCGTCAGGCTCAGTGGTCATGGTCACTCCTGAGATATTCAGCGGATTCAGCATCACATCGCGGGTGGTACGATAGCGGCAGACCGTGTTTTTCGGTCCCACCGGGCGGGAGTACACTTCCAGGCCCGCGGGCATCACTTCCGCCATCTTTACGGCCTGAAGCGCAGGCGTGAATGCCACTACCGAGAGTGACGGTATGGTACGCAGGTAATGTGGCCAGAGCATACTGACCAGCCCTTCGGTCAGTTCCGGCAGATCATCGTCAATCTTCTCCCGCAGCCGCCCCATCGAAAAGGCAAATCCTTCGAACAGGCGCTCTACATACGGATCAGGCGTACCGGCCTTATCGAGGTCGAGCATCGCCGCCCGGTCCGGGTAGGTCTGTGCAAACTCTTTGGCGGCTTCACGCAGGTAGCGCATTTCCGCGTCGTAATAACGCAGGGTCAAATCTTCCATTTATTTCTGTTCCTGTGGATTTAACCGCAAAGCACGGCGGCACGAGCAGGATCGACAGCAATCAGCCCGGCAAGTAACTGGTCCATTACTGGTGTAAGACGGACCTTATCAGCCTCGCTGCGGCCAGCTTTCAGGCGCAGGAGTTTCAGATGGCGGGCCTGGACTTCAAACAACAGCTCAGGCTCCCAGTCACTGAGGGTCACTATACGGGCACGCTCACCCAGTTCTGCAAACAGGTGCACCGCCAGGTCATTTTTACCGTACTGCTCAGCAATACGGCCCATCAGCAGGCGCAACAGCCACTTCTGACGATGGGTGGTCATGCCCGGCCGGGTCTGCAACCAGCCCAGCGCGGCATCCGGGCCTTCGCTGTCGGCCAGTGCCGCGGCTTCCGGTTCCAGCGCCAGGATGTCATCGTTACCGACGGTGATCGGAGCGGCAGGGGTCTCATTGCCCCACCCGCCGACGGTGTCCAGCACACTCTGCCGGATCCAGTTCAGGGTCACTTCGTCCGCAAACGGGGTACCGTCACTGAACGCCAGCGTCTCCAGCCCGGACAGGCGCGACAACAACCCTCTCAGGTCGGCAGCAATAATGTCAGCCAGAGTGTCCTGACCTGATTTCATCAGCGCCTGGTGGAGATACCACTGCAAATCCAGCCACAGGTGATTGGCACCGCGGGAAAATGTGCTGTCGGCCGTTTCCAGCATTTCTGCCCAGTTCTGCTGCAGGTAGAGGCGTTTGAGTAACGCACGCTGATCCGCCCGTGGCGGTTCGATGCGGGTACGCCCCTGTGCATCCGGGGCCGGGATGGCTTGCAGGGTGTCGTGACGCAGGCTCTTCATCAGATGGTGTGCTGACAGCCAGCCGTCCGGCTGCTCGCGCAGATATTCAGTGAGGGTGCGGGCCTGGGCCAGCAAATCCTGACCGGAGGTGATCCGCTCGATAGCCGGGGCATCGCTGCGGCCGGCAGCCGAAGGGGTTTCACTGGTACTGGCATTCTGCGGCACCACCGCATCCACGCCTCCCGCTTTCTGCAGACGACTTTCCAGCGCGCCATAAAGCGCATTGAGTTCGGGACGGGTTTCATCCGGCTCATTCTCAATAAGCTGTGCTATCAGCAGCAGTGCACCGGTGGTCCGCATCGCATCGATCCTGACCACTTCCGGATACAGGGAAAGCGAGTCGGTCATACGCGACCCGGCCAGCCATTCCATCGCTGCCTTACGGCTGCGGTCACGCTGCGGGTGCAACTGTGGTCCAAAGCGCTCCAGCAGACCAGCCAGCAACTCGAGTCCTTCGGCCAGCCCCTGCTCACCTTCGCGGTGCAGTTTCGCCCAGCAGTAGTACGTCCCCACGCGAATATCTTTGGCTGTGGTGGTCAGCAGCTTCTCTGCCAGCCGGCAGATGAGTTCAGTATCTGCGCCGGAGAGTTTGTTGACCTCCTCACGCATCTGCTGGAAGTCATCATCATAGCCCGGGTCTTCACCAGTGGGTGATGAACCGGACAGCGGCAGCAGCCAGCTGTCCCACTGCGCCACGCGCTCACGGGTGGCGGCAAGCAGTGGTGCCTGCTCTGTCTGGCAGGCACTGAGTAAGGCATTGAGCGTGCTCATCAGTAGACCTCCTCTGCATCACTGTTCGCACTGGCGACCTGGCCTGACGGTGCAACTTCGGTGGTGCTGAAGATGGTTTCCGGCAGACGGAAATTACGCAGTTTCAGCAGCGCCAGCGGGCCTTCTCCCGCTTCGGTACGCAGGGTGTAATTGAGCGTACGACCGTCCTGTGCCTTCCAGCTCAGGCTGTAGCTGCTGCCCACGCCCGGATAAGCCTTGACCGCAGCCTTATCGAGCAGGCGTATCCAGCCCCAGGCACCCGGAATATCGGCGTACTGGCGGGTGCCCGCCTGCGTACTAATCCAGCTAAGATTGGCCCCCGGGGCTTCAGTATCAGCAGGCCAGGTGAAGCGCTTCCATGCCGGCATCTGGTTCACGTAGGTCAGTTTCTGGCTGTCGATAATCATGTCGGTCTGCATCACGCCATCCGCCGTGCCCGGACGCAGCTCAAAGTTCATCCTGGCATTGCCTTCCGTGAAGGCTACATCCGAGATATAACTCAGGGTGTTGATGGCCTTGAGGAATACCGGGTTAAAGGAGAGGCCTTGCGAGTTAATGCTGTCCGGTACCCAATGGTTGCCCTCTTTGTGCAGGACGCCTTTGAGGCGGATCTGCAGGAACCGGGCGATACGTCCGGAATCCGCATTGAGGTATTTGGCCAGCAATGGCAGGGACACATCGCTGCTGGAGTTATTGAACGGATAGCGTCCGCCAAAGACACTGTTCCATTCACTTACCACTGTCTGCTGCCACTGGGCGTTGAGGCTGCCGGCGGCCGGGATCAGAACTTGCTGCCAGGCCTGCTCCATCGGAGTTACAAACACCGTTCGGCCAAAGCCGCTCCATTCCTGCCCCAGACCGGCGGCAATCAGGCTGCCGTAGTCGCGGGTTTCGGTCAGGTCAACGGCTTTACCCTGGAATACGGTCTGGGCGATGGTCTGGGTCATGGCCTGCGGGTCAGCGGCATTGGTCACCTGCTGCAGGCGCAGACGCACCTGGGTGACGCGGGTCAGGTACGACTGCAAACTCTGGGCCTGCGTGCCGGTACGGCTTTTGTCCATCAGTGCCAGCACCGGGCCAAAGGTCGCATCCAGCGGACCGTAAACGCCGGCGTTCTGGTCAATGACATCTTTGTTGTCACCACCGAGCAGATTTTTGGCTGATTTCACCAGCGAATCCGAAATGGCTTCACCGGTCTGACCGGTACGCCCCTGCACATTGAGAGTGTTCATCAGCGCCACCAGCGGTGACTGGCGCACGTCGGCCATCAAGGTTAACTGGTCAATGGAATCGGATAATGTCGTGGCACGGTTCCACCGCAGGCTGTTGAGAAACGACAGCCAGGCCCTGCCAAAGTCAGCAAAGTAACGCGCGGTCAGTTGTTTCTTCAGCGCCTCCGGCGAAGTCTCATCCTGCGCCTTCACCGACTGCTTACTGTCCGTGAGTACCCAGTCAAGCTCATCCCGGCGGGCCTTTACAACTTTATCAATGGCGGGCTGTACGGCCTGCTCCCAGGCCTGACGGGTGAACATCCCCGGGACTATTTCGCTGGTAGCGAACAGGCGGGCCACATCGGTATCGCCGGTCATGTCTTCGAGGCGCATATCCACATACAGATTCGCTACCTGCGAGAGCAACTTCTGGTACAGGGTCGATTCACTGTTACGCACGCCCATCAGGCGCACTAACAGTGCGCGCGACTGGCTGACCATCGTCTCATCCGCAGGCAACTGCCAGTGCGGGTGGGTGGTCAGGCTGGCGGCATAAAACGCCAGCAGTGACGGAGCCATGCCCTGCCACTCGCTGTTCTTTATTCCGTCACGTTTCGGCCAGTCCTTTATCAGGGTGGTACTGAACCAGGCGGCGTCCATGTGCTCCGGACGGGCCAGCATCAGGTAAAGCTTCAGTTGCGTCCAGGTTTTTTTTGCCATCTTCTCTCGCAGCGGGCTGGCTGGCGGCAGGGCATTAAAGGCGCTGAGCTGGCGCTGCAAATGACCGGCGGCGGCATCCCGCAGCAGTGGCAACGCGCTGTACTGGTAACGTGGCCAGAGGGCCACCAGCAGGGCGTTATTCTGGCTCAGCCCGGCACGCTCATACCACGGCACACCGTGCTCAGAACGGTACTGAAGTCGGGCCAGGGTTTTCTGCAACTGTGACAGGGCATGCAGTCGCTGCGCCAGTGGCTGGTTTTGCTGTGCGGCAAGCAGCGCCTGGGCGTTAACGCCCGTAATCTGGCTGCGGTTGATCACATACGCAATCCCCATCCAGGCGGCCCAGCCGACCATCAGCAGCGCCGCCGTGGACGCCAGTATCCTGTCCCACGGTAGTCCGGGCTTACGTGGACGCAGTCCAGCAGGCAGCGCCCGGACTGCGTCAGGCAGCGCCTCCCAGCGTTTGTCCATGCCCCAGTGGTGCGGCACGCCACGTTCAGCACCAGCAGACGGCTGGCTGAACACCACACCAGCCAGCGGCAGCGGGCGGTAGGGATTGAGCATCACCGACAGCGGTGCGGTCACACTTTGTGGCTCACGGATGAGCTGGTCGGCAAGCGTCAGCAGAAAGTTGTGTTTCACTTCACCGCAGGTCTGTTGCACTCCCCGGGAGGTCAGGTCCGGCGTCAGGGCAGTGAGTTGCCCGGCCAGGCCTTCCGCAGTACATCTGTCAGGCAGCAGACACCCCGCCGCCTGCACAACCCGCCCTTCCGGCTGACCGGCCCGCAGATGCAGGGACCAGGCGTACAGGGGAAGTATCCAGCCGAGCGTATCCATACGGGCGCTGATGGCATGGGACAGGGAGTCCATGGTGGTGTCAGACGGCAACGGCAACGGCGGCTTCAGTCCGGGGGCGGAGAGCTGGTCAAAGGCCGACGTCACCCACACCAGCCCGTCCGCCGGACGGCGGCGCAGTTTGCGCAGCGCGCTCAGCCAGGCACTGTCAGCCGGGGTGTTGAGGTCACCGCCCCACAGTAACAGCGTACCGCGGTCTTCCTGCCAGAGCTGAGTCGTGAGCCCCGGGGTCAGTTGTTCCACCTCTTCGGCGGTACCGGTTACAAGCAGAATGCGCGTTTTACGTCCCCAGCGACGACCGTAGAGGTTACGCATGGCTTCACGAATGGTATCAACAGTGACATTGCGTGGCGGAGTCCGGGCAACTCTTGATTCATCAGAAGGCAACGCATTGTTCTTCTGTTCTCGCCAGCGATGATACTTTTCCTTCATAAACCGGAACATGAACGGCGTATAGAAAACAATCAGCAGGACTATCCATACGGTAACAAATGCCAGCACTTGCATCGGTCGGGTATCAAGGCCATACGAGGGACCGAAATGAAGGATCACGGCCACCATAATCGCTGAGATGCAGGCTATTATGCCGGCAAGCCCTCCCCTGCTCCATGTACTACCCGGCATCATTATTTTCACTCCCTGAGGTAACAGTACTGACAAAACGATCAGCACCTGAGGTAAACAGCCCTAAAACAGGTTTGTTGCTGACGGACACGATCTCGGCCAGTAATGTGGCTAGAAGCCACGCACTCCCGCCCCCGGGAATTCCGTTATATTTTTCCAGTACATCAATTTCCTGGGGCACCCATGGTGTCAGATGTGATTGAGACGCGGTCATTAGATCAGCAAACCCGTCATTCCAGTGCCCGTAATCACAGAACACGTTTGACGTCTGACAGGCGATCGTTTGTGTTTCGAGGAACAACCCCATATCAGCCCTGAAATTTGTCATGTCCAGCGGCATCGGTCGCAATATGCGGGCGGAGTGTGAAAGCTGGTATTTTTCAGCAACATCATCGCTGGTAAGTACCATCGCTGCGAGTGCATCGGAATACTTTTCAGCACCCTGACTCTGCAATATCAGGATCAAATCAATATCGAAAACGGGATTTTTAAGGCGCTCCTCGAGCCAGTCAAAAGAAAGGGCTTCACAACATGAGATCGAACCTGTTAGCTCACGCCCAGGATAAATTTTCCCCCATGATTTGCGAAACCGGGTCTCGAAGTCTGACGAAATCATGTCGCTCACAATGGTGACGTTGAATGGTACTGTCGCAGGCAACATTGATATCGCCTCTTGTACACCGGCCAGTCCCATTTCGAGCAAGGAGGTGGACGTCGGCGATTTCGCATCAAAATGGCAGGTCAGTGAAAGAAATTGCGGAGCATCTGCAGCATCTGATTTAGCAATGGCGTCAGAGGTCACTCCGGAAGGTAGCAGTATGCTGCTTCCAAGTACGGCCAGATAGCGTCCAGCCCATGCTTCCCACTGTTGCTGTCCGTATTCAGCCTCCTTCTGCAAAAAATGATGTTCATTGACTGTTCTTCCCCACAGCCACCCCCGCAAACAAAAAAGGAAAAACCAGCCAAGAACCGGGCTGGATGCCAGCCACCAGATATTGAATACAGCCAGTGCCTTAACCATGCCTGACGCATGCAGAATAAACAGCAAAATACCCACAACCGCAGCAACACCACCTGCCAACAGCCATCCCATAAAAGATGGCTCAGGAGGCAACACCATTGTTGTTGCTTTCGTCCTTTCCCAGCCCATTGATTATCCTACCGTGCTGTTCTGAGAACTTGAAATTACAGTACAACCGCACTGACATTTGCAGCCATCGACCACAACAGCCCGCCCGTTAAATGTCCGGTGCAGTGATCCTTCCACGATAGTATTAGTTCCATGCCCTTCTACCGGGCAGTTGACCATATCACCCACTAACGCGGCTTTTTTCCCGTCGACAGTAATATTGGAAGAGGCGGAGATCACTTTTCCGCCATGAGAAGTTTTGTCACCGATCAATACGATGCCATTGGACATAATTAACACCTATATTTATTTAGCAGTTACCGTGCATTGATCATATTAAAATCAGGAAGTTAGGATGGTGGCGATAATGTTAGATTATCTGCGCTGACACAACTAACAATAAAGCACATTAGCGTGCAGAGGAATAACTTATTTATAAGTTTACCCACAGATTAATCCTTTAATCTGTTTACATCAGGGTGAGTTGTTCCATCAGACACAACCGTTCCATCAGGGTAGATAATTTTATAAAACGCTCCAGCTTTATGCTCTTTTGGAGCAATCATCTTAACAAGTTTAGATTCATCAAGAGTTGGTTTAAATACAACCTGAATATCTTTAGCAGAAGAAACCATCTTTATTTGCATAAAATCTTTCTCACCAAATAAATTCAACATATCGTTTTCACTAATGCGTTTATTGTCTTGTATCAAGGGATAGTACGCAGGAGATAAAATAAGTACAGAATTTTCAGATACTTTAAATAAACCATTTTTATTTGCATTGTCATCAAACGCAATTGTTGCACCAACTGCAGTTCCCGGAACTAACCCCTTCCCGAGGTGAGTAGCATCAATATATTCAATACCCAAACTGAATTCACTCAGTTTCCAGTTACACTTACCACCACCATCTTTTGCTATTTTTGCAATCCATACACCGGATGAGTTCTTTTGCTGAAGCGGTATTTTTAATGGATTGAGTCCCACCTTCTCATAATGCTGACCATCCCGCATACTCATCAACTTACGCTTGCACGTCGTAGATACGTACAACACTTCAAGAGGAAAAGGCTTTGTATACGCAGAAGGATTTTTTATCTTAATATTAACCCAATCAGAATTCGATGGTGGTGATAATGTTCTGTCAGTTGCCTGAGCGCATCCATTTAGCAATAAAGCAAACTGGATCAAGACGAATGAATTTAATCTCTTATACATTTTCTATGTCCTCTTCACCATAATGGCCAAATCTTTTAAGAGCATCGGAACCGGATGCGGCAGAGATGGTTGAGCTAAGCGAATTTTTTAGCAAATCCTCGAGCGAAAGAAACTTTTTATTCCTGTCAAACTCATTCTTAGGGATTTCACCTGAATAGTGGTCCATTTGTAAATTAAAGGATGCTACTTTATCGGCATGCTCAGTGAAGGTCTTTCCATCGCTTAGCCCTTTTTCATAAGCTAACCCTAACAATTTATTATTTATATAGGGTATATATGATGTCAGAAGATGGTTTCCAACATTCGCAGGCATCCCTCTATTTGGATTCATGCCTTCGGGGAAAAATTCTTGAAGATCTTCCTTATTTAGTGAAGCTTTAAAAGCCTTTTGATCTTGCCCGGATTTCTTGGCTTCCTGAAGAGCCAGCGAAGGAACAAGATAAAGCTTAACCTTTTCAGGAAGCCTTGCCTGAATGGTCATGCAATTTCTTGGGTAAGGAAGTTCAATACTACATTGTTGCCACTTTCTACTTTGAGTTGTGGTTAAAAATGCGACCGTATTCCCATGGTGCCAAAAACAGTCTCCCCACTCTACGATTTGCGAGGCGGTAAGTTCAACGACAGACCATAAAAAACCAAGCGTTGTTCCCAAAGGCCCCCATAATTTATATAACTGATTATCCAGATCAGCTTCAGGCGGAACCGATGGCACTGGATCTTGATCATTTACATGCCGATAATGAGTAATACTTGATAATACATCAACAGCATTTTTAGTGAACGTTCTGGGCATACCATAAGTATAAAGAAGTGGTTTACTTTCCTTTAATTTTGCAGAGTGGATTAACGCCAGCGCTCCTCCTAAGCTATGGCCACAAATGAACAAATCCCTACCTTCAATTTTATTGCTAAGTTCATTAAGCTGATTTTCAAACATTCTTTCAATTAAGGTATAACCAGCCCAAAAACCAGTATGCACTTTCCCAACAGGAACTAATGAAGTACATTCAGATTTGATATTGCAACTATCGGACTCTACTGGTCTGAAAGAAGCATCAGTTATCCCATCAGTCAGACTGGCAGTCCCACGCCATGCTATGACTATTTTATTGTTGTTGTAGACATAATAAAGCTGCGTATCTCCTTCAGGATCCTCAGTTTTGGTCGAATCAATATCAATTGGAAGAAAATATCTATCAGAATATGGAACATCAACAACTAAAGCATTAATTTTCGATTTGCCGATTTTTCTGGAGGGTATCGTCGAAAGATCCTGACATTTTTTAATAAAATATTTCGTGATGAGATCTATGTCATCATATGCTAAATCTGAGATTAATCCTAAGTTAATGGCATTTGCCATGGAGTAATCGTTCTGGTGATGAAGCACTAGCTCCCAGGCTCTGAACGGACATATTTCTATAACGTGTCGCTTTTCAAGTTCATTGGTTCTTATTACCACCCCTTTCATAATTTTATTCTGAGGGAAATGGAATGGCGGCCAGACTTCCCCATTTCTTAACTCAACAGAAGGAAGCGTCCGGCAAAGCTCACCTATAACGGCATAATGCCAGATATATCCTTTCTCTTCAGCTTCAGTACGCACAACAGAATCATTTTCCGCATCACGGCTAACGCGTAATGCACGTTTTTCCATTTCCGTAGCCAGCTGATTGCCATCTAACGTCAGCCTCAATTCCAGTGCATGTTTCATATCAATGCGGATAAGTCCATTCACATCGCTTTGACCTGTATAATTAAAATTTTCGACAGGCCCGGAAATCGGATGAGAACTTTCGGCTGTCCATGGCATATTTGCCACTGGAGCATTCTGCTCATCTACAAGTTGGAATTCGACCCAATAAGATTTCTGCTTTCCAGACGATGCGACATTATGACTGTGAGTAATGGAAGTAATCAAAATATCATTCGACATGAGATCCTCCTTCTTTTTTATTTTCTTTGGTTAAAACAAAAGATAAGATTTTAATTAATTCAGAAATAAAAAGTAAAATAACAATAAATACCACATTGTTAACATCAAGATACGTTAATAACAATGGGAAAAATGAAATGGATGGGGTAATAAATAGCAATCTAAATGGCGTTTGCAAAAATATAAAAAAACTAACATTATTCCACTTTATCAAAAGAAAGATGGCGGATAGAATTATAGATAAATTTAACGCCATTGATAAAATAAAAACCAATACCACCCAACTCCCACCACCATATGCGGAATAAATCTGATTGAAACTTATAATATCATCAAAAAAAGGAATGCGTCCTTGCTCTATATTTAGCCAAATAAAACGGATGACATATAAAGCATCCATCCCCCCCCAGAATAAACAGACTTTACTGAAGTTTATTTTCATTGGCTATCCTTCGACTCATAGATTTCATCTGCAACAACTGGCATCCAGTGCCATGATGTTCCAACAGTTTGCCACGAATCATCTCCCTCAAGAAATGTTTGCGTTATCCGTCTCTGCTCTCCATAACGATGAATTGCTGAATTATTTATCGTATTGTCGTCAGCGTCAGAAGGTAAAGGGCTCCATTCCTGAATTTTATCCCGCTTGGTGTGCATGAAATCTTTACCCTCAGAAAAAAATGCTCTGCCAGAATCCCCCAATGATGTAAGTCTGTTGATAGAAATGATGGCAGCATTCTTCAATCCATGATAATCATGTTCTACAGTAACCCAATGGCCCGGGCCCTCATCTTTTTGCTCATCAGGAAATTCAATCCTCATTTGACTTGGCATTGATGAATAAAGTAGAGCTGTTTTTCCATATTGGTCAGATATCCCCTCCAGAACCTCACCTTCAGCGGAAGTAACTTTGTATTTAGTGAAAGGTTTAACACTCCCTGACTCTGGATCTTTAATCGTAAAAGAACCAGAGTAACCTTTGGGAAAATTAACAGAGGGCGTTTCTAAAGTAGCAGGTCCGGTCTGATTAACATTGGCCGCTTTTAGCAAAATATTGCCTGTACATCCCAGTTCAATATTCCCACCGCTAAGCTTTATATAAGCGCCTCCGCAACTTAAAATCAGTTCCTTGCTGGCATTCACCTTCACACATCCCTGACCACTGGCGACAGTGATGTCCTGTAATGCAGAGACATTCATGGCATCAGCTTGTGCCTGAATATCAACCTTCCCTGCCCCGGCATACATTTTCATTCCTGCCGCCTGCGCAAACAAACTTACAGCCTCGCTTGCCGCTACAGTGAAGGATTGCCCGGTGCTGATATCCGTGTTTTTACCTGACATAAGGCCAATACTTGCCCCGCCTGAAGCAAGCCGGACAGCCTCAGGACTGAGAATGCCTATTCCAGCGGGAGCACTGGCCATCAATCCTGGCATTTTTAGATATTTCAGTGAGCTGTTTAGCGTCTTTTGGCTGTCGATGTCAGATACTGTTGCCTGTGCCCCTTTCGCAGCGGTCTGGAGGCTTCTTGCCAGCGTGAGTGCCTGCTCCAGTTGTTCTACAGCCCTGTCCATTTCAAGCATTTTACTGCCGACGTCAGGCTGAGCATCTGCAGTAAGCAGAATGCCCTTACCACCACGAACGCTGACCCAGTCGTTAGTGCGCAACTCTGCCCCTTCACCACGAAGAACCCTGGAAGCATTGACGTTGTGCCCTAAATTCAGTTGGGTCTTACCCCCGTATTCGGTACTGAGCTTAACGTGCTCCTCACCCCGCTTGTCCTCCATCCGCAACTTGTTCAGGCCGGCTGTACGGATGACATTGCGCGTGCTGTTGGCCTCAGTGACGTGGTCGACGTGGCGGGAATCGTGGAGGGCATGGGCTATATACGGGCGATCCGGATCGCCTTCGTGGAATGCGATGGCCACTTCCGTGCCCTGTATCAGCGGGAAGTGGAAGCCGTATTTATCGCCGCCGTAAGGTTTGGCAAAGCGCACTGGCATGCTTTCCATGCCCTGCTTTTTATCATCACGGTCGGCATCAAACTTCACCCGGTACATGCCGGATGCATCCTGCCAGGCGTAGATGTCGTTATCTTTGGCACTGGTCACACGCGCCATCAGGGTGCCGCTGACCACCGGACGCTTTTTCGCGGCTGGACGCCAGCATCGGTTCTCGTAGTACGGCATCGCTACCCATGTCACTTTCAAGGCATTCTTACGGCTGCCGTAGTAGCCAGTGCGGATAATAACAACACCATTCTCCGTTTCACGGGGTAGTGTCGGCGAGATAGCGGTTTCGGTAATGGTAAGAACCTGCGCCGGGCCCAGGGTATGGTCCGTACTGCTGCCGGTCACTGTAGTCTGGGCGGACAAAAAACGTTCATGCTCCAGACGAGCCCAGAAGTTACCGGTTTCGGTTGCAGGGGTAATTTTGTCACCCCGCTCGAGGTGACGCGGACGATAGTGATACACATCACCATAAGTGATACCGTCACCGTCGCCCTGGGTCATGTCTGCCGGGACGGACGTCAGAATATTCTGCGCTTCGCGATGGTTATAGTCGCTGGCGGTGACCGAACGTTCCACCACGTTGTGCCAGACGTGGATATCCCACACCGAGTCAACGGCATTGTCATTGGTGCCCGAAGGGCTATTAAGTGGCAGTTTTTTACCGAATGTCCAGGCGCTCTGCTTATCCGCAAAGTGCACCACTTCAGTCTGGGTATCCGGTTGCAGGGTGAAGAAGTAAAAAATCCCCACCTCAGCCAGCAGACGCTCAATAAACCCGAGGTCACTTTCCTGGTATTGATTTATCTGCTCCCGTTTTGGGTAGGTTTGTTTAAGCTTGAATTCATATTCCCACCCCTTCAAACCATGCTCGCCAAGAATTTGCTCTACCACTTCCGGCACTGATTTGTTGACGAAGAAACGGTGAGTACGAAACTGCTTATCCAGTAAGGATATAAAAGGTTCCAGAATAATTTCATACGTAACCTGATCGCGTGAACCGGCCAGGCGTCGGAAATTTGTCACCACACCATGAACAATTTTACCGACAACAGAGTCTAATAGTTTCCCCACCCCCATGCTCAGCGTAGCGGTTTTACTTAACATCATTTCAGCCGTAAGATCTGGATGTGAACTGGTAAAACGAATGGTGTAATGATAGAGAGCACTCATTTGTTCTAAACCATCAAAACGTTCCACATCCAATGGATAAGGGCAGGAAGGAATATCCAGTTTATAGCGATTAAGGATACCCTCTGTCATTTTAAATGTATTTTCCATTTCTATAATTCCTGTCCTAGGTTAGAATGATATTAAATAGAACCAAACTCAACTAACATGATAAATATTACCTATAATGTTCCCATTCATCATAAATATATTTCAAGGCGAATTTATAAAGCCCATAACCTATGAGAAAGGCTACTATACTTGCCCCACCCAGAATAAAGCGGCAAGTATTGGCTGAAAAAAAGAAACAGTAGAAAGAGTAAATCATACTGATAGTTCCTAGCGTCATCCCGATACTGGCTACGATCCGTGAAAAAATGATAAGTATAAAATCTTTTATATTCATAAACCTCCAAAGAAGTATTCGCAGACATTATTAAACTCTTCAGGATTTATCTTTTCAATTTCACAAGCCGTCTCATAAGGCCTAACAATGTCCTCAACAAGATAATAAAAAAGATCAAAATCACCCATACTGTTTAATTTCTCATACATTATGGGGTTTCTTTCACGCAAGTACCGTGATGTATAAATAGATCTTGATGCTTCAGCACCAACTCCCAATACACCACCAGCAGCAGAACCAGAAAAAAAGGCACCAACTCCTTGAGATATAATCGCCCTTCCGAGGTTAACCCCCGTAAACTGCGAGAACATCATTTTACCTATAACACTTCCAGATATATTTCTTGAAAAATGTGAAATTTTATGCGTGTCTACATGAGAAACAAAATCATCTATAAATGGTTTAATAACCTTATAAATAACCTCATCGTTAAAAGTTACTTTTTTAACCAGTGCTGCTAACCGAAATTTATCATCCTGATTCTCTCTGCGGTGTTCCGTATCTATAAAATCATAGCCAAGATAGGCAAGGCTGACGGGTAAGGAAATAACACCTTTCGCCACAGCACCGATAAACCCAGCCCCATCGATATGAATGGCCTCAAGCATATCTCTGGCAATTTCTTTTGCGCTGTCCATAATTGCTACCCTTTAGATAAACCAGTTAATCAAACGCCAGCACAATCCCTTCTTCGTCATCCAAGCCTAGTGTCAGGCTGTGTGGCTTCTGCTTCGCGGCCATGTGCGTGAGCAGCTGCTGGCTCAGCACCGGCAGAATTTGCTGATTGAGCAGGCTATCGACGTTACGCGCACCGGTATCTGGCAGCAGGCAGGCTGAAGTCAGCGCGTCATAAAGACTTTCATCAATGTGCGTGCTCAGGCCGTAGTGTCGATGCAGACGCTTGCTGACCTGTGAGAGTTTCATTTCCACGATGGTACGCATGGCTGCTTCCGAGAGGGGGCGGTAAATCACGGTCTGGAAGCGGGCCAGCAGCGCCGGCTGGAAGTGATCGCGCAGCATCGGACGCAGCAGCTCGTGAAGATCGCCTTCGCTGGCCTCCGGCTGTTCGTCGAGCAGTTGCATCAGGTGGTCGCTGCCAAGATTCGAGGTCATCAGAATGACGGTGTTGCGGAAGTCGATTTCACGCCCTTCACCGTCGCGCATAAAGCCGCGGTCAAACACCTGATAGAACAGATTCAAGACGTCGCGGTGAGCTTTCTCCACTTCATCCAGGAGCACCACGCTGTACGGACGCTTGCGTACCGCTTCGGTGAGAATACCGCCCTGACCGTAACCCACGTAACCCGGAGGGGAGCCCTTCAACTGGGAAACCGTATGCGGCTCCTGGTATTCTGAGAGGTTAATCGTAATGAGTGACTTCTCACCGCCGTACATGACATCGGCCAGCGCAAGCGCGGTTTCGGTTTTCCCCACCCCGCTCGGTCCCACCAGCAGGAATACGCCCTGCGGGCCATTCTCGGAGGTGAGACCCGTTTTTGCCGCACGCAAACGCTGGGCGATGGCCTCGAGCGCCACATCCTGCCCGACGACACGTTTACCCATTTCATTTTCCAGGATCAGCAGTTCGGTCTGCTCATCTTTCATCAGCGATGACAGCGGCACGCCGGTCCAGTCAGCAATCACGTTGGCAACGGTGCGTACATCCACATCCAGAGAGAGCAACGGATTGCTGTGCTGCATGCCGTTCAGT